>Ga0307512_10008461_pt1 | contig 10025 bp, 12 predicted proteins | sample 14_EM_MG_FD_200267 | JGI IMG/M metagenome (GOLD analysis project Ga0307512, IMG submission 200267) | Populus trichocarpa ectomycorrhiza microbial communities from riparian zone in the Pacific Northwest, United States - 14_EM | ecosystem: Host-associated > Plants > Roots > Unclassified | place... | reverse complement strand
GACATCGAGAGCCGAGTGGGGCGCCTAGAGTTGATAAGATTAGCTTCGGAAGTGATGCGAAACGGGATCTGAGCTACACACCGAGGTGGGGAGAGGTGCCGCAGCAACGGAAAAGGAGAGTATTGCGAGGGGTAAAACGAAGGACATCATATGTTTTCTGAGAGAGAAGAGAGCGCAGATGGTGGGAGAGAGAAAAGAGCGAACTGTCGAAATCCAAACCGAATGTTCAACTTAAATAAGGATGCACGTGACTGTGGGATACGGAGGCAAAGGGCTCGTCACGCAGTCGTCACTCAGTCACGATCGTGGCTCAGACCCTCTCTCTTTCAACTATCATGTCCTCCGGGACGACACCGCTGAGCAGGAAGAGAACGCACTCTCTCGAACGAGGCAGCGAACGGTCTGTTATTGATATCAACGCGAAAAAACCTCGAATCTCGTTTGAGGCACCTTCCAGCCGTTCCGGAAGGAAAACTAAGCGGACGAAGAAGAAGAGGGCCGTATCCACGGTTGAAGACATCGCTGGGTCGAGCTCAACTAGGACTCACAGCGACGGAGCCGAACTGATGAGTTCGCAAGTTCAACACCGTGGCGGCCATCGTGGGAAGCATAGGAGAGTGGTAGAGAGTGACGATGAGGAAGATACTAATATCGTATCTTGGCCGGCGCCACAGTTACAGGTGACCCAAAAGGTGTGTCGCAGTAGGCCTGCGCTGTTTCTACATATTTATATTTGATAGTCACAATCGAATGGCGCTTCCACTTCGTCTTCTCCTTCTCTCAAGGGCAAAGAGAGGGAAGTAGAACCCGTACCCTTTGTATCGGCGTTGAACACCGAAGACCTCTCGAAGAAGACAGAAGACTTGAACCAAAAGCTCGATGTTCAGACCACGAAATTGGCTATCCACTCCGCGTTGATATCTTCTTTCAAAGACTCTCTCACCTGCCAAATATGCGTTGATCTGATGTACAAACCCTTCACCCTCGCGCCATGTGGTCATATCGCCTGTTACTCGTGTCTTGTAGGCTGGTTCAAGTCCAACGTAGCCGAAGACGGATTCGATCCCCAGTCGGTTCATCTAAAGAAAACGTGTCCACACTGTCGATCGGCCGTTCGTGACCGCCCCATCGAAAACTTTACTATCAAGGAGATGGTAAACTCTCTCGTCAATTCTGGTGTCCTCGGGGACGTCTCAGGATCGCCCGCCGCCATCAGCGCTGCTCCCGCCACTTTGGCAGATCCCTGGACTGGTATCTTCCCAAAACACCCGGTTAGGGAAAATAACTACGACGGCCTCCCCTTCCCTATGTTTGACGAAGAAGATGAAGACCATGGTTACGAGGAGGGAGATATGGGCATATATGACGCAGAGGACGATGTTTACCGCTGCCGAGGTTGCATGAACGAAGTGGTAGACGGATTCTGCACTTCGTGTGAAAGGGACTATCAGCCGACGTGGACTGCGGGGCCACTGCTGGGTGCCTTTTTGGGGGGTCATGGAGAGTAAGTCCTCCACGTTTAGATTGGATATACCTCAGCACTGATCCACCTTATTTCCAGCGGCTTGTGGGGCGATGACACCGATTCCGATAGTGATGGGGAAATGGAGTATTCCCAGGAGGGTTACGAAGAGAGTTTCATCGATGACGACGGTCCAAGGTCGGACATTGATCCCATACCGCTACCCCTATTCCGCGGGGACGAGGAGGCTGTCGAAGTTGACTCAGTGGCCGCGCCACGCCAACGAAGCCGCCAAGCACCTATCGTCATTTCCTCCGATGAGGAAGATGATGGCAATTACACTGACGCCAACACTCATGGGGACTATGTCCGATCCTGGAACGAAGAAGAGGACGAAGACATTGACTACCACGATGCTCGATCCGACTCTGTCGATCACGGCTACCACGATTACGGGACCGACGGAGAACTATACAGCGAAGGTAGTGATAATGATTTCTATGGGTATTTGTGAATAGTCGTTCTGTGCCTTTGGATCTTCTCTGTAACATGGCTTCGCATTATTTGATTCAAGCAGCTTGGCGTACGACAAGCAATAATGTAATGGGTGACTGTCCATAGGACTAGATATATATATATCCGTCACAGTAGGGTTCCATTACCCGAGATTTATTCCTCATTATCTGAGGTTTTCCACAAGGCGTACGCCGATGAAACTGAAGTACCGGGCGTCGAGGCGGTGTCAGCACTTGGTGGGGTTGAAGTACGCTGGATTGCAGTCCTTCCCGATCCGGCCGGTAATTTGGGAAGTTAGCTGGGTTTCAAGCGAAACAGTCGAGGCGCCGCGACTCCAGATGCCCGGTTTGGAGACAATATCCATGGCCCGATGGAACGGTCGGCGTCCTAACAGTTCCCTTAAAAGGCTATGGATATTCGTCTAGATGCAAGTGTACACGGTGTAGCCTTATGGACAGTCACCCAATGTTTCACATGTATAAAACTTTCTGACGTTGAGCTCGTATAAAGTTTGGATCCTACTTTGGATCCTCCGATGGAGGTGGTTTTATTACAAGGTACAGCAACGCTAAAGAGCACAACGCTACAAGGATAATTTGCAAGAAGAATCCAACCACGTCTGTCGAACGACAAACATCAGCATCGTCAACACATGAGGAAAACGACCCCGGGACAAGATACCTAGCATGATACCGAACGGTGGTTCCCCAACATACAGTTCCCGAATAGCGGGCACAGTCAAAATCACAGTAATCGGAAGAGCAAGCACCGCATCGGACATGTTGTGGGTGTCGACGAGAATCACGAGGGTGATGTACACAGTCCCAGCGGTCAACGCCCAATTCACGATCCACATGCACATAGTGAACGCCCTGGAAATCACAGACCGTCTTATATCGAGCTCTAAAGCACGAGACTCCACGTCGGTCGTGACGGGGCCTTCCCCAGCGTCATAAGTAAACTTACTGGTCGTAGGCGAATCGGTGAAGTGGGTGACGAAGTTGTTCAATGGGTCCGCGATGGCGAATTTGGTTATGGGAACCGATCGGTTCGTAGTGGGGTCGATGACGAAGACGAAGGTGTTCAAGACGTATGTGTCGAACGGGGCGGCTAGCTGTTGGTCGAACAGGTGACGGCTTTTCGTGGCTGGGAAGTAGATGCTCGCGGCGTAGACTCCCATTTGGTGCACCATTTCAAAGTTCATGACGTTTTGCATGCTGTTCGGTGGATTGTGGGGGGAAGTCGGGACGCGGCGTGGGTCAGTCATGGCAGCAAGTGAATTCATTGAAACAGGGTTTGACCCACTATAACGATCCCCGAGTTGAACCCACCGGAAGGTGATCTGGATCGAACGAAAATGCAGGTCTAGTTGCGCTACATACACACACCAAAGAGAACCCGGTTAGCATCTAAACTGGAACACGAACACCGGCATATAGCAAACCTAAAACTCACTCGTTCAAATACACATCGATCTTCCTATCGAACGGCCCACACGTCTCAGATCCTCCAATATGTGGTGACGGCTGATAAGTCGACAACTTATGCGCCCCACATCCAATGATTTCCCACTGGATCGAAAGAGTTCGTTTATCCAGGTCCAAGAAATGATTATGTCCCACAATCGCGACCTGTGTATCAAAGTGGACCACCAAAACCTCGTTCAGTGAACACTGAAACCTGAAAACCGGAAGCCGGAAAACCCACCCCGGTATCATTATACGGCACCTGATTATACAGTTGCTGCACGCCCGAGTTCAGCGTCAACAACATGATCACGATGATCAAGAGCACGAGGAAGACGACAATTGAGAAGGTGATTGGAACCGGGTACCTCCGTATCCGTTCCCACCGACCCGCCTTAGTAGTACCCGGGAGTCGTGTAGCCGGGGACATGGCCACCCTCGGGTTGGATATCCCCGGGATGAGTCCCAGTGTGGGTTGGGTCGGAAGAGGAGGGGTAGAAGTCGGGACGGCTGTATATTCAGCCGTAGTTTGTCGAGACATCGCGTCGGTATTATCACTTTAACCACCCTACAGGAGAACCTTTTCCACCTCACCTCGAAGAGAGGAAGAAGGGAAGGGAAAAACACAAGAGACCCGAAAGTGACCGAATGGATTACGAGAGGCATCCGATTATCCAAGCCCGCGCCTGAGCAGTCTCAAGATACTTGCCAAGTCGACATCTTTCAGACCTAACGCAAAGGAGAGAGCCCGACAGATGACAGATACGGATCGGCGGGATCAGTCCAGTTGTACGTACATGAAACCATGGGAGGGTTTCCCATGCCCCCAGTCAAATCCAAGGAGACCCAAGATAGGCTCGTGCGAGAGGGTCAAGCGTCGAGTAGATCGTTACAAAGCGCATGCGCATGCATGCTGTGCGTACGTCACTAGGAATGGGGCAGATCACACTGACAGGGAATTCGGTCAAAGACCCGGCAACTCAGGGTCAAAATGATTGACCCCCGCTGATCGAGGCCGGAAAACCCGGTTTCGGGATCGACCCTGCGCGGCGAAGCGCGCAGCCGCCTCGCGGAGGGGGTCTTTCAAAATCCTGTACTCCTCCGGCGCATCAACCAAACCTAACAAGTACAAATGAAAACATGGACAGTCTTGCATCCGTGTTATTGCAAATCCGGAGTCCGGACCAACCACACGAATTATCTACTTGTGTCGTTGGAAGAAATCTCCCAGGAACTCGAGGGAAACGATGTATGTGTAAGGGACAACGGGAGGGAGAGCGGGTGAGGAATGGGGTGTGAGAATGATGAATGGAGGAGAGACATGACAGACGGATATCCAGGAGCAACGAGATACTAAAACATAACGGAGTCAGAATACGCATACGCAATTAGAGGATAAAAACAGATGGAGGGTATGAAAACATTCGAGGGGCGAGGACCAGAGAAACGGGAGAGAGAAGGCGAAGAGAACAGACAAATATTAATGCAAGAGGAATGGCAGAGTAAAGGGAGGGATTGCTGGAGGCGCGGAAGTGATTGCGGGAGAGATGACTTGGTAATAGACAGAAGGCGCAGGCGAGCAAACGAAACAATTCAAGTCCGCCGCTTCTTTTCTTCGTAACCCACATACCCATACCACGCTCCGCCGATGAGCGTGAACAGGATTCCAGCGGCGTTCGTGCTCGTGATATGCAGGTTGAACATGAACACAGCGAACAAGATAGTCAACACCTGCTTGATGTTCGCTACGCAAAGACCCTCGGATCAGTTTCTCGGGAAACATGAAGGGGATGGCGGTGTGAAACATACCAGCTACAGTCATGCTCAAAGCTCCTGCTTTCTTGTTCGCTGTGAAACTGACGATGTTGAGCCCAAAGGCTATACACCCGTTCATGATCAATCCCGCCGCGCCGAACCAAGTCATCTCATGTGCACTCCAATCCCTAACATTCTTCAACTCCCCGCTGATCCACGCGTAAAACACACACTGGATGAACGCCAACGGGCACATCCGAGTCAACAGGTCTAAAGGATGCATCGCCAGTCGTGGAGGGACGAGGTGCAACGTGGCGAAGAGTGATTTTGGTTTCGAATTGCTCAGCGTCGTTGTGGATGAAGGGCTCGATTGAAGGACGTTCGTGAAGATGGTTTTGAGAGCAGCCAGGAAGGTGCCGAGGAGGGTAAGAATGAGACCCCAAAGGGTGAAATAATAATCTCCATACGTCCTGTGAATGACCAGCGCATCAGATTGGAAGTCATCAAATAACTTGGTCGAGACTAACGCGAGGGCCACGCCGAGTATCACAGGTATCAGACTGAGCATCTTACGGGTACTAAATTTGCTTCCAAACATCACTGCAGATAGCACAATGGTGAAAATTGGGGTTGCAGCCCGTACCACCTGATGGAACTAATTACAAGGTCGGAATCTATTAGCTGTTGCATGGACCGAGAGGATCGGATACTAACCGGAATGGTGACGAGGTTCAAGGAAACGTTGCTGATTGCGATATTCATAGCATACAAGACGCTGAACATTACCAACGCCATGTTATCGGACGCTGAGAGCCTCTTCTGGACAAACAAGCCTTGGGCCAACAAACTCCACCCTCCTATAGTCCCACACAACGCATGTAGGGCAGTCACGGTGTACGGGTAGGGGAAATGCACCAACACCACTTTGTTGTACAATGTGAGGGAGAGATTGAAGAAGAAGTACAAGGCGAGCCAGAACTCTTGAGTATTGAGGTACTTGTTTTCCGCAAGGTCAGCCCAGAGGTCTGTCAAGGCCGATTCAGATGGGAGGTGTTTGCGTGAAGCGAAAGCGCCCGGAGCCACTGTGGGAAGCGAGGGCGATTGGGGTAGCGAATCCTGGCGCTTAGGTGACGTATGTCGTAGCCGGGGTGAAAGTTGTGGACTGGGCACAGGAGTAGCACTTGTAGAATCTGATACGCCAGACGCGTTCTGACTAACGACTCCGACGGAAGATATGAGGGTACCCGGTGAAGAGATATCTCGGACGTTGTTGTAATACGGAGAGAGTGAGGAATGAAATTGATCTTTCTCGAGCCTTTCCGGTCGGTTGTTTGACATGTGCTTCCTCCCCATGTCACCTCGCAATGAGGTCGGAGACTGTTCGCGATCAGTTTCTGCGTGTATGGGAACCTTACTGGTGCCCTGTTTATTCGAACCTGTCCACATGGAAGGGTAGGATAATTGGGTGCCCTTGTCGACACCCAATGCTTTCATTAACGGCATTAAAGACTGCGGACCTTGAAGGAACGGACGATCAGAGCAGGGACAAAGGGGAGCGATGGTTCGCTGGACATACCCAGCATCGGTGAGAGTTGGGGAAAGGGTTATTGGCTACTGCGGTTTTCCCGCTGCGATCGGGAGAGTTACGATGCCAAGACGAAGAGGGTTGCCGGGAGTGCTGGAAAGGATATTCGTGGGCTCAAGAGGTAGAAGGAGAGAGTGAAAGAAAGATATGAGTTGGACGGAAGGAGTGAATCGGCGTGGATCGAGGCAGTGGCGCAAAGCTGTCATCGTGTCACCGTGAACGGGGCGAGAGTTTTCGGAGTGGGTGGAAGGATCAGAGTGCTGAGCGTCAAGCCATGCATGTTACATAGGGACGACTGGACCTAATGTACAGTCGGATATAGCTACAAGAATCCCAAGGAGCGTACGGGTAAAATTAGGGATCATACAATACTGTACAGCTATAAGAATGGGAACGCAAAGTCCAACGTGTATTCTAAAAACAAAATACCGATGAAAGGCCGATGGGTGGAACTCGATATACTGATATGTCCACCTAACCCATTTTTAAGCGAGAATCCTCGTCAGCCATGAACCGAAGCGGTGGCAGTCTCTGGGGATCCTTTGGCCAAGACAATATGAGAATGCCATCCGACATGGAAGCAGACATTTGGTGTTGCTGAGCGACCCAAGTTTAGTCAGTCATTGAGGATGAGTCAAAATGAGTGATGACCGACCTGTATACCCATCGGAAGATTGATACTGCGCTGGAAAGCACCATATTTGAGTTCCTGGACAGGGTATCTGGCACCTGTGCCAGACAATGGGGGCGCTGAGCGTTTTCCGGAGACTGTCAACTTGTCGTCATGCAACTGAATCTCCACGTCTGTGGGTTTGATGCCAGGAAGTTCAAGACATGCTGTGACGGTCTGCGAGTCCGAATCTTCGCAAAGATCCATTCTACGAGGCTATGTTAGAACCACGGAGGGATAGGAGAGAAAAGCACAGTTCAGGTACAGACCTTGGCTTAAAGACTTGGTTCGGCGATTTGTTTGGATTACGCCGGGAAAGGTACTCTCGGGCATACTGTTGGGCGAGAGCGCGTTCGAAGCGTTTGAGAGAGTCCGGGTCGAGGAGGTCGTTTGGGTAATGAGGTTTGCGTGGTGGGTTGTGGGGCATTGGCTGGTTAGAAGATGAGGATGGGGATGAGGAGGCAGCCTTCATGTGAGGGGAGAATTGTGGGATCGTAGGCGAGGGGAGGGGATGCTTATATAGCTGGAGCTTATATAGAACAGCATCATATGGAGTTGACTCGAAAAAGTTTTGAGGAGTCAGCGCCGTTTACACGAATCTCATCCCTTGGCGTGGATCTCCGACTGGCGTCAAGCCGCGGCTGCGCACGGCGACTCGTGAGGCCTGAGGCCCCAAACGGATCCTCATGCTGTGTCAAGGTAACCTTCCCACCCGGTCACGGTCACGCCGATCGACTTTCACCCTCATCCGTTCTCGAAAACCCGACGACGATGAGTAAAGTTGTTTTTGGTCCGTCCCCTCTCTCCCCTCCCTCAGCGCCTCACCTTGGCTCACTCCCCCCACCAGTCGGAAATGTTCCCTACAACATGGGCGAGGCACGTTTCATCCCAAATATATATAAAAACCCAAACAGCCACCCTTCTCACCGCGGTTACACAGGATCAACTCATCGATGTTTTCAAATCAGTCGGTCAGGTAGTCGGTTTTCGGTGCGTATCCGATCGTCCTATGCGTTTTCCGTGAACCCCTCACCTCACTTCACCCAGTCTCGTGTTTGACCGCGAGACCGGTAAACCGAAGGGCTACGGTTTTTGCGAGTTTGCGGGTACATCTCATGTTTCTCTCTCATCATGCCAATCAATCCCTTCGTTATCTGACTCACCCTCGCCTGATTAACTGCCTCCTCAAGACCACGATACCGCAATGTCTGCTGTCCGCAACCTAAATGGAGCTGACGTCGGGGGACGTCCGTTGCGAATAGACCTCGCCGACTCTGACCCATTCCTCGAAGGCAAGACCACCGTGCGTGGTGAACTGATTGATTCCGGTGGTCCGGATAACAAGTGGTCCCGGGAAAAGGACTATCGTGAAGACAGAAGACAAGGTTCAACATCAAGCGCTCCCTCCTTCCTTTCAGGTCTCCCTCCCGGTGTCCAAGTTCCACCCGGCTCAACAGCCCTAGATACAATCAGTCAAAGTCTCGCGTCCATGGAGCCTTCTCAATTGCTCGAAGTTCTCGCCCAGATGAAGGTGTGCACGAAACGAACCGCGCATTGCGCGACATCTCCGGAATTATACTGAGACCCGACTTCCAACTTTGCGCCCTTTTTTTCTTATCGCGTGATAGGCATTCATTATCACACATCCTGAGCCAGCGAAAGCGTTGCTTGTGGCACATCCTCAATTGGCTTATGCGCTCTTTCAGGCATTACTGTTGAATAACATTGTCGACCCCGCAGTGCTTCAGGTGTGATCGGGTCCCGAAGCTGCGAACTCGTTCATTAAGTCGCTCATACGCGTGTCCATAGCGAATGTTGGGCGCGACGACCTCGCAACCTACCGCACCATCATCATATACTGCTCCCTCGGTCCCAAGCTATCAACAGCCACCGATGCCACACCAGCACATGCCTCCGCAAGGCATGTATGGACAGCCGCCGGTTCAACAATCCCCACCGCCACAGCCTTACTATCGTGGTCCTGCCCCTCCTGCGGCGCAGGCGCCGCCCCAAAACGTGCCCTCCCAAGTTAAGGATCTGGGGATTGATTCTACCCACCAGGTTGGTCACACGCCCCGCTTTGCGGAACCCCATAATATTCCGCCGTCGACTCATCGGATTCGAAATAGCAAATGTTGTACCAGGTGTTGCAGCTGACACCTGAACAGATCAACGCGTTGCCTCCAGCGGAACGTGATGCAATCCAACAGTTGGTAGGTTTACGATCCACGTCCCTAGCTTTGTTCGGAAGGCTGACTCTTCGTTTGTTTGATTGTCCACTTGTACTCTCGCTTCGGTGCTTTAGAGGAGTCAGTTCATGAGTGGGGGCATCACCGCCTGACGCTTCAATCACTCGGCCGCGCGTCTCAGCTGCTCTGGTTGGCTGTCGTTGTCGAGTTTTGGGTTTGTGTGAGTCATGGTTAGCCATGACCTTGCCGCTACCTCGCCTTTCGTCGTTCGTTTCGTCGGTTTCTGAGAGTCTTTCCCTTATCCTCTTGCTCCATTCGTAGCTAGTTCTCCATGTGCTCGTTGCCGTCATGTTCAATGGGCACAGGTACGAAATTGTCTGAT
>Ga0307512_10008458_pt1 | contig 10030 bp, 10 predicted proteins | sample 14_EM_MG_FD_200267 | JGI IMG/M metagenome (GOLD analysis project Ga0307512, IMG submission 200267) | Populus trichocarpa ectomycorrhiza microbial communities from riparian zone in the Pacific Northwest, United States - 14_EM | ecosystem: Host-associated > Plants > Roots > Unclassified | place... | reverse complement strand
GGCGCTGGGCCGCACGCTGCTGCAGCCGCTGGACCGGCTGGCCGCGCTGAGCTGCGGCGCGAGCGTGGTCTGGTTCATCGTCCCGAAGGACGCTGCCGCGCGCGTGTCGGCACTGAGCGGCGCGACACGCAATTTCGTCGACCAACGCGCCGAGCTGTGGCGCGTGCCCGGCCGCAGCTGCCCCTGAAGCCGGCATGCGCCATTTCATTCGCTACAGCGCCGTCGGTGCGATCGCGACGGCGGCGCACTACCTGGTGCTGATCGCCTGCGTCGAAGGCCTGCGCTGGCCGGCCTTCGTCGGCTCGGGCGTCGGCGCGGTGGTGGGTGCGCAGGTCGCGTACGCCGGCAACCGCTGGTTCACGTTCGCGCACACCGGCGCAGTCAGCGCGTCGTGGCCACGCTTCCAGGCGACCGCGCTGCTGGGCGGCTTGCTGGGCATGGCGGTGGTCGCGCTCGGCGTGCGGCTGGGCGTGCACTACCTGCTCGCCCAGGTTGTCGCGACGCTGCTGAGCCTGGTGCTGACCTTCGCGATCAACCGCGTGTGGACCTTCGCGCGCTGACGTCTGCGCAGGCGCTCAGGCGGTTCTCCAGACGCGGCCCAGCGTCACGCCGGCTTCAGCGAGATCGTCGGTGAAGTCGTTGCTGCCCAGGTAGGCCAGTTCGCGCGTGCGCGCGGCGGCGATCACGTCGGGCGGGTCGTCGGGGTCGCGCACGCCGGGGTGACAGAACAGCAGGCCACCCTCGGCCGGCAACACCTGGAGCCAGCGCCGCATCAGCCCGCCGTAGTCGGTCTCGACAAAGTCGTAAGCCCCCAGCAGCGTCGGGTTGTGCGCAAGCACGCGCTGCCTCAGGCCGGCGGCGAGCGCACGCCCGCCGGTGTGTTCGATCATCCAGCGCTTGAAGCCGAAGCCCGGCCCGAGCACGCGCGCGGTGCTGCGCACGGCGGGCAGCGGCTGCACGTGCTCGGCCATGTCGAGAATGGTGTCGCGCAAGCCGGGCAGGTGGTGGATGTGCTGGTGGCCGTCGATGAAGCGCGGCGGCCGGCCGTGCGCGTTGATGAACGCGCGCAGCTGCGCGTGCACCTCGTTGCGCATCTCGGCCTGCGGCAGCAATCCGAGGTGGGCACGTGCGATCAGCGTCGGCAGCGAAGGCAGTGTCGGCCAGCGCTTGGCCAGCCGCGAACTCAGCGGCTTGCCCTCGGTGAAGTTCAGGTGCAGCCCGACGTCGACCGTCGCCGGCAGGCCCTGCAAGCGCTTGACCTGCTCGGGCCAGTGCGGGCTGTTGGTGATGCACGAGACCGCGGTCAGCCGCTGCACGTGCGCGAGCCGGGCGATGCCGGCGCTGATGCCGGGCGCCAGGCCGAAATCGTCCGCGCAGAGCGCCAGCGTGCGCGTCATGCCGCCGGGTCGCCCATCGCGCCGCGCCCGGCCTCGCTGCCGATCAGGTAGACCGGCCGCTGCTTGACCTCGTCGAAGATGCGGCCGACGTACTCGCCGAGGATGCCGATGGACAACAGCTGCACGCCGCTGAAGAACATCATCCCGCACACCAGCGTGGCCCAGCCGGGCACGTCGGAGCCGAACATGAAGTGTTCGGCAACGATCCACAGCCCGAAGCCGAGCGCGCACAGCGCCACCACCACGCCGAGTGCGCTCCACAACCGCAGCGGGGCGTTGGTGAACGCGGTGACGCCGGTGAACGCGAGCTTGGACAGGCTGCGCAGCGAGAAGCTGCTGACACCGGCGTGGCGCTCGGCCGGCACGTAGGGAATGATGACGTTGTGGAAGCCGACCCACGCGTACAAGCCCTTCATGAAGCGGTTGCGTTCAGGCAGCGACTTCAGCGCGTCGACGACGCGCCGGTCCATCAGCCGGAAGTCGCCCGCATCGACCGGGATCGGCACGGCCGAGTTGTGGTTCACGAGGCGGTAGAAGATCGCGGTGCCGAGGCGCTTCAGAAAACTCTCGTCGGCGCGCGAAGCGCGCGCCGCACACACCATGTCGGCGCCGCCGACCCAGGCCGTGACCATCTCGGGCACCAGCGACGCGGGGTGCTGCAGGTCGGCGTCCATCAGCAGCACGACCTCGCCCTCGGCGCGGTCGATGCCGGCCGTGAGCGCCGCCTCCTTGCCGAAGTTGCGCGACAAGCGCAGGTAGCGCACACCAGGGCGTGTGAGCCAGGGCGCCATCGCGGCCGGCGTGGCGTCGCGGCTGCCGTCGTCGACGACGAGGATTTCCCAGCGGTCGGTGAGCGCGGCGAGCTGCTCGGTCAGGCCGGTCAGCAGCAGGCCGATGTTGGCAGCCTCGTTGTAGGCCGGCACCACGCAGCTGATCGCGGGGCGGGGGGAGCGCAGGGTGGAAGTCATCGGGGTGTCGTGAGCGTTGCCGCCACGACTTTAGCCTGCGCGGCGCGGCTGACGGTCGGCCGCGCCGCTCGTCACTGCCAGACCACCCGTTGATGCGCGCCGGCCCAGCGCTCGTAGTTCGGCCCGTAGACCTCCTCGATGCGGTTGCGCTTGACCTTGAAGGTCGGCGTGATGAAGCCGTTGTCCACGGTCCACGCCTCCTTCACGACGACCAGGCAGTCGAGCTGCTCGTGCGGGTCGAGGCGCGCATTGATCGCGTCCAGGTGGGCGGCGAGCGAGACCTCCATCGCGGCGCGGCCGCCGCTGTCCTCGGCGCGCTTCGCGGCCTCGGCGTTCAGCATCACGATGCCCAGCGGCTGGCCCAGGCTCGCGCCGGTGACGACGCAGGCCTCGACCGCGCCGTTCATCACCAGCTTGTCCTCGATGTGGGCCGGCGACACGTACTTGCCCTTGCTGGTCTTGAACAAGTCCTTCACGCGGCCGGTGATGCGCAGGTTGCCCTCGGCGTCGAGCTGGCCCTTGTCGCCGGTGCGCAGCCAGCCGTCGTCGGTGAAGGCCTCGCGCGTCAGCTCGGGCTCCTTGTAGTAGCCCAGCATCACGCCGGGGCTGGTCATCTGGATCTCGCCGGTGACCGGGTCGAGCCGGCTCTGCACGCCCTCGTAGGGCTGGCCGACCGTGCCGGGCCGCTGCACGCCGGGCAGCGTGGCGTGCGAGACGCCGCAGTTCTCGGTCATGCCGTAGACCTCGACGATGGGCAGGCCGATGCGCTCGTACCAGCGCAGCAGCGCCGGCGGCATCGGCGCCGCGCCGCCGGCGGCCAGCTCGCAACGGTCGAGCCCGAGGCCGGCACGCACCTTCTTCGCGACGACCCCGCGCACGATCGGGATGCTCAGCAGCCGCGCGAGCTTGTCAGCCGGCATCTTCGCGTGCACGCCCTGCTGGAACTTGACCCACAGCCGCGGCACCGAGAACAGCACGCTCGGCCGCGCGCGCTGCAGGTCGGCCATGAAGGTGTCCAGGCTCTCGGCGAAGAACACGTGCATGCCGGTGGCGAGCAGCCCGTGCTCGACCAGCGTGCGCTCGGCCACGTGGGCCAGCGGCAGGTAGCTCAGGATGCGCGCGTCCGCACGCAGTGGCACGCGCTTCAACGCCCCGTCGACCGACCACGCGAAGGTCGCGAAGCTGTGCATCACGCCCTTGGGGCTGCCGGTGGTGCCCGAGGTGTACATGATGGTCGCGAGCTCGCCGCCCGGGCGCACCGGCTGACCCGGCAGTGGTGCGGTCGCGGCGATCACGTCTTCCCAGCGGCGGAAGCCGGTCGGCGGTGCCAGCGGCGTGGCGATGCACGGCAGCCCCTCGGGCACGCCCGACTTCATGGCGTCCCAGCCATCGAGCTTGCCGACGAACAGCAGCCGGGCCTCGCTGTGCGCGAGGATCTGGCGGACGGTGCCGGCCGCCAACGTCGGGTACAGCGGCACCGACACGAAGCCCGCCATCCAGATCGCGAAGTCGCACATCAGCCAGTGCGCGGAGTTCTTCGACAGGATCGCGATGCGGCTGCCGGGTTCGAAGCCCAGGCTCTGCAGGTGGGCGGCCATGCGGCGGGTCTCGTCCATCAGCTGCGCCCAGGTGTAGTCGCGCAGCGCGCCGCCGCCCAGCGGCTGGGTCAGCACGACACGGTCGGGGGCGGTCGCCTCCCAGTGGTAGAGGCGCTGCAGCGCGAGCGAGCTGGCGGCCACGGGGTGGGCGGTGGGGGACGACGACATGGGGCGACACTCCTGCGCTGCGCCGGCCGGGTGGCCGCGTCAGCGCACGGTAGGTCATCAAAGCGGCCCCGCCTATAGCGGAATCCCCGGTCGCCAGCGGCGGCGGTTACTGGGCGTTGACCGGCGAAGCCGGGTCGAGCAACAGCGCCATCAGGTCGCGGATCTGCGCCGGCGTCAGCACGCCGGCATGGCCGAAGCGCGGCATGTTGGAGCACGCGTTGGTGGCCTTCGCGTTCCAGAGCTTGCCCCAGGTGTACTTGACCATGTCTGCCGACGCGGGCGCCGCCGGGTCGGCGACGCCGCGCAGCTTGCCGTACTGGTACAGGCTGGGACCGATGGTGCCGTAGGAAATCTCGGCCTTGGCGAGCTGGTGGCAGTTGTAGCAATTGCCGCCGCCGGGCACCCCGGCCGGGTCGCTCCAGGTCATGCCGCGGCCGTTCTGCGCCAGCTTCTCGCCTTCGCGCCAGTCGCCGAGGTAGATGCCGTCGGCGGGCCATTGAATGGTCGCAAGTTGCGCCGCTTCGATGCGCTTGGCAACCGCGTCGCTGGGCGGCGTCTCGTTCGAGCACGCCTGTTGCGCCTCGTCCTGCGTCAGCCGGTCGAGCTTGGCGATGCCTTGCTCGCGGAACGACGACACCAGGATGGTCTGCACGAGCCGGTCGGTCTCTTGCGGGCTGGGCGCTGTCGCGCAGCCTGCCAGCACGGCGGCCAGCGCGATGAGTTTCGGGAAGGCTCGCATCGCGGTCAGCGCTTGATGGCCGGCGCGATCGACAGCGCGCCGCGCGCCTGCACGCCCATGAAGGACCCCAGCGCGATGGTCGCGTCCGACGCGTAGCCGGGGAAGGGGAAGCGCTGTTGCCGGTAGCAGTCGTTCAAACGCCGCTGCATGCTCCACAGCTCGCCGCTGGAAACGCGATACGCCGGCCAGGCCGCGAAGCCGACACCGTCGCCGGGGCTCTTCGCGAGATCGGGCAGGTCCTGCAGGCGGATGCGCTTGCCGGGCTCGCCATGGCACGACGCACACGAGAAGTCATAAGGCCCGGCGCGGAAATAGAAGAGCCGCTTGCCGGCCTCGGCCATCTGGCGTTCCTCAGTGCGGCCCTGCGGCAGGTTGAACTTCATGCCGCGCGACGCGGCCGAGACATAGGCGACCAGCGCCTCGAGGTTGACCTGCTCGCCGCGCCCGAACGGCGTCGCGGCGATCTCGGCGGCGTTGAAGCCCTGCGCCGCCATGCAGGTGAGCAGACGCGACTCGAGGTCTTGCACACGCTGCGTGTCGGCAAAGTAGCGCGGCAACTCGACGAACGCGCCCTTCACGACGCCTGCGCCCTTGCCAAGGTCGCAGGTCTCGAACGACAGATTCTTGCTGCCGCGCTTCTGCGTCCACAGCAGCTCGCCCTTGGCCTCCCAGAGCTCGGCCGGGTTGCCGTCGGCAAGCAGTGCGCGGTACTGCGCGATGCCGTCGGCGGTGCTGGTCTGGGCCTGCGCCGACGCCAGGCAGCCGGTCACCGCGAGCACGCCCGCGGCCCAGACCGCTGCGTGCCGCTGCTTCATGCGACGACGACCTCGTCGGTGCGCGAGTCGCCGCGGTTGTCGACCCAGGCGATGCTGATCTTGTCGCCGGCCTTGGCGCCCTTCACGGTGAACTGCGTGAACGGGTTCTTCGCGATCGCGGTGCCCCATTGCGCCGTCATCACGGTCTTGCCGTTGAGCGCGGCCGTGACCTCGGTGATGTGCCAGGCCGGGATGGTCTTGCCGGCCGCGTCCTTGCGCTGGCCGGTCTCCATCTCGTGGCTCATCAGCACGCGCACGACGGCGCCGCTGCCTTGGACTTGGGCGCGTATGCGCATCGGGTCGGACATGTCGTTCTCCTTCGGGACTAGCCGCCACAACCGCCGAGCGTGACCTTGACGTCCTTCTGCGCATAGAAGACCTTGCCGTCGCCCATGATCGCGACCGCGAGCACGTTGGAGCTCTGGCCCATCTTGATGCGCGTGGCCACGCTGGTCTCGACCGCGTCGGTGAACTCGAACACGCCGGCCAGCGTGGTCGGGTTCTTCTCGACCAGGAAGGCGATGCGCTTGACGCCGGGCAGTGTGGTGCTCACGGCGATCGGCACGACGGCGCCGTTCTCGGCGATGTCGGGCGCGGTGAACGCGATGTCCTTGCTCTCGACCGGCTTGGCGATGCCCAGCCCCTTGATCGCCTCGTCGACGGACTTGCCTTCGAACGCGGCCTTGTTCCAGGCGCTTTGCGCGTGCGCCGGCAGCACGCCTGCGCCGGCCAGCAGGGCGGCGACGGCGGCGCTGCGCGCCATCATGTCTCGACGGTTGGGCATGGAGTCGGTTCCTTCACGGCCTGGCGGCCAGGCCGGAACTGTAGGGCCGAATCGACGCCGAGGTGCGGCTCCGGGGGAAATCCCGGGCCGGCGGTGCGCCTGTCGCGGCGACGCTCAGGCCGTCTGGGCGCGCGCCACCGCGGCCTCGATCTGGGCCTGCACCTTGCGGGCACCGCGCAGCACCAGCACCGGATCGAGGTTGGCCTGCGGCGCGACGGCCTCGGCCACCGCATCCAGCGTCGCCGGGTCGGTCATCAAGGCATGGGCCAGCGCCGACAGTGCGCAGATGCCACGCCGCGGCAGCTGCATCGGCAACTCGCGCGTGGTGTTGACGATCACGTGGTAGCGCACGCTCGCCACGGCCGAAGGCGCGAGACCCCAGCTTTCGCACAGCGCCGCGCCGAGGGCGTCGTGGCTGACGCCGAATTCGGCGTGCTCGAGCATCAGCAGCTCTTCGTCGTCGGCGGCCTGCAGCAGCAGCGCGCGGTAGCGCGTGCTCGAATGGCGGAACAGCACGGCCTTGCCGCACTCCTCGAACAGGCCCGCCGAGTGCGCGGCCCACGGGTCGACGTTCAGCGCCTGGCCGATGCGGCTCATCAACAGGCTGCGCACGCTGGCGCGTTCCCACAGCGGTTCGAGCTCGGGCGCGGCCGGGAAGACCGCGCGCAAACCCATCGCGAAGGTGACCGAAGCGATTTCGCGCGTGCCCAGGTGGGTGATCGCCTGCTGCACCGACTGCACGCGGCCACGCAGGCCGTAGAGCGCCGAGTTCACGGCCTTCAGCACGGCCGAGGCCAGCGCCATGTCGGACGAGATCAGCGCGCTCACCGCCTGCAGATTGACGTTCTCGTCGGCCAGCAGCATCGAGAGCTCGACCAGCGATTCAGGCTGGGCCGGAATGTCGATGCTCAGCGAGCGAAGTTGCGGATCGACGGGCATGGCGTTTGATGTTCGGGGACGGATCAAAGGGATATGCCGATGCTAGCCCGCCGACAGGTCGACGGATCGGCGAAACAGCGCCGCGAAGCTACGCCATTTTGGCGCACGCCGCCGCCGGCCGGGCTTGCGCTACGCTCTCCGTCCCGCCCATGCCCGGACTCTCCATGACTGTCGCGCCCACCACGCCGGAACTGATCGAACAGCTGATCAACGCGGCGGCGGACCAGTACATGGCGGCGGCAAACCAAGCCGTCGCGCTGGCCGAGCAGGCGCTCGCGGCGTGGGCCGAGTTGCCGGCATCCGTCGAGGCCGCCCACCCGACCTTGCGCGCCCGCTGCCTGCGCACGCACGGCCTGGCGCTGCACTACGCGGGCCGCCATGCCGACGGTCGTGCCGCGCTCACCGCGGCGCTGGCGGCCGTGCCCGAGGGCGACCGGGCCCAGCAGTCCTCGGTGCTGCGGGCCTTGTCGATAGGCTGCGAACTGGTGGGCGACATCGACGGCGCCGTCGCCTGGGCCACCGAGGCGCTCGCCGCCGCACGCACGCACGGCAGCCCGCGCGTGGTGGCGGACGCGCTGCTGTCGCTGGGCATCAGCTACTCGCGCGCCGGCGACGCCGCGGCCGGGCTGGCGCAGTTCGAGCAGGTGCTCGCGATCTTCGAGGCCGAGGACAATCGCGAAGGCTGCATGAGCGTGCTCAACAACATGGGCATCAACTGCAAGAACCAGGGCCTGCACGCGGCGTCGGTCGCGCATTTCGAGCACGCGCTGGCACTGGCCGAAGCCCTCGGCGACGCTGCCGGCAGCGCGGTGGTGCGCACCAACCTCGGCGAGTCGCTGATGCTGCAGGGGCGGCTGGCCGACGCGCGCCAGGTGTTGTCGGTGGCGGTGCCGGCCCTGACCGCCAGCGGCCATGTCGACGGCGAGACCAATGCGCGCGTCAACCTCGGCCGGGTGTTGCTGGCGCTCGGGGACCGCGCTGCCGCACAGGCCGAACTCGAGCACGCGCTGCGACTGTGCGAACGCACCGGCGGGCGCAACCACGCGGCCCGCGCTCACCTGGCCCTCGCCGAGCTGCACAAGCAGGTCGAACGCTTCGACCTCGCACTGCACCACCACGAGGCCTTTCATGCGGCCGAGCGGGCGCAGTTCAACGCCGAGTCCGAGCGCAAGATCCTCGCGTTGCGCGCCCAGCGCGAGGTCGCCGATGCGCGCCACGAGGCCGAAGTGCACCGGCTCAAGCACGTCGAGATCGCGAGCGCCCACGCCGAACTCCAGGCCCTGCACGCCGCGCTGGTCGCGGCCGACGAAGAGAAGAACCACCTGCTCGCCCGCCTGGCCGAGCAGAGCGGCACCGACGCGCTGACCGGGCTGGCCAACCGGCGTGCGCGCGACGAGCGCCTGCTGCTCGACACCGCGCGGGCGCGGCGCCACGCGCAGCCGCTGACCGTGGCGCTCTGCGACCTCGACTTCTTCAAGCGCGTCAACGACCGCCTCGGACACGCCACTGGCGACACGGTGCTGCAGCGCGTCGCCGCGATCCTGCGCGAGCGCTGCCGCGGCACCGACCTGGTGGCGCGCTACGGCGGCGAGGAGTTCTGCATCGTCTTCTCCGAGACCGACGCCGACGCCGCGCGCCGCACCTGCGAGACGCTGCGCGAGGCGGTCGCTGCGCACCCTTGGCACGAGGTGCATGCGGAGCTGGCCGTCACGCTGTCGATCGGGGTCTCGGACGACCCGCTGCTCGCAACCCACGAACAGCTGCTCGCGGCCGCCGACCGGCAGCTGTACCGCGCCAAGCACGAGGGCAAGAACCGCGTGTGCTGGCGCGGCAACGAGATCGCGTAGCCGGCGCCGTCAGCGGACGAACGCGTCCCACCCCGTCTTCAGGATCAGCGCCGCGACGACGACGATGAACACGACGCGCACGAAGCCCGCGCCGTGCTTCAGCGCGAACAGCACCAGCGCCGCGAGGTTGGTCGCGGTGTTCAGCAGCTTGGCACTCGCGCTCGCGTTCAGGAAGTCGTAGCCCAGCAGCCGCACGAACGCGAACACGAAGAAGCTGCCGGTGCCGGGACCGAAGAAGCCGTCGTAGAAGCCGAGCGCGAGCCCGATCGCGCTGGCCGTCAACGCCTGGGTGCGGCCGGCCAGCCGCGGCGCGTGCGTGCGGCCCAGCTCCTTGCGCGCGAGCGTGTAGACGAGCACGCCGAGCAGGATCAACGGCAGCGCCTTGCGCAACCCGCCGGCGCTGACGAGCGTGACGGTCCAGGCGCCTGCGAAGCTGCCGATCAGCGCGGCGGAAGCGGCCGGCAGCATCGCGGCCCATTCGATCTTGACGCGTCGGGCGAACTGCCAGGTGGCCCAGCCGGTGCCCCAGATGCCGGTGGCCTTGTTGGTGCCCAGCAGCGTGGCGGGCGCGGCGTTCGGGAAGGTGCCGAACAGCGCCGGGACGAGGATCAGGCCACCGCCACCGACGATGGCATCGACGAAGCCGGCGAACAAGGAGGCCAGCGTGACGATGGCAAGGTCGGGGAACAAAAAGACAACTCCAGAATGTCGAAAGGGCGTCAGGATCACCTGACGCCCTTCGGATTTTGCATCGGTCCCCCATGGCGACCTGGAT
>Ga0307512_10008456_pt1 | contig 10030 bp, 3 predicted proteins | sample 14_EM_MG_FD_200267 | JGI IMG/M metagenome (GOLD analysis project Ga0307512, IMG submission 200267) | Populus trichocarpa ectomycorrhiza microbial communities from riparian zone in the Pacific Northwest, United States - 14_EM | ecosystem: Host-associated > Plants > Roots > Unclassified | place... | reverse complement strand
TCTCATCTTTCTACCCGACGGGTATCTTATATCAAACACCTGTACATCTCCATCTCCCCCCTTATCCACTTCCGAAAACTCCAGGTGTGTATCTCTTCTCACTCCTGTCATCGTTCTTCCTCCTCTGATCACCCTATATCCTGGGTGACTGATGTTGTATCCTTCTCTCTCCACATATGGTTCTTGCAACATCACAACATCAGCCCCCCAAACAATTCCTGTCTCCAACGCCATCATAGTCGCCTCATACCCCCTCCCACAGTTATGCATTACGCATTTCACCATGACTTCATGGGGGTTTCTTGGGTCCCTGCGTTAGAAGATTCTCCTTCCATCTCTTGTGTCGAAACAACTTGGACTTCCAGCTCCTTTTCTGGCTGCTCATGATCCTGAGCTTTCTTTTCCGCTTCTGCAGTCGATGGTCCCCCACCCTCTACCGCATCCGGCTCCTGCTGTCGATCAGTTGTAATATTTCGACGTTCACCCTCTCTCTCCTTCCAGGTACGTCTTTCTTCTTTCGCTGTCTTAATAGCCTCTTGTTTCTTAACACAACAGTTGGCCTTTGCGATATGGTTCCCCTTGCAGTTGACGCACTTGTCGACATTATGGGTGCAGTTCTGTCCTGCATTAGCCTTGCAACCTACAACGTTGCACTTATGATCTTTTGTTAGATGCTTCCCCACACACAACATGCACGCTGGCATCTTCAAAGATCCACACTTCGCATCAACATGTCCCCACCTGCTGCATACTCCACAAAAGGAATCTGGTCCGGCATTCATGAACTTCTCCACATCATACTCCACTCCTGCCGCCCTCAAACCCCCCTTCAAAACTTTTTCGGCCATTTTACTCCCTTTGACCGCAAACACAACCAAATATGCTTTCTTTCCTTCCGCCTTCTTCTTCTGCACATCTTTCGGTCCTCCAATCCAGTTGATGGCGAGGGGCAACACCACCCCCTCGTTCTCAGCCTGTAACTCATGCCTCAATTTTTCAAGTCCCCCTCCTGTCTTCTTCCCCAAATACCTATCAAAATTGACGCCATGCATTTTCACTCTCTCCCAGAGCTCATTTGTCTCGATGTCCACAATCCCTGCGTCCACCTTCCTTGCTGCTTTAATCACAATTTCCCTATACCGAATCAACATTTCGGCTGTTGCTGCGGGAGTCGTGATCGTTGATAAGCATCCTCGGGTATTCTTCGTAACTCCCTGAATGCGAACAAAATGTGGAACCTTCGCCTCAAAACGTGCTCTATTCACTTCCGACGAAATATCCAAATCTTTCTTCTGAGAAAGGGGGAGGCCATTATCCCTCTTAAAGGTAACCCTTCTCTTCTCCATCGAATTTTGTCCTGGGGGGACCGGCTTCATATCATCCTTCTTTTGCTGCCTCTTAACCTCAACAAAGCCGTCTCCCTTCTTCGTCTGTTGTTGTCCCGATTGTTGTTGTTGTTGTCGCTGTTCGGGTTGCTTCTTTGGTGGAGCCGCCGCTCTCTGCGCCCACGTCTCCTTTTTCTTCTCTTCCGGCTTCTTTGCCGGCTGCTGTTGATTCGGTTTTTTAACCTCCGGCTTTCTCTTCTCTCCTGCCTTTGGTCCCTTTGGTACCTCCTTTACCTCCGGTTTTTTCACCTCTTTTTTCTTTTGTTCCGGCACTGCTGGTTGAACTACCGGTCTCTTTGCGATCGTAACCTGTCCACTCGGGGTGAACCTCGGGAACTCCTGCCTCTTTTCTCCCGGTGGAATAACCAGCGCATGTTTAGATGCCTCCAATTCCTGTTCTTCCACCTCCATCTGTTCGAGCACCCGCGCAACCTTCTCATTTTCCTCCGCCGAAAAAGTCACCCCCGGCTCAAACTCCACATCACTTATATCTTGATTATTCTCAGGGGTGGCTTCTACCTGTTTCCCCCTTCGAATCTCATCCTTCTTCCGGCTCTCTTCCGCCATATCCTCAAACCTCTTGACCACCCTATCGGTCAATTGGTCCACCATCTTTTCCATGCAAGCACTCATTGCATTTTCAATTGTTTTAGCCATGTTAACCGGGGCTAACTTGGCCACCTGCTTTTCAATCTTTTCCAACCTCTGATCGAGTTTTTCCGCCCTCTCCTCCTCATACTCCCTACTCAACTCAACCTCAGTCAAAATCTTTTCCGACGTCTTACGATTAGCGGTGACCCCCGCGTCCGTATGATTTTGTCTTGCCGCCATAAACTCTGCCTGCGTTAGGCACCACTCATCATATCGCTCATCATGCAACTGATTTGTAGCCATATAATCCCTCAGCCCGTTAGCGTTCCGAAGATACTCACCAATAAAGGCTTCCAGATTAACTGGCCCATTTTCATTCGTCAACGATTCTGCAGGCTTAGCCCAATCAGCCTCCAACCTTTTCCTGCTTGGAGTCTGCGGCATATTCGGGATTGGTCGTTCGGGCGTTGCTGGCCTCTTCACTCCCTTCCCCTTATTGCGCTTTTTTCCCTTCTTCGTTGGCGTCATGTAGGGCGACTCATCCCTCCACTCCACCTCTGTCATCGCATCATCTTCGTTATCGCTGCTGTCACTAATATTGAATTTTCTCGGAATGGGTGTGTAGACTTTCCGGGTCTCTTCCATTCCCCCCTCCTTTTCTGCGGTTTGACTGGTATTTTCCTCCGACTGAATATACCTACGCGCGATAATTCCAGCACTCGCCCTGGGAGTCGAAAAAGGATCCTAAGGTAGAGCGCTCGGAGGTAGGCCCAAAAGGCTTCCCTCATAATTCGTAGATGGTAAAGGTGTTGCTACCCTCTCCCTTGGTGTTTGCGATGGGAAGGAAATTTTGCTTCCCCCGTAACTCGTAGTCGGTGGTGGCGACAATGATGAATCGTCGCTTGAAATGTTATGGACCTCATGTTGCTGGGAGAATCTATTACCGTGCTCGTCGCATGGCGCTGGTCCAAGGACCTGTTCCATAATCTGGCTCGGATGTCCTGCTGCCCTGACCTCGGCATTATGAATCCGTACTCCTTGATTGAACTGCTCTCTGGTCAAGGTAACAGCTGCCGCCGCTGTGCTCTGATCCTCTCCCAGATAATCTCCTAGCTCTTCCCGGGCTATTTCCAAGGTTGTAGCTGTTCCGTCCGGATCCGTAGGCAACGGTCCTTCACGATCTTTGATCAGCTCACCGATGTGGCTGCTTTCGGTCTCGAGTTCACTCGTCTCGCTCATCATCTTATCCATCCTTTCCTTAGCCTTCTGGAAAGTACTGGTCTTCCTTACTGCTCCGAAGAGACTCATTTTGGCTCCTAGGTAACTGAATTCAAAGAAAACAGCTGAAAACCGAAGCAAAAGTTTTCTGACGATAATAGAGTTGATTGGACGATAAGGGTCTTGGCAAAACTAAAAGGTGGTGTGGTGTGTTACTAGTGGAGGGTTGCCTACAGGGGTGCCACACCGACGTGGCAAGGATCCTTGCTTTGACACGTACGTTCCCACGGAAAACAGTTTTTTAGTTATCTTTATATCACTTCATTGGCGCCCTCTCTACTGCTCCATAGATGGTATTTGTTTTCTCGGCTTTGGTGGTGGAGGGAGTGGGTTTAGGGAAGCCCAATGTCTTGTCGGTAAACCCATATTGTAATGAAACGGATACATAACTACCCAACATAGTATTAGTAAAGGCCCGTTGCAGCCGAAACTAGTCTTTAGTGACCAAAAGCCGTGTTCAACCACCCTTGACAGTCGTTCCCTAACCATGGACAAGTTTGGAGAAAGTCTCTTCTTGTGGTGGAGGATACTTCAAAAGTATACATGTTGAAAAGTGCACATGTTGTTTTGTGTGCCTGTTTATTTGCACGACATTAACTAGTTTAACCAATCACGAATACATGATAATTAGATTGCAGAATTTTCACTTTTGTATTGGGTGCTCCGGCCATCCTGGTATTGGTCATATATCTTTAGGCATGAAAGTGGTAGAGGTACTTTCAGGGGGTCGAATTCAATATTGCGGCTCACTAGAAGAATATTGTGACAACGAAGTCTATCTAGTATATTGCTCGTTAAATTTTTAAGGATCGACCCGGCTAACCCCGATACGAGTAATGCCAAATGTGATGGGCCTCAAACAGGCAATCACATTGGGTCGGCCAGCCCGGAAGTAACCCAAGAGTTGTTGTAATCATAATGCATTCGGCCGCGAGCGGCCATGGTATGTGAAGTACATAACCAGAATTTTCCCCGCCACTCCTGAGGAGAACCCCCAGTTCGCAAGTCGTGGCTTCCCCATCCACTACACAATGGAGGGCACTACTGTTGTCTTCACTTTGACATCGCGGCCACCAATCCTATCTGCCTCCTCGAAATCAAAAAAATGCAGGCTTTCATATAAAAGTTATCGCAGTGGAATACCCTAACCGAATAAGCCAGCATCAATTCTTCATCATTGAGAAAACTCGTTCGGTTATATTAGTTTTGGGAAGTGTAGTTGTATACGTGAATCACTTGAGTCTATCCGTTCATGTGTTGATTCAAGAAGGAGGGCGGGACTCTATGTGACATTGGGAGTGCGAGCACCAAAAGAGGTCGGACAGGAGCAGTAGAGTTGGAAGAATCCCTATGCCTGCTACTACAACTCAATTGTGTCGTGAGAACCGCCAAAAACCATGGTAACAAGGAGCAATAGTGTCGGAAGAGTCTCCATGGCTGTTGCAACACTCAAAAAGATTTGCCACTGTCTGGGGTACACTCAAACCATCGGTGGTGAGAACGGACAAACTACCCCCCTCCTGAAGCCAAAGTTTAGCCGAAGATATTGACGTGATTGGTGACATGTGCGAAGTCTTGGCATTTCGAAGTGGAGAGAGTGATTGTCGGAGGTGTGTGTATAGTTAGCCCCCCGAGGGCCATTCTTTGATGATAACTTTCCTAACGGCTTGAGTGCCAGACTGTAAGCAAAATTGGAGGCTGTCAGGTTCCTCAATGACCTTAAAGAGCTGATATCTTTGGCAAGGAGGCCGCGAACACAACTCCGAGGAATGTCGGTGACTTTCGAATCTAGGTCAACCTGGCTAGCACTTTCCAGCAGTCTAAACATACTGTAACTAGTATATACAGGATTGGAGCCAGATCAATGAAACATTAGCTTTATGTAGACAGGTGGTAGGTTGAACTTCCCTCAACTATCACTAAACAGATTGCCTATGTAACTTAGGTTCGCGGACTTGGAAGCAAATTTAAGCGGACGAGTAATATGCGTTATTTGAGAAGTCAATTCAATGTAACCAACAAGTTTTGGGGGGAGCCCCCATGAAACACACAGACCCGGCCAATATACTCAACCCTCTCGGGGTCCAGCAGGCAGGTGTTGGATGTGGGCAAACAGGGGACGATTGGCCACTCATTTGGTGGTACTAACTAGCGCACTATGTCGTTTACTCATAGGCGGTACCGGATATCATTTAGAAACCTCTGTCCGAACAGTACTTAATTGATTGGTTGAGCCGTGTCATCTTATAATCTATCGATAAAATCCTTGGTATTCTCCCACAAAAATAAACCCTCAAACCTCAAAACTCTCAGAAGAATATCGCCCCTGTTTCCATGAGACGACTCCGAGGATAAATACACTTCCATATATTCAGACAGATACCCAGAAGCTCTAGTAATTACCTGCATCTATTCCTAGGGTAAGGCTGAATGTGACCCAGAGTGTCAAGTTCACCGGTTGCAACAACTTTCACTTTGCCGGCTACGGTATATCAGGCCCTTCATACCCATCAAGTAATTCGTTGGTGGTTTCCGATGTTCTTGTAACCGTTAAGGACCTGATTGACATATAACTACACCGAAACCTTTAGTCTATCTCTTTGCTAGGATAATAGGAAACATCAAAATTGATGCTTTAGTCGGCGAAGAAATCTACCCTATAGGAGCTAGTTAGCTTGAGAGTTACAATGGAAGGGTGATAATTATTGAGTTCTATGATGCTAATATCCCCCGCACTGATGACGAGTGCTAAAACATACAAGACACTAAAAATGATAAAAATGTTTTGGTTTGGTGGCGGGTTGACAGAAAAGACATAATTTACTGACGAGGTGCGATTAACTAACTGATGCAACGTTTGGATTCCTTAATCCCTTGTGTACGTTGTCGACACGTATCACCAGTGCGGGGATCAAGTTTCGTCTACATACACCGCCATCGCCTCAGCGCTGCTGTTGCACTCATTAACCCCTCCAGCTCTCACCTCCGCGCAAGCTATTGCACCCTAGCCGTCACCCACTCCGCCGTGTTCTAGTGGCGTACGGCAGGAGAGCATCGAGAGAGAAGAGCAGGGCTCGCACCGAACTCCAGCAACGCTGCTTCCAGCTTTGCCTGTCAAATATAATCAATGTGATGGAGTCCATTATATTCTTGCTAAGTCAGCAGTGAGGCATTCGAGCAGTTGGAAGATCGTCCCTCTCGACGCTGCTTATTAGCACAACTTGCATAACAATTTCCAAGGTTGTATGGGGTATCACTCGATCAACGGTTTGGGTGGAACCCAGCTGGCTGTCGCTAAAAACCCGCTGCGATTGCCATCCGTGTCGCAAATGGTGTCTGCTATTTCAAATTCTTCGAGGATTTTGAATTTAGTTCATATCGTGTGTGCCTGACATGGGATTGTGACATGCGGTGTCACTCGGAGTATCCGAGGCTGCGTTTGTTACTATATGGCATGGAAGGAAGTCGCCGATACACTAGAAGTCGGCGAATTGGCTCACAAGCTATAGACTCGTAGTCGTAGACTCATACACGAGTTTTCACTCGCCACTGGTATTTCCAATCATGGGCTTCCATAGATTTCCACAGAGCTCCAGGTTCTCTTCTATATGAAGACAGAGATTCTCCCTTAGATAGCTCAATAGACTTCGTCCATTTTACACTCGCAACAGCGTTCGTGGCTGCGAGAATGTCATCCGTAATGGTGCAAGATGCAGCCATATACTAAGCATGCAAAATGTAGCTGGGGTTCTGCTTGGGTGCGCTGTGGCTAGGGCATGGCATATCCCACGCACTGGTAAAAGGATGGCAAGCTTCACAATAGTACAATGAACTACTGTACTCTACTGAACCGCAAAAAACCAACTGACTAACCTCAAACTGTACTGGTTTGCACCGGCTAACTGGGTTCTGAGGCTAGGCTAACTGCTGGTTCAAAGTGTCCTAGATCCCGTGTACCGAGTCCGAAGTGACATTGGGCCCGATTGTCTCTTGCCTTTTCTTGACGACGCTAACCACCCCCACTCAAAGCATTGACCACATCTCGCCTTATCGGCTGCGCATCAGAGTTCATGTGCAGCAAGCGGGGAGTTCCGATTGGCGAACAAAACGGCACCGAGCTAACCAAAGATACCGGCTAGGATGTCGGGCCGCTTAGGTTCAAAGGCAGAAAGTTCTTACTCTGGATGCTAACCGGTGCATCCGGTATTCAGCTTTCCACTGCTGGGGAGATGTTAGTGATGACGTCGATTTGCAAGGATGTAAGTTTCGCTTAGCTCGATCCGAGACATGAGATGAGATTAGATCGATTCGTTTGGCAGTTGGATCGCTAGAGGGTACAAACTCTACGAGTAATGAAACTTCACCTTCGCCGTTGTTACCACCCGTTAGGAGTTGGTGCGTGCTAAGCTTCTTGCTTTGAACCTTACGCTCCACTTGAACGAGCTTCAACATCAATATTTAAAGTAGATTTGGATACTGTTTGGAAACAGCTGAGATTTACAGGCTGTGGAATGTGCATTAGAATACGGTAGCAACATATGGATACGAATTCACTACGTATGTTGAATAATAAAAACAGAATTGTCCCTTTATTATATAGGTTTTAACAACAAACAAGGGCTGTCAGTAGCCATGATACCGCGGAACTGTAAATCCAAGCACCACAGTGAGGCCGAGGGTACACTAACTACAACTACAACAGTTACCAAAGCTCCTACAATAGATGACAGCAGCCAGAAAATCCGTCAGCACCACTACGCCAAGGATTCTCAACAGCTGTCGGGACCCTCTTCGGTGAACTACGAGCCAATCCGGGTAGAAAACTAGCTCTGAAACATGGCTGCTGCGCTGCATATAGCGAGGACACAGTAAGTCCCGCGATCTAAACAAACATCGGTGATAGTTTTAGGCTGGAGTTCTAGTATGGCGAAGCGGTTCTATCAATAGCCTTACAGGTACAAACTAAGTGAAGTAAAGCTCAGGAAGATTCTTTATCTGTAGAAACTGACAACACTGTGTCCGTGTAGAAGCACGAGTAAGTTAGCTCTAGCAATTGTGTTACGACAGTTCGCTCGCCCTGTTATACTCGGAGTTTAAATTCCACAGTGCTAACTCCTAGGCTTCTTGCTAGGGAGTGCAGCCAGGGCTGCTAATAAACCGACGGTCTAACATCTGGGTTGCTATGGTGGAATCATGGGTTATCACCCGCTAACGACCACTTGCCTACGCCAAAATACAATGGTTTCGTATAATCCGCAACACGAATACCGAGACAGGGATTTTTTGAAGCTCCACGTTATACCGGGGACGCATGCGAGCTCATGAATGGTTTTAGCCCGAATATAACCCATAGGGAATATCTGTTTCAGTATCTGTTAAAGACTTTTGCCACGGTGACACATCTCGTTCGTGGTTTTTAATTTGTTCGGAACCAATAAAAGAAGTACGGTTCTACATTCGTAGAGCTTGATAGAGGATAGGTGGGTTTTGGGGTAGGGCTTTATTCTACACTCCTAGATTCCTGACACTCCATATCTTTATTACACCCCATGGATTAATCCCCGTATAGTGATGGGCGAGAGACAGCTCGAGTCGAGACTAGGTCTGAAGTTGGAGCAAATGCAGTTCTCGGGAGGGAGGTTCTCGAAAGCTCGGGCTAACTCTCATAGGCTTATATACTAAAACTATTATTGTTTGAGGGGCTTCTTATACTGTTATACTGTGTCCTCTACTACAGCCGAACATTACATCTCCATTGTGACCTTGAAATGTATCCTTCCGCTCCCATTCCTCGAGCACCGGTTAGCGAAGCCACCTTTGGAGTGTAAATAGCATTACCACGCCTACTTTCCTATGTAATAGATGAATAAGATAAGGATCAGGTGATTCGGAGGAACAATATATTAATCATGTGATAAGCTAAGCTTGTGTCGGTGGAACTCGCCGGAATGTGGTGGAATATCCTGGAAGTCGGTGAAAAGTTGGACCGTTACACTTGTGCTACGCAGCTGCAATCTATTTTGATTACTAGGTATGGTGGCGGCTTCGCCGCCCCCTTCGGTAAAAAGAATCCTAAACCCCAAAACCCATGATATCCAGCCAGCTCTCAGCCGGTTCACATTACGTCCAGCCAGCCGAGAGCCAGCCCATCAAGATTGCGTCCAGCCAGCGCAGAGTTAGCCCGTCCAGATTACGTCCAGCCAGCCAAGAGCCAGCCCGTCCAGCCAGCCAAGAGCTAGCCCGTCCAGATTGCGTCCAGCCAGCTGAGAGCCAGCCTGTGCAGATCGCATCCAGCTAGCCAAGAACCATCTCAGAGTGAGTATGTCAGGGTTGTCTAGATCGTCTCCAGCCGGCCAAAAGTCAGCCCGTCCAAATCATATTCAGTTGACCAAGGTCAGCCCGTCCAAATCATATCCAGTTGACCAAGAGTCAGCTCATCCAGATCATCTCAAGCTGGCCAAGAGCCAGCATATCTTGACCATGTCCAGCCAGCAAAGAGCTAGCCCGTCCAAATCGTATCCAGCGAGCTGAAAGTCAGCCCATCTCAATTGTCTCTAGTCTGCAGATAGCCAGCCTATCTAGAGCACGTCCACCCGTCTCGATCGTCTCTAGAAATTTGAGAGCCAGCCCGTCCAGATCACGTCCAGCCAGCCAAACCCATCCAAATTGTATCCAGCCAGTAGAGAGCAAGCCCGTCTCGATCGGCTCCAGACATTCGAGAGCCAGCCTGTCCAGATCGCGTCCAACTACCAGAGGGCCAGCCCGTCCAGATCATA
>Ga0307512_10008455_pt1 | contig 10032 bp, 11 predicted proteins | sample 14_EM_MG_FD_200267 | JGI IMG/M metagenome (GOLD analysis project Ga0307512, IMG submission 200267) | Populus trichocarpa ectomycorrhiza microbial communities from riparian zone in the Pacific Northwest, United States - 14_EM | ecosystem: Host-associated > Plants > Roots > Unclassified | place... | reverse complement strand
CCCCCCCCAATGCCAGATTGGTCACTGATTAAGAAATCAATCCATGTTGAACCCATAACCTTTAACCCCTGCATATCGCGTCCCAAGCTAATTACCATATGGAAATCGGATCGGGACAAAGACTAGGTGATGGCTCCTGCGTCGCCAGAGGAATGAATAGGCCAATGGGCATTTGAGACAATGTATGAATTTGAAATGCAATACCTGTACCTATTTTGCTACGTGTCAGCTATAACTTGAGTTCAGTGACCAAATTGTGAAACGTGATAATTTGTCTATGCATGTGCAAGGGTTGGATAGGCCAAGCCAATGTTCTAGACTTCAAATCTCCTTGACTGACAACCAATGAACGTGATATCATCCTGCCCGTTACTGTTAAGTTAGACAATTAAAACTGAATTACATCTGAATCTCACTAACACAATATAACTCAGTGATGTCATACAAGTCATAGATGCAGCGGTCAATGCGCAATGCCAAGCGGAATGAATGGCAACCGTCATGCTGCATACGATCATGCATCAACCTGCATAACTCTCTGCACAGACCTGGTGCACATGTTCGAGATTTTGAAATTTGCATATGGTAGGTCTTCAAAATCGTGGAGATTGAGCTGGATGAGGAAAGGTGAGAAAATCGGTCTAATTATGTCAAAAACAAGTGCACGGATTGATATGTGATTAATTGCCGGCGGAACGCGCTCGAATGTGATAGGCCAATGTCATTCATCACTCAGATAACGTGTCTAGTGGTGCATCATGAATTGTGAGGCTTGGAAGCTTTTGGATGCAAATGTTTATACATAGAAACGATTTATTGGCTGCCAATGACGACTATATTCATTTTTACATACAATTGTTGAGCATCCACTGACTGTTAGTATGTCAGTAGGTTGAGCGTCAACGGAGGGTCAATGATTTCTCGTCATACATTTTCGGCAAACAAACGGCTGCATAGTCACATCCTTCCAAAGTGATTGTATTGGCGGTTTTTATAGGTGAAAAGGATAGTGACACGCTGGTTGACCCATCCTGGAAATGAGCGTCAATGATGTGTCAAGGATTTTTGATCTTGTGAGTCTGATAATCAAACAAAGACATGGTTGCTGTGACACATAATCAAAGTATTGGCCGCCTTTATAGCCAAAAATGCTAGCGTTGACATTGCTACTATCTCCTAAAAATGAGCGTCCACCGAGCGTCAACGATTTTTGTACTTGCATCTTGGATAATCAAACAGCTGTGCAACGACATTAAGCTATAATAGAAGTGTTGGCCGCCTTTATGGGTAGAAATCGCAGTGACCATATTGCTACCACCTCCTAAAAATGAGTGTCAACGGAGCTTCAACGATGTTAGGTTTTGCATCATGGACACTCAAAGCGCTGTGCATCGGCGTCAATTCATAATCAATGCTTCCACCGCCTGTATTGGCCAAAATGCTAGTGACGATGTCGCTACCACCTAAGAATGAGCGTCAACATAGCATCAACAATATTTGGCCATGCAACATTGATAATGGAAGGGCTATGCAACTGCATCAACCCATAATCATAGTCTCGGCTGCCTCTATGGGCAAAAGTGCTACAGACAATATCGCTACCACCTCCTGAAAATGAGCATCAACGGAGCCTCAACGATTTTTGGTTGTGCATCATGGACACTCAAAGTGCTGTGCATCGACGTTAACCCATACTCAAGGTATCAGCCAACTTCATGGGGGACAATGCTACGGACAAGATTGCTACCACCTCCTAAAACTGAGCATTAACGGAGCGTTAACGATATTTGGTCTTGCATCTTGGACAATCGAAGGGCTACAGAATGGCATTAACCCATAATCAACTCATCGGCTGCCTTGCTGGGCAGAAATGCTACAAACAATATCGCTACCACCTCCTGAAAATGACCGTCAACAGATAGTCAACAATTTTTGGTCTTGCATCATGGACACCTGAAGCGCTGTGCATTGCCGTTGACCCATAATCAATGCATCGGCCGCCTCTATGGGCCAAAATGCAAGTGACGATATCGCAACCACCTCCTAAAAATGAGTGTCAACGGAATGTCAACGATTGTTGGTCATGCATCTTGGATAATTTAAGGGCTATGGAATGACGTGATCCCACCATCAACTTATCAGCTGCCTGTATGTGCAAAAATGCTAGTGACGATATCACATCAGCCACCTACAATTGAGCGCCCACCAAGTGTCAACAATTTTTGTGGGGGCTCAGTCAGCTACACAGCCATGGACTGCATCGCATTGTTACTGAATTGAGTTTTACGCAGTCAGTCTTTCCAATATGTCCCTGTATACAACTTCACAAATATGCATGCAATGTCTCACTGATCTGATTTTTTTGCTTGTAGCTGTAGAGTCAATATTTAAGAACCCACAGTCTGAATTACTGTATCATCATTTTCGGCAGTCTTTCAAGTCGGAATACCCAGCTGTCTAAATCCTACCGCCATGTTGAATTCAAAGTCTTTGAACACCTCATAGCTCAAGGTTATGATCTCTTCCAACAATGAACGTGTCGCTATTCGTGATTTGAGAGACCTGACTTTGCAAATCATCTTCGATGCTTGGTGGGCTTCAATGAATGTACATTCGAAGCGGTCTATTGCTTGTAATACTTCTAGACATGCGCCTTCTTGGCGATTCTATCTACACTACAGAATTGAGGAGACCGGCAGCCCAGGCGTCATTGGTATCATTTCCATCAAGTTCTTCGCCATCCATCAGAACATGGGACCAGCTCAATGGGGAAACACTTGCTGGCAAAACCTCACATCGCGAAGGTGAACGAATTGACAGAGTCAGAGGATACCGACTTGACTAGTTCAACGGTTGATGAAACAGCTTTGGCCATCCTGAAGAGGCCAGGAAGTTGAGGAATAACAATAGTAAGTTCGCAGAGGAAGATTTTGCCATCCAGATTGATCCATATTGATCGAAATGACACACCAAACATTTCAAACTGGCAGTTGAGGATTATGAAACTTCCGAATTTCACCAAGACATGTGGAATTGCTACCTCATGTTAGGATTTGTTTCACCTCATATTCCATGGAAGGCTATATCAAATCTCAAGTTATGACAGTCATATAAGGCATTGTGCGATGACCTAGTGCTGCCGTCCACTACGATCCTAAGCGACATATCCCGGAGGGTATATGCACTGACTGTGGATGCAATTAAGAAACAATTGCCATCACGAAATAAAGATAGTTCAGCTTTGGACGGATGGACATCACTGAACATACTACCCATATCGTCGGTCATTGCTTACTATATGGATCGAAATTGGGCATTGCGTGATGTTCAACTTGCTTTCGATGACGTTGATCGCCTGTTCTTCTCCTGTTTCGAAAGCTAAGAAAGGATGATAGATGAAGGGCCAACATGCTGGGGCCAGCCTAGCTGTAGATTGGAAGGATGCAGGTGGTCGTTTTGAGCATATCGACAGCTGTTTGCTTGGTATTACGACTGATAATGCTTCCTCAAATTACTCGAAGACACGCGTGCGGCAATCAACACTTGAGGCCTCTGCAATCAAGTGGCCTGCTTTGAGGAACCACATACTATGCATGGCGCATGTCATACAGCTGGCGTTGGGTGCATTCATGAGCAGTCTGGGTGTAAAAGGCCGCACCAAGTCTCGCAAAGCCCATGAGCACGATCAGCAATTTGGAGTGAATGAAAGCATAGACAATGGGAAGAGTCAAAGACTTCGAAAAGAGCGCAACACTAGAATCAATAAGGTATTGGCCATGAAACCAGGTTTAGCAAAGATAATTGAGAAAGTACGTATTTTGTGATATTTTGAAAGTCCTGCAATTGACCTTCATGTAGCAGTGAAAGCTTGTGGTATTGATTACTCTGACACCTGGTCGTCGAAATGAGTTCATTGGCTGTCAAAAAGCCAATGTTCGCATCACGGTACTACCGATTATGGAAGTGAAGACATTTTGGAATTCAACATCAGGGTTGCAAGAGCGCACCTACCGCTTACGGGAATTCACACGGGAGTGTCTCCCGAATCCAAATTACACTGATTACCGGCCACTTTTCACAACTCAAGATGAATGGACCATTGTAAAGAATGTCATGGAAGCATTGAGGCCATTTTGATATTGGACCCTTTGGATGTCGTAGAGGCATACAGTCACATTGCATCACATTATCACAGTGTACAATGACATGTTTGATCACCTGGACAGCGTAATGCGAGCTTTGACCAAGAAGAAGACTGCATGGAAGGGAGACTTGTTCATCGCTGTGAAGTTACCTCAACAGAAGCTGTCCAAATACTACGTTGAAGTGCCTCCAACGGCAGGCATGCTACTCATTTCTGCACATATCCTCAATCCTTTTTGGAAGTTGCGATCATTTAGAAAGTCCGACAAGGGACTGGATATTAATCCTGAGCACGAGACATTCCATACTACCCAATACCAAGAAGCCTTTCTGCAGTATGTGGAGAATGAATACTGTGCCAAACATCGACATGTTCCGGTCAATAAGCACTAAAGCTTACTGAGGAGCAATCTCACCCCCTCTGCAACAGCTTCAGGATCCTGTCAATCATCCTTTGATCGATATGATTTGTCAAGCGATGAAGAAGAATACATGATGCATAACAATGTGGGTGAGACGTCACCCGGATGAAGCGATCACGCAGCACGTCGATTGACCGCCGCCAGGCTCTATTTGAATTCGCCGCCTGAAGCACCAAACAACTGGGGGCAAATGAATTCAAATCTCAATGAGTACCACTCCGACCCAATTGAGATTAGCGGTACATTTTGGTAACTGGACATCACCAACTGGTGGCGTCAACAGGAGGAAACGCACTCAAAGTACGCCGATCTTTCCAATGTGGCATGCGACATATTATATATCATACCACATGGTGTCAGAGTGGAGGCCAGTGTTTCTCTTGTCCGAGATGTCATCGGCTGGAGGAAGTCGAAGACCACAGGCACAACCCTGCGCGACGAAGTCGTTGTAAGGAAGTTTTCTCGAGCAAATAACAGGATTTTGGTAGGTGCTGACCCAGAATTGGATACAACAAACACTGAAAACGACTCACACATGAAGAAAGAGGCAGAGGAAAGGACATTGCACAGAATGGCCAAGGTTCACTACCTTGTGGAGATGTGGCAGGGCAGCCAAAACCTTTGTGCTACCCAGAAAGAATCTTGCACTCAAAACAAGCAGATGACTGCCATCGGATACATTTCGGACATGGAAGAGATCGTCAAAGCATCGTGGTCACTGTTTCAACATCATGGACAGGCTGCATTTAAATTGTCATGAAGATCTCCTTTGCCACCACCTTTGTCTACAAAGTACCTCCCTGGAGGACGAACTCAAATATGAAACATCCACACAATCCGAAGATTCAACCATCATCCAGTCAGAAGTGATGAGAATAGCGTACCTGACAGCATTTCGGACACTTAAGATTTGCTTAACTCGAATGGGGACTTAGATAATCCAAATGACAGCGAAGACGATGCGCGGCGGACGTTGAATCTGGTATAGAGCACGAAAATCACATCGGGGTTCCGGAATGTCCAGAGCAGCAGGATGTGAGTGCCGCGCCAAATGCTTCTGGATTGATTCAGCCTACACGGAAGTCAGAGAGACAGGCTGATGAGATGTTGATGATGGTCAATGCAATCGAAAGGAGGACGAATAAAGAAGTGGGGAACAAGTAGGACAGAATGCGTCAATATTTCACTAGCTGCGGTATGTATCTTGACCAGGAGTTTTAGTTAGACCTAAATTATGGGCGAAATGTGAGCAGTAGCTTGTGAATATCGGTTGATAAACAGATGTATAGCAGGTGCAAGGAAGATTTTGGCAAGATACTTCAATTTCAGTTGGGTGAGAGTGAACAGTGCAAGAATGTTACTGCACTTGGCTTTGCCACAGGGCCACATCTCAAACTGTCAGTAAGACTACCAATAAGTTCAAATCATGATGAAAACTATTATCAATGGCAGCAGATGTTGAATGGACAATGCAATAAAATGAGCGTCAACGGAGCGTCAACGATTTGTGGTTTTGTAATTATGGTAATTACACAGTAATTTGGTCACTGTTATGCATAACCACTGTATTGGCAGCGTTTATAGGCAAAAGAGACAGCAATACGGTCACTGCCCCATTCTCAGAATGAGCATCAGCAGAGCGTCAACGATTTTTAATTTCGCATCTTGGATATTTTATGTTCCGATTGCTTGCAGACATTCATTAATCAGAAATTGGCAGCCTTTACTGGGAATAACCACAGCGACATGCTCCCTGCCGCATCCTGACGATGCGCGTCAGCGGAGCTTCAATGATTATAAGCTTTGCATCTCGGGTAGTTTATGTTCCGATTGGTTGCAGACATCCATTCATCAAATATTGGCAGCCTTTACTGGCAAAATCAACAGCGACATGCTCCCTGCTGCATCCTGAGAATATGCGTCAACAGAGCATCAGCAATTTTCAGCTTCCCATCTTGAGTAATTTAAGTTCCGATTGGTTGCAGACATCCGTTCATCAAATATTGGCAGCCTTTACTGGCAAAAACACCAGCGACATGCTCCCTGTCGCATCATGAAAATGAGTGTCAACGGAGGGCCAAATATTTTAGATGTAGCATATTTGGTAATCAAGGCATCACGCGGATCTTCGCGTTCATAACGGAATTATTGACCCCCCTGAAAGGCAAAAATACAATTTATCAAAGGTAAAACACAGATTCCAAATTAATCGATATTGCAAGCTGCAAAGCATGCAAAAGTGTATCAGTGGTTGTTGAAAACGCGATTTTGATAACATACTATCAACAAACTCCAAACACAAGAGCCTAATATGAATCTATGGATGGATCCGCTGGGCGACCTGCTGACAACCTGCCCAATGCAGACGGGTTGAGAGTTTACCATCGAACTTTACCCGAGTTGACGGTTCGGGTTCATTGACACCCCGGACCGCCAATTTGGCAACGGTTCAGTCCGGACCCAGACCCGGACCCGAAGTGACAGTTCAGAACCATTGTTAACACCACTGCCGTGTCAGATTCAAAATCTTTAGATACCTCATCGATAGATGTTGAGATCTCATTCAAAAATGAATTAGTCTTTGTTCGTGATTTTAGCCGGCGAACTTTACAAATCGTCGTCAATGCTTGGTTGGATCCAATGAATGTATGCTCGAAGTGTCCTATTGCTGGGTATAAATCTAGACTTGCATCTTCATGGCGATTTTATTTGCACCATGGAATTGAGGAGACTGGCAGCCCTGGAATGATATATGTCATTTGTCATCATGTTCGTCACCATCCATCAGAACATGGAACCAGCTCAATGGGGAAACACTTGCTGGCAAAAGCTCACATTGCAAAGTTAATCGAATTAACAGAGTCTGAAGTTACTGAATTGAGTAGTTCGATGGTCGATGAGAGAGCTTTGGCCATGATAAAGAGGCAAGGAAGTCGAGGAATTACAGTAGTGAGTTCGCAGAGGAAAATGATATTTGACATCCAGGTCAATCCATATTGACTGAAATGACAGACAAAACACTCTAAACTGGCAGCCAAGGACTTTGAAACGTCCGAATTTCACCAAGGCATGTGAAATTGCTACCGCATGTTACGATTCATTTCGGCTCATAGTCCATGGAACCCTACATCTAATCTCGAGCTACAACTGTCATAAAATGCATTATGAAGTGACCTAGTGCTGCTGTCTGCCACGACCATAAGCAAACTTTGCCAGAAGGAATACGCACTGACTGTGGATGCAATTAAGAAGCAATTGCCATCATGAAATAAAGTTAGTTTACCATTGGACGGATCGACATCGACAACAAAACAAGCCATAACATCGGTAATTGCTTACTATATAGTTCAAAATTTGTCATTGCGTAAAGTACAACTCAGATACGATAAGGCTGGTTGCCTATCGTTCTCCATTTTCGAAGGCTAATTAATGATGATAGGTCAAGGGCCAACATACTGGAGCGATGCGAGCCGTACATTTGAAGGACATGCTTGATTGTTTTGAGCTTACCAACAGCCGATTGACAGCCGATTGCTAGTAATTAAGTCTGATAATGCTTCCTCAAATTACTGGATGACTCACAAGTTGCAATCAAAACTTGAGGCCTCCGGAATCGAGAGGCCTGCATTGAGGAACCACATACCATGCATGGCGCATGTTGTACAACTGGCTTCATGTGCATTCGTGAGTAGTCTGGGTGTTAAAGGCCGCACCAAGTCTTGGGAAGCCCATGAGTGGAATCAGCAATTTGGAGAGAATGAAAGCCTAGACATTGGGAAGAGTCAAAGACTTCCAAAAGAGGGCAATGCTCGAATCAACAAGGTGTCAGCCATGAGACCTGGTTAAGCAAACATAATTGAGAAAGTACGCATTCCAAGATATTTTGAAATTTTTGAAGCTGACCTTCATATAGCAGAGAATGCTTGCTATATTGATTACGCTGACACCTGGTCGTCGAAACGAGTTCATTGACTGTCAAAAAGCCAAGGTCCGCATCGCAGTACTGCCTATTTTGGATGTCAAGAGACTTTGGAACTCAACACAAGAATTGCTTGGGCGAGCATGCCAAATACGAGAATACACCCACCAGTGGTTCCAAAATCCAAAATTCAGTGATTACCGGCCACGCTTCACGACACTGGATCAATTGACCATTGTCAAGTACGTCATCGAAGTTTTCAGGCCATTCCGATATTGGAACCTGTGGATGTTGAAGAGGTATACAGTCACATTGTATCACGATATCACAGTCTACAATGACATGTTCAATCATATGGATCGTGTCATGCGAGCTTTGGCAAAGCAGAAGACTCGATGGAAGGAAGACTTGTTCCTTGTGTGAAGTTGGTGCGACAGAAGCTGTCCAAATATTATGCTGAAGTGACTCCACCAACGGGTATGCTTGTCATTTCTGCACATATCCTCGATCCTTTCCGGAAGTTGCGATTGTTCAGGTAGGTGGACATGGGAAAGCATATTACTCCTGAGGACAAGACATCCTATTCGACACAATACCAGAAGGCCTTTCTGAAGTATGTACATAATGAATACTGTGCCAAACATGGAGGTGTGCCGGTCAATAAACCCGAAAGTTTACAGAGCAACAATCTCATCCCATCCACAATGGATTCAGAATCTGGTCAATCATTCATCCATCCATATGATGTGTCCAGCAATGATGAAAAATACCTGACGCCTAATGATGTGGCTGAAATGACACCCGGATGAAGCGATCACACAGCACCCTCATTGATCGCCGTCAGGCTCTAATTGAATTGACCACCTGGAGCCACAAAGAACTGGGGGCAAATTAATCCAAATCTGAATGATTACCACTTAGACCCACTGGAGATTAGCAGTACATTTAAGATACCAGACATAACCGACTGGTGGCGCCAACAGGAGGAAACACACTCAAAGTACACCAATCCCTGCAATGTGGCATGTGACATTTTGTCTATCATACCACAGGGTGTGGGAGCGGAGGCCACCTTGTCCCTGGGGCGAGATGTTATGGGCTGGAGGCAGTCAAAACCCACAGGTGAGACCCTTTGCGAAAAAGACACTGTACGGCAGGTTGCCCAAGCCCATAACAGGATGTTGGCAGGCGATGACCCAGCATTGGATATGACAAACACAGAAAATGACTCAGAAATGAAGAGAGTGGCAGAGGAAAGAAAATCGCACAGAATGGCGAATGACCACGACTTTTTGGAGATGTGGCAGGGCAGCCAAGACCGGCGTGCAAGAGAGAAAGAATCCCACGCTCACAACGTGCAGATGACGGGTGTAGGATACGTTTCAGATATGGAAGAGATCGTCAAAGCATCCCGGTCACTCTCTCAACATGATGGTGTGGCTGCATTTAAATTGTCAGAAAGATCACCACATCAGCAAAATGTAAAATGGTTCGGAAGTCATAACTCGATGACTCAGCTGTTCTGAACAGCCACGCCGATCCTTCCAG
>Ga0307512_10008454_pt1 | contig 10033 bp, 6 predicted proteins | sample 14_EM_MG_FD_200267 | JGI IMG/M metagenome (GOLD analysis project Ga0307512, IMG submission 200267) | Populus trichocarpa ectomycorrhiza microbial communities from riparian zone in the Pacific Northwest, United States - 14_EM | ecosystem: Host-associated > Plants > Roots > Unclassified | place... | reverse complement strand
GAGCAAAGACACCATTCCAATTTTCTGATGGAAAAGGAAGAAATAACAGTAGAGTATAAGGTAGAAACAGTGAAAAAATATATATATCCAAAAGTACCTCTTCCTTATTGCTCTTGCCTCCTGTAAAGAACTTGTAACCCCCATAGATGAGTACACCCCAGCCGCTTAAAGAGACAATAACAAACTGCAATTCAACATCCAACAAACAATCAAGACAGCTCATATGACACACATACCTTCCATCATATCCATTTCCCCACCAACATCAACAAAATCAACATGGCAAAGGACAAGAAACTCATATAAAAGGAATCAAACATGAAAACTCCCATAAAAAACCATACAACTATTCAATCACAGAATATAACTCAAATTCAAAAGTTTTATTTTCTTCATATATATAAAACGACAACACTACCAGCAATACTACTCCAAAAAGACAATGCTCTAATATTCCATAAATACACAAAATTCTGAAAAAATCACAATCAAAATACTTTTGGTGTGGAAAAAAAAAACTTATGCGAAAAAAATCTGTGGGCAATAAATTGAGCAGATTCGTTTTTAAACAAATATAAAAACTTTATAACATCAAACATATAGTATGGTATAATATAAAATGCAAATGACTAACATGCTCTTCCTTCCACTTTGATGGGCTCATTGGATCTTGCCAGCAGTTAATCCTCGGTGGTCCATGGTGGTCTGCAATTATCAAAAAACATAATGTAAAACTCATAATCTCCAAGCAAAAATCTATCATTTATTTTTTTCCTAGAAAAATTAATAATCTATTATTTCCACTGAAAACTTTAATTTCAAGATTTAATTAAGCTCAGAATTTTCAACGACTGAGCTAAAGATTGCAGCTTTAAACAAAATTAATGAATTTAATCAGTTTCTGATCTACGGCAGGGTGATACAGATCGACAGCACGAATACATACGTATGCGTGAATGTTTGTTCGTAAATTTATACGTCGTATATGTTAGTATGTGTATGTGTTTTGCGGGATGGATTTACCTGCAGCACCGGCGAGGCCGCGGCGGTGGATGAGGGCGGCGGCTTGAGCGGGTGTCTTGGGAGAGGAGATTCGGGAGAGAGTGACGGCTTGTCGAGCTGCCGCCGCCGCTAATGTGGCCATGGATTTCTTTTCTTTCTTTGTAGAGATCGATAGAGAGAGGAGAAATGGAGATGAGAGTAGACGATGGTAAATTTTTGCTTAAAAGAAGGGGGAGAGTGGAAAACTCGAAAAGACACCGAGTTTGTTCGTTTTCGTCAAATATGGAACTGAACGACTTGTCAGTTAGTTTTCTGGGGAATTTGCTTCTTGTTTGGACTTTGGAGCTTCTATCATCTATGCCATTCTATGCATTCTTATCGTACCTTGCTCGTGTCGTTTGTTGACTGGAAGTGAAAATTTAAAACAACTTGGATTTATTAAAAAATAAATTAAGGGTAAATGGATCAGTTTGAATTTATTTTAAAAAGATATTACCTTAAACAAAAAAAAAAATAACAAAACTTTAACAACATTGTTTTAAATGATTTTTTTTTTAATTTGACCCAAACACGTTAACCATCATTTAAATTACTTGAATTTAATTGGATTAATTTTCTAAATAAATAAAAAAACAAACCTAACACAAATCATGCTATGGGTTGATGAATTATTGATCATCTTAGACAAGTTTTATAATTAGCTTAGGAAGTATTAGTTTTTGTGCTTCAATATATTTTTCAACATGTTTTTTGCTTTAAAAATATTATATTAATGTTTTTGAGGTGTTTTTTTTAATGATTTTGATAAGTTGATATTAAAACTAAAAAATAATATACATGAAAATATATTATTTTAATTAAATATTTTTTAAAAAAAAACACTATCTACAACATTACTAAATACACTTAAACAAATCTGATAACTATGATTTTACGTAATGTAAAATATGTCGCACAAGTCGGGAAAAAAAAACTAATTTTCTTTTTACTTTAACGTGATATTATCTGACTAGTTTTCTGAAGTATACTTTTTTTTTTTTTAATAATCAATGGTAATTTTGGGTTAATTTTTTTGTATCAATCCATCATCTCTTTATTTTAATTAAAGTTAGGCTATTCATGTTGTATCTAAAAAATTCTTAAGTACTAAGAATTGACTTGTTAGCCTTTAACCTGGCAGAAACTTAGACATCAGCTTTGCATTTACTGAGATCACTATGATCGACAAGTGTTCAGCTCTCTAACTGTAGTATAGATACTGTCTGAAGAAGTTCTAGGCACTCTTCGATTAGTAACTTCTCTTGTGCAGCCACCTCTGCTAATTGTGATTGTAGCCCAACAGTCTGCTCAGCCTGGTGCGAGAGAACAGCCTGGTGCGAGAGAACTTAGTTCAGATGACATAAACAGGAGGCTTCAAGCACCAACGCAGTATTGCTTTAATAGCTGCTGCTTACTGAGGGTGAAAATGTAGACATTGTTGACTTTGATGGAAGCTGAGAGATCCGAAGCATGCTGAATTGCGAGCAAAACTGGATCCACCTATAATTCTGGATTTGCTAGTAAAATCACTTATTGCTTAGCTGAGCTGGTTTAACACTAGCTGCTAGAAGGGGTTTCGATTCGTCTCTTCTTTTCTAGGATTACCTTTGCACATTCCATAAGGGGTGCTCTGCGAATGACAGAAAGTGAACACTCTTTGGTCTTTGAAGCTGGAGATAAGTCCTGCCTTTCCATGTCTCCCAAAGCTTCCAGCAATTTGATCTACACAAGTAATTATCGGAAGCGAGTCCATGAACTTGTATGCTCTATCTTGGTGTTACATTATATTTGATATTTCTACACGGGCATTATTAATTCATCATGCAAAAAGATTTGTTAATGATTCGATAATGAAGAATAAAGTTCAGTTTCATCTCGAGTTTTTCCTTCTGAAGCTTATTTTCTTTTGCACCGAACGTCGAAACTTCGAAAGACTGTTACAAAAATTTGTTCTGCAAAACCGTCAGAAAGAATTTTTTCTCAGACTCCAATTACTGTTGAGGAACCTTGTACTAGTTGATAGGTTAGAACCCTGGCAATTGCAACCATATTTGGTATTAATCTTTCTTGATTGAGCATAGTTTCTATCTCAGATCAACAAGTAGACATTTTATTTCAAAAAATCAATCTTGAATGAATAAGTGTGAACAAGTGATAGATTGTTTCCTAACATTAATTGATCAGTTAAGTTAATCATGCATACCTCCACTTGCTTAGTATCAGCCCTATCGTTGGCATACCGCCATTGCATCAGCCGAACATGAAGCCTTCTTGGCTGATGAATGTTCTCAACATTCCCAGATCCTGAGAGCAAGGAACTAGATGACAGAGATTTTTTATCCTTAAACAAGTCTAGACCCATATCCAGCAATTTCTCAACACCTGTAGTCCTCAACGGACTTGATTGTGGTTTCGAACTTTAAAAGTTCATCAACTTTACCTTGCTTTCCACTGACATCACCCTGTAAGTGAATTTGCTATTTCTATTCTCTTTTCTTCTTGTTTGTGCTTTCGTTTACATTACCCTGTAAATGAATTTGCTCTCTTTATCACATTTTTTTATTGTAAGTTTCTTCATTTTTCGAGAAGCATCTAATGATTCTGCAGATTGAACACTAGCATCTGCTGTCCATCTTCGAGACCTTGTTGGTATATCATTCAAATAATTAGATCACTTTTATTTAATTAATTTAATATAAAAAATGGTTAAAATAAAATTTGAATTGGATCTGGTTTTACTGGTCATTGACTTGACCTGTAAAGCCACATTGTGATTAATAATTATGATTAATGGGGTTTGCATTGCGTTTTTATCAGCTTGAAATTACTGTCAGGATTCCATTGACGGTGTTTTTACTTCTCCTTTAAGCAGGGTAATGTTGGAAATGAAAAGATTCTGTTGGACTTCCCGAGAAGCTTCAGGAAGTAGGAGACCAAGGTGAAGTAGTGTTGTTGTTCGATGGTTACTTCTTGATTGCCGGCATTTTCGTGTTTCCAAGTGGTCTACCTGGGATTCTGCCAAGTGGCAATCATTTTTTCCCCAAAAGTAATCGATTTGTTTTTTCATTTGACTTCAGGTTTTGTCAACTTAAACATTTGGCAATGGTGACTGAGAAGCCAAAGCTCCATTTCTTGTGACCAGGATTGTTTCAACATAAATATTACCAAGCTCCATAGTTTATTTGCATTCTCCCTGTATTCATTTTGAGGGACCAAAATTTTTTTCATGGAGTCTGCCATTATGAAGACTCCTTGGTTGATAATCTGAATGCACAAGAGGTTTGCTGATAAGGCTTTGGCACCTACGCAAGTACTGCATAAGACCATTGTTCTGCTAAGGCAATGAGCCAGTGGGTTTCATCAAGGTCAGCACCATTTCCCAAGTCCAATTCTCTTCCCAGCCCAACTATACGTTCCATTTCCAGGAGTGAGAATTTTTTATATACTCAAAACCTGAGACCTCCCTCGTAGGGAGTGAGAGTACCAGTTACTTGAAGCCTTCATGGTATAAATTCGACCTGATAGATCAATAATATTCTCTCATCAATCACCTTATTAGTGCCGATTGGGAGGGAAGGGGAGGAGGAGGGAAGCTTCATCACAAAGGAATAAAATGTTGGGAAATGAATAACACAACTACATCTGTGTTTGAGAGAAACCACAAAAGAAAAGTAAAGTTGATACTACAAACCAGAAAGAATGGATGAGAAAGATTCAAAAGCCCCTTACAGCTCTACTAAACTCCAGAAGAAGCAAACCCGCAATATCAATATCGCGAAGAGGTGTTGGAAAAGGGAAAGAAGATCAAGTAAAACTATAATGGATGACTGTTGGTTTGAGCTTAAAGCTAGCCAGCATAATAAACTGAAAAGACTTGCTAGGCAATAGGCAGTAATGCTTGAATAAATGATGTTAAATTAACATTCTATACTACAACAGGCACTTTTACAACCAACGGCCATGCTTGATCCTGTAAAAATTGTGCAAGCATTCTTGATCTACAAAATTTAGATGTTCTTACGCACCAGGGAAAATATGAAGCTTCCATTTCCAAAATCAATGAAAATTGCACTGTTGTAATAAAGGATGACTGTAATCTACGTGCTTTTCCCAAAGAGGCTTGTATTTTTCCATCCCAATTTTCAACCATGGCTTGGAGTTTCCATTGAAGTGCAACACTGCCCCTTTCTCTATCAAGTGAGGATCAACATTTGTATAGCCCAATCCCAACACATGCCATGAGGGATCTAATGGCTCTGTCAACCCATAGAAAGTCAAAAGCCCAGGAGGTAGTGTTCCAAGTTTCCAGAGTGTCCGATCCACATTCTTTTCTTGCCAGTAGTGGTAGATTTCAGTTACATTTCGCTTCCTCCACTCAACCAAATCAAAAACATTCATTCCAAATGCCCAACCACACGCATCAGGATCAAAATGTTCTCTAATAAGAGGGTGAGAGTAGTTCAGGTACTTGTGGTATCTGTGAAATGTCTCCATGCATGTCTCAACTGCTCCATTAACGTTGCTGTTCAAGTCAACTGAAAATAGACCAGATAAATCTTTCTGAACAACTACATCATCATCAAGAAATACCACCTTCTTCAATGCAGGGAAAACTTCAGGAATATAAAATCTGAGGTGATTAAGCATAGATAGATATTTTGGGTTCCGGAACTTGATTGGAGTCCGGCCATCATCATTATGGCCTGAAAAGTAATAGCTTTGAGTTTCAGAGTCTTGGAGCTGCTTAAGCACTGGAACATAAGAAGCATTTAGCCATTTAAAGTCTTCAAACTTCTGAACCTCAACAGTAACTCCTCGGAAAGTGTTCATGGCAAACCAAGCCTTCATTGCGATGTAGTTTATTTCATCAGTTACAAGATGAAACACAACCATATCTGGATTCTTGGAATTTAAAGCAGTTGAATTGACAACAACTGAAGTTGCAAGGATATTGTCAGAGAAGACGCAGAAATGATAGAGGTTGTTATCTCTAAGTTTTGTCTGAATTTGCATTCTCTCATTCTTTTTTCTCTGTAGATTTGGATTTCCAAACCATTCAGTAGTTAGCCGAATACCAATGCAGTAAAGTCCTTTTGGGATTTCTTCAGCAGCTATTTGACCATACTTAGAGCTTTTCTCATTCACAATACCCATTTGTTCGTCAAGAACTTGGATTTTGGCTTTCAGTCTCATAATCATAGTTGCACTATCATAATGAAGTTGCTGGGCTTGGAAGAGCAAAAGTGCCATGTCATGGATAGCAGTTTCTGATTCCCTGGTTGTTAAAGGAGCTCGCCTCGTTGCGGCGCTTGAAAGGAGGACCTGGGAATTGCGGATTTGGGCACTTAATTCCCAAGCAAACTGAAGATTGTTACTTTCTTTTGCAATCACAACAAAAGCTTTTGCAAGAGAAATTTGGTCACTAAGTTGCCTGGTGATTGAGTTGGGGCTCAACATTTCATCTGTAATGTTTAGGCCTTCAATGTTTTTCTCATACTTGGTATAGTACTGCAGAAAGAAAAAGAATCAGAGTTTTTAATTTCAAGGAGATAAGCTGGCACAGGAGCAGAAACAGGGAATGCAAGGATTACAGCATAATTATTATCAAAATAAAAATTAAGGATAAATGCTCAGAAGCTCAAACACGTGGTTTACAGTTTGAGATCACTTGCTGAATATAGCAGTAAATCCAACGCATATACTACTGAAAGAAATTGCTGTTATTGTGAATATGGACACGGATACCTTCACTTCTAAAAGTTTACGGTTAAAAAGAAAATACAGAGTAAAAACAACAAACATGACAAACTAGGTAGAGTGTTGTTGAAGATCACAACTTCAGTGGCATGGAAAACACACAAACTGAGAGTGGGGTAGCTGCCATTACTTTCAAATTTTGGGCTATTTTGCTCTCTCTCTCTTTGTGAGTTTGTTTAGTGTGTAAATTAATCATTTTCTAATCTACAGTTCAGCAGTATGACCCAGGTACGCAAGTTTCATCATTGCCCAATTCTGGAGTTTAACTTACACTCAAAGAAAATGATGGAGGAGCCAGGGAGACACTTGTCCATAAGGTTATTATACATCAACAATATTTCACCTTTTTTTTTAAGAAGAAAAAGCAAAAATTTCATTAATCAACTAAAATAACAGTTTACAAAGAATGAAGAGTGTTTGCTACAATAAAAGCAACAAAACTAAACTAAACAGAATATAAACACAACAGAGAGGGAAATAACTTTAGTGCCATTTGATTCCCCATCTTATGCAGATTGATATAAAACACAGAATATTTCACCAGTTGCTATAAAAAAAATCCAATCACATCAATATATGAAGACATAAAGTCACAAAATGCCAGGTATTCTATGATATCACGAATATGTGGCATGTCAGCTGTCTCTGAAATAATAACATCAAAAAGCTTGCACATGAGGTGCATGTTAAAACATGATAAGCATTTCTTACCATTGTCCTCAAAAACACAACTCAAATCCTTTAGATCACAGTTTGTTTGATGCTCTTATAAATAAAACCTCAAAACACACATATTTCTTCTTATATAGCAAGCCATTCATCTTTCTTTACAAGTTCCTTTTGCTAATAAAACTGAATTTTAGCAGCACATTGGATACTTGAATAGAAAAATACTGAAAAGAACAGATCTTTCATAAATATAATTCTGTTTGCTTCTCTCAAAATTCTTCCCCATAGAATACAGGTAAGTTATCAAACTCATCTCCAAAAAAAGTTATTCAATTTGTTCTGCATACAAATAACAACTACCTATTACTCATTCTTCTCTCATTTTCCCATACAGTATAACCTCCTATTATTAACTGCTCGTTTGGTAGCGTGGCCAACCGCGCTACCAAACAATGCCTAAATATTCTACCCTCTCTTATCAACATTACAATATACATGGAGCAAGTGCCCCATTAAGGTATTTATACAAAATCCCTTCAATCTCAATGCCCTGCTAACTTTGTTTGTGCTTCACATGCACGGTATTGAAGCAATGTATGGCACGTACACACAGTGCCTTAAACATAACTTTCTCAAATCAACACCTAAGAAGGTCATTTAATTCAACAGCCTGAATCAAATTACCAGCCTGGATCAAAGCCATTGCCTCCACTAAGGAACAGTACCTATTAAGCTATTGGAAGCATATGGCATATCCTAAGAATACAATCATGAAATGCAAGCTAAGGATTTTAAGACAATTTATTCACATCTACTAGTTAATGCAGCCCTTCTATCATGTAGGGTATAAATCCATCTAGCTCAAGCAAAGTCACGGATCAAAAAAAAATTCCATTCTACACATAAAGACAAACCCAACAGCACAAAAGCACATACAAGCAAAAATAGCAATTTAAGCTAACAATCACGTCATAATACAGCTACAACCCCAGAATTGTATATCTCAATCTTCATCAAGCCCATTAACAGTACCAACCAAAACCGAATTAAAATTATTATATCTTCAAATCCCAAATCATAAGAATCCCAGAACTCAAAACACTGATTCCCTTCAAAATTCCTACATTTTCAGCAATCAAACACATTAACAACTACCCAAAATAATAAAATAAACAGTAAAACACAGATCTTTACCTTATTAAAGCTGGTGGATCTTGATTCAATACGACTCTCTTTGCTAAAAATAACTATAAACAGCAACACAGATATACCACACAAAGTCCACCACACCACACTTGATATCCTCCTCCTTACTGGCCTCCTAAAGTCCACTGGTCTCCTCCTCATCTCAAACTTTTAAGCACTGTTTGGTTCCAAAGAAAGTAACTTTCTATATGACCCAGATCATGAAAAGCTGAGAACTTGAGATTGGGATCTGATATATGATTTGATCTCGTGTTTCAAGATTTTAGTTTTTGATATTTATTTTTTGGGGTTTTGTGTGTTGAAAGAAGTTTACTTTTCTTTGGAGAGGTACAGACTGCAAATACAGTTATGATTGTTATGGAACATGGATTTTAGAGAGGGAAATTGTTTTGGTTTATTGTGATTTTGTGTAGGTACTAATAATTAATTAATTTAGTAAGTTATAATTTAATCCCTAATATTTAAATACATTAAATAGTTAGTCCCTCTAGTGTAGAAAACTATAACTTAATCACTATAATTTTTAGCATTTGCATATAAAAAATCTTTTCATTTGAATCACGCAACAAAGACAAGCTCATCTTTGGTTATCATTTTAAAATATCATTTCTTTTTATAATATTTCGTTCAAGATAATAATAATAATTGTTTTTTATATATTTTTTTTAGAAATACATTAAAATAATGTATATTTTTTTTATTTTTTTAAATTTTATTTTAACATTAAAACAATTCAAAAATACAAAAAAATAAATTTCGAAATTTTCCCAAACTCCGGTTAAAACGTCCCATGAACACCCGTTAAATCCACTCTAATTAATTTGGAGTTAAGGCATAGAAATGGTCAATTTCTGTGATGTTAAGTTAGCGGTTGTGATACATTAACAGGGACAGCTTGGCCTTTCATAATCAAGGCTGCTAATCTTTTAGGAAACAGCTAACTAGTTGATCTTGAGGTTTTGTATCATTGCGGTTAAAAGCCTAGTTATAAAACGCAAATCACTTAGCGGATCAATTTAGAATCAGGTTCATTAGATTTGATTCAGGGTTTGGATCGATTTGATTTGAGTTAAAAAAAAACATAATCATCTTGAATCAGTTAAAAATCAAAGTTGACACATAATTAAATTGACTTGCAACACGACTTGATGTAAAACCCAACTTTTAACCCATTGATTTTTTTAAAAAAATACTTGTTGATAAAAAAAATTAGATTTATAACCTAATCATGTTTCAAATAGAAATTAGGTTAAGTTTTATAACTATGGTTAAAATTACAAAACTAGATCTTAAGTTAAAAGTTTGAGCATTGAAAATATTTTTATAGAAATGGAACTTTGATTTTTCAAAAATTTATTGA
>Ga0307512_10008451_pt1 | contig 10034 bp, 13 predicted proteins | sample 14_EM_MG_FD_200267 | JGI IMG/M metagenome (GOLD analysis project Ga0307512, IMG submission 200267) | Populus trichocarpa ectomycorrhiza microbial communities from riparian zone in the Pacific Northwest, United States - 14_EM | ecosystem: Host-associated > Plants > Roots > Unclassified | place... | reverse complement strand
CCAGCCAGCCTTTCCGAAACAACTGACGGTCAGTGTCATCATCTTCCCTGGAGGAATCTCGACCTTGCTATTCTCTGCGTCCCAGGTCAAGGCCTGTCGATGGATTAAATCATATTCGGTTTCGTATGTGTCAAAGACCGAAAGTTCCCCTTCCAGCAATGCTTGTTGGGCTGGACCCATCGTTGAATCGTCAAATGTGAGGTTCAAATAGTCAATTGTTAGCGGCGAAACATTCTCGAGAGTGATCCGAATAGTGGACCTGCCACGGTGTTAACAATCAGAAGATTAGGGGAACTGTGGGAAACAGACACGCCTTTCTCCGTTGTACAACATTACGGCACTGTGGATCAAGGAAGTCCTACGGATCCTCAGAAGTGGTAATTCCGGAACGACCTTGAAATCCATGTATCGAATCGGTTTGGCAGGCTTCTTCGAGGATGGTGCCATAACACTTGTTCGTTTTTCGGCTTGCCTCTCCCATGGATGAGCTGCTAACCCAGAATATTTCGTGCGCCCATATTCACAAGTGATTGCCGTCTTGCGCTTCATGAGTTTGTCTTCCTCCTCTTCGGTAGATAGAGGCAGGCCAAATTCACGGGAGAGTCCATTTGGCGCCTGAACAAGACACCCGCGGACGACAAGATCCCCCGCTTCCAGAGCCCTTCCCGTGATGAGAACATGGTGGAAAGAATTAGCCGGCACGAGAACGGAAACAGGGTTGCTCTCGAAGGTGACTCCCGAAGTGCTAGGAGGTATTCAGCAACACCCTACTCGCCGATGCATCTGAGGCATACCTGAGGGATAAACTTGAAAGTTCCAGATCAAAAACGAACGGATTTCGTAAGGTTATCTGGAACTCCAGGTTCTCGTTTTGCACAACCAGCAAATCTCCTTTGTTGTTCAGAGAACGCCTGGGATTGTATAGGAAGGGGTCTGTGGTGACTGCTAGCCGTTTTCCAACGTTCCCGTCATTATCTAGTAGCAGCGAAATGCTCTTCTCGATTGGAAGCCGGACGAACGGTAACCTATTAAGATCAAGCTTTCGGTACCTTTCGCGCGGATAAATGGGGTACCTACGGGGACAGTTCAATTGTTACGATAGGAGTTCCGGTCCAGTATTCAACAGTGCGCGAGTCGCCTCTTCGCTTGGCTGTTGCTAGTGCCCTGATGGCCCCTACATACAACTGATTCTGATCCGCTGCTGTCATCACCGGGTGTAGGTTCTTCAGTGCAGACAGGCAGAACTGCGCAACGGCAGCATAGTCTAGACGATCATTGATAAGTGAAAATTTGAACAGCTGAGAAAGTGCAATACCTGGCAGGGCCTCTGCAACGGCGATCGCTTCCCGGACAATTCCAATCTGAAGTTCGGGCCAACCGACAGGTTGTTTCGGGAGATCATCTTCAGGAACTGGCGGAACCTCGCTCTCACGTTTCTCATCTCTAGTCCGACTGTCCCCCGGTCGGACGGCCCCCGGGCCGATTTCCAGTACGTTGACAGCTTCAAGGTCGACGCCATGAATCTTGCATATGTGCTTCACCAACTTCACGACGCCTTCATTACCTTCTGTCGGTTCGCTCTCCCGTATTCCGAGTGTTCCAGCGGCCGGAACTGATGTATCTGGTCCAATTACAACCGGCTTCGCGCTACTGAGACGGTAGTCATCATAGTGCTCACGCCCGCAAACAACTAGATCCATGACGCATCCGATGGTCTCTCTGAGAACATAAGCTTCCTTCCGCTTGTACCCAAGGTACCCATATATCGCGGCAATGAATTGGAGGATCGCAATTCGCTCCCGAGAACCGAGATGCAATAACCACGGTCCATGGGCTTGTGACAGCACCTCGGATATTTGGCTTCGTTTGATACCCGAAGTGACAGAAAGCCGCTCAAGGCCGACGAAAGAGAGTTGACCGGGATGAGCCAGAGTCGGAGGGATACACAGAGTCGGCCCGGGGTTCAATAGTGTCGTGAATGCGACAGGCCCCCAGCCCTTCGCTGACCAGACGGAGTACAACAAGCAGGTGTGCCGGAGGACGCAAGTAATATATAGGTACGTTAGGAACGGGTACTGTTGATCCTGGTCGTGGCCGGGTATGATCTTCGAGTACATACCCGAGGCTTGGGCGATCTTCTCTGCAGGATCTGTCCAGGGATCCTTAGCAGAACCGACGGAATCGTTCTGTTTTTTTTTTTTCGTGAGAGACCGAACATGGAGGGGAGGTATTAATCACCAAGCTGACCCCGCTGGTCCACGCTTCCAAAATCGGCACAGTCGCCAGTCCTTCCAGTGCGGAGGCATGCCAGAGAGGATCTGGAAGGCCCTTGAACATCACGAGTGCTTCTGTGTACCTAACGGATTATTACATTGTATGCGTGAGAGTATGGGACAAAATATTCACCATACTACTGCATCTTCTGTCCTCCCTGCGAGTAAAAACGTGTCGCCCAGAACTTTAAACAACCTTCCATGCGACGAAGCTGCACCAATGCCACTGGTCCGCTTCTTACCTGAGGCAGAGGCGGAAAGTGTCGATTGGCGAAGGGAGGGATGCGCTGGACCGGCGGAGGAAGTTCGTTTCAACGTAGAGGATTTTCGCAAATTTGAAATAGTTGATAGCTCTGGCTGGCTCTGAGTTGAAGGGGGAGACTCACTCCTCTGTTCCAGATCCAGTGCACTTGGAAGTTGAGACGGTGGAATGGTGGAGAAAAGGCCAGAGTTCAAATATTCGTTCCCGATAGGGGATTCTAGATTTTGGACCTGCCGAAAACCTGTCAGTGAATTTTGATTGTGTCCACGAATGTGACTTACAAAATCAGACAAATCGACTAATATGCGTGAACAGAGACCGGCCAGTAAAGTCCCTAGGTGAAGCTTGGTCTGCTTTGTGTCCATTTTGGGAATGGCCTCGACGCCCGACAGCGGTGTATTCAGCGTTGCATCGTCACTGGCTTCTTCAAACGCAAAACACACTCTGGACACAGGCAAGGCGTATTCAGACGAGATCACATCACGTACGGCGTCATCAAAATGCGTGAGGGCGTGTTCGAAGGTCCCAGCTGAACATGAGGTAATTCCGATGATGCCGAGTGGAAATGCGGAGGGTCTGAAGAGCGATAAGGAGAGATGGGATTCGGGGGGAGGATGTGACGGAAAACTGAGGTGAAGATAACCAGTAGCCAGTGTATTGGTTGTGGGAAGAAACCGAGCTGGAACCAACGGGGTGGGTGCGGGTCACCGAGGGACGAATGCACGTTGCGTACCTCGTTGATCCTTGTCTCCTACGGTGATATCTCCCAATGGTATGCTATCGAATGACCTAATCTCGGCTGCCCGCTTGTCAAAGAGAGACTTTGTTATAGACCCCACTGGCACAAGAAGAATCTTTATCTGGGCGAGAGACGCAAATGCGAAGTGATCCATGAGACTGCTTGAAGTCCAGCCAGCTGAGGCGGGCAAACCTGAGACCCCTGATCACACAAGGCAGGGTGATTTGATTATGTAAGCGGCCCACCCAACGTTTAACTTAGCTGATGCACGGGGTGACCACGGATTGTCCGACAGTCTGTCGACGAGAATTAGGGAAGCGGTATGTTCTGTGATCAGCCAGGAAGACGGTCGAAGAGATGGGTACGCCTTTGTGGACTGGACCCGTCTGGCCTGTATTGTTCTCCGCTCTTGTGACCAGGCGGGCCAACTTCTGGGGCCCTCGTCTTTTTGTTTCAGGCATCATGTGCGCAGCCTCAGTGGTTTCACTGCTACAGCCAGTCATCTATCAGTCCTCGAAACTGTGTGCGATGATCCTCATCCCGCCCTAGCGCCATCTTAGGTTCGATCGGGTGCAGCAGTGGCGAGCATTGGAACAATTCCAACGTTCCCGCGACACGCTCCGAGAGGGGTACCTCCTACGTAGTGCTACCCGACCGCTTAGTAAATTCCATTCGGTTTTTTGGGCTAGCGCCGGTTAGTTTCGCTAAAAAGCACAAAAGTTGAGGTATCCTCTGCTCCTAACCGATGCCAGAAACCTCGGTTAAGCTCAGGTAGCACTATCCGATGTGGAATATTTTGCTGATGAACAGTCGACGTCACCACCGTCGTAGCCAACGTGGGCCCCGGCAGCTCAAGTACCTCCGCTTATTTATGACTGTTTGGCTCTCCATTTTTCGCCGATCACATTTGGTTAGACGTGGTCGCTTCCATCGCTGGCTTCGCAAGGAACTCGGGAGATCGTTGATCGCTCCCAATCCCCTCCAAAAAACACGGCAACTCAAGTGTCGTACAATTGCAGGCGGGCATATCGGTGGGTGAAGATAAAGTTTAGAGCCGATTAAGAGTGCTGAACAAAAATCAGGTTTGTGTTTTGTGGTAAACGCCACCAGGATGTTCCGACCCAAAAACGTAAAGATCCGATATGATACAACCAGGTGATCCTAACGGTTGCAACACCCTGTAGATCCACCACGTATAATGGCTACAACATGGCTATATACAGAAAAATGGTAACAGAATCGAACAACGAAGGCATTTAAAGGGTGTCACCCTATGCCATGGTGACCTTCATCATCACCCCGCCAAGAGTCTGTGAAATCTCAGAGGGTGCTCGCCACAGATACGGGAGGAGACGTACGACGATGTCGCCATGGGAGACCAGGGTTGGCCGCCTGATTGACGAATAATTCACAGAGGTACCTTGTTCCGAACCAAGGTCTTGGATAAAAACCTAAAAACAGAACGCTTGAGCCGGCAATCAAAGATTAGAGTTTAATTAGCCCAACCCTCCCATCCTCATACCAGACTTCGGCATGATTCAGGCTTATCGACATCTCGCGTGGGAATAGTCCATTGGAGGGATGGCTGGGATTTGACTCCGTTGCCCGGCCAAGGATAATGCGACTGCCAGCCGGCAGGTAGACATGTTTTGACGAGAATGTGTAGCCAGAGTGGGGGGTAAGATTGAGGTATTTCATCCCCATCCTGAGAGAGAGCGGACAGAGGTCGAGGGGGCTTCACAGGAAACTGGAGACCAGGAAGTTGGGCTGAAAGGTTTCCCGGTCGGGGCCTTATAACTCGGTACAAGTTGTTTGCAACTATTTTCGCGTGTTGGCATCAACGAAGGTGGAAGTAGTGTTGACTCCGGCGTGAAAATTAACGTACCCGATCCCCCTCGATTGTGGACAGAGTATGAACCAGGGGCGATCATTCACGGTGCATCATGATTGTACGAAGCGTCTCATGTTGGGGTCTTTCGTAAGGATCAAGAAGGCTTTAGTGTTTGACGGCTGGCGTGGCAAAGGGTGTCTCGTCAGCGGATGCACAAGGCCCCGCATATTAACCTCGTTTACAACTCGAGTTGGACCCTCGAATCTGGAGGCAGGGCCCCTCGGTACCAATACGAGGGGGAGGGTCCTTAGGCGAATAGTAGAAACGCATCGTGGCTGATGCCCGAGAACACAGCGCCCTACGCCTGGACCACGGTGTTTAATTTTGGCCGTGGATTTGGATTCGATGTTCCCTATACAATAACCGGACTCCCTGGATCTGAGGTTAAATATCCGAATTTTGCGCGTCAGGGGTCAATTCACCGGGTGGATAGCGTCGGAACGGACCCCCAAAGGGAGATAGGTGTGACGTGACGCCCAAGCGGGGCGACAAGGATTTCCAGGTTCCCTTGGTGCTAGTGGCCTCGTTGCAGGGTTTGGTGTGCTCCCAAGGCCGAGCCGGAGGACAATCCGATACTTGGAACCAGACGGGGAAAGTTACACCCCGCGTCACATCTGCTGTCACATCTGTGACAAAACCCTCATCCTGTTTCGACGTCTTCGACAACGCCCTCAAAATGGTGAGCGACCCCTTCCATCGTTCGACGAGTCTGAGGTACACTCGATTAACTTCGGCGAACACCATAGGCAGTGAGCGATAAGGTTCTAGGGGGTGGAATGCTCCTTACTGCGCTCTTTGTATTCGTTTATTACACAACATGGGCAATAATCCTGGTATGAATTCCTTACAATCACGTTTGAGCCACCCTAATTTCTCTGTGGAAGCCGCTCATCGACTCGTCCAGCCCAATCCATGATTACTTTCCGCCCAGAGAATGGGCGGTTCGCTTGCCAGCATTCCTTCTCGTTGTGGGGTTAACCGCGATCGGCCTCTTCGTTGGTTCGACCATCGTTAAAGAGAACAGAAAGAAGGCCCAGAAAGCGCGACTAAGAACTGCATGAAAAATATCATTGCTCTACACGACTGTTACTATTTCCTTGGTCCTTTCTGCTTCAACTTGTAACCCTGATCTCTCTGCGTGCTCTTTCTGGCGCCTGGACACGGTCTTTCCTTGTCGTTTCGAATGCGTGAAGTTTTTCCGCAGCCATCATGTCCCCCGCCGTCTGATTCACCAATACATCGAATGCAATTTCATTCATGGGCGACGATATGCTCTTCGCCAGGCGTGCGAACTGGACGGCGCCAAGCAGTCAGAGGGTAAGCGAAATTAGATCATAGAATACCAACCTTTGAAGTTTCCCCCCCTCCGATCAGTGGCCGTAGCCTGTTCAACAAAGCGACCTGTGGTGAAATTTCTAACGCGACCGATACATGAACTTGTCTCAGGAAGACGAAGAGCTCCGCAACGGAGGACCAGATGAGAATTGCGACTGGCTGCGGAGCGTATGAGAATGAATGAATTGCTCGAGGAGAGACGCATGCATTACCGAAACACTTCCACTGAGGGCGTCGTTTTCCAGGGAAAGAACGATCGTCTCGAAAGCCGGCCACAGTTCATTCCAAATCATCTTCGCTGAATTTTCATGAACCATCCCACCCTCGACCACCCCGGTCTGGATCGATTCAAACATGTAAACCAACAATAACCATAGCTTTATTGACACGTAAGCCCGGTTAATGTCTGCGGCGCCCATATCCTGGCTTCCCAGGCTCTGTTGCATGCTGTGACGGAGAGAGAGTTGGAAACAGCGGGCGAAGAGTGAGAACTGGGAGAAGAGGACTTTGGCAGTCACAACCGACTTGGTCTTGAGTGCCACGGAAAGCAGGAAATTCCACGCTCGAACTACCGAGCAAGCCCGGGAGGGACGCTGAAGGAGGTGTTGGAAAGAGAACCAAAGGTTAACCATGGCCGGCTTACCTCTGCGTGTAAGCCCGATATGATGCTGATCAGTGCCACCAGATCCTTGTCCGCAAGTTGTATGATCAACTTTGCAACGGTCTCAGCAGCGATGTAATCTGCCTGGGCGAAGTGCTCGGTAGGGGTGTATGAAAGGAGGTAAAACGTGCCATCCTCCGCGTATCGGACCAGCTGCTTGGTCGGGATATCCGTTTCCGGGTCAATAACCACCTGGCGGACATCAGGATCATCCAAGCGAGTGGGACGCCCGTCATTCTTACCTCCAGAATTGATGAGACGGTGGAGGACGGGATCCTCGTCTTTCCGCGCAGTCCATCCGACAAAATTTCCAACATAGTGTCGGTAATGCTGTTTGTAGATACCTCTTTGCCACCGCTCTGGTTCTGGGCGTTATACCTCTTATACAACGCCGACGTCACTCTGAAGATTCGCTTCAAACTTTCCGGGGAAGCGTGAAATCTCAGTAAGGTCGCACGCAAGACATTCTCCAGATATAGAAGTAACTCCTACACAGGCTAAGTGACCACGATCCGAGGGCAAGTGAAGAGGATTAAACTCACTCGGCTTTGTGCCCGATTGTTTTGAATAAGTGTGGAGGCCATCAAGAAGAGCGGTGATGCGTCGAACGAACCGTAAGACCATTCCGCGGTCCTTCGAGTGATATTTGCGAGACTTAGTCCCACCACTGGATTGGAAACCCAACTAAATCAGCCCACAAGGGCGGTCACCTAAGGTTAAGCCGCACCTTGCATTAAGTCGGCGCTAAAGCCAGAATGATGGACCGCCTCGATGAACGTGTTCAGATTATCAAGCACCTGCTGGAAGGAGGCAAGATCATTGTCCACGGCCCGCGTCAACGTGTCCCTAAGCAACGCATTTCCGAGAGTGTCCCCGTTTGCCGCCGGAACAACGCTTCTTTCGAGGATATTGCGGAGTACAGTGAAGAACGACGGTTCTAGATTGCGCTACAAAGGGAGGATCCTTAGTGTCGACGGCCCTGATGAAAAACATGGGGGTCCAACCTTGCAAAGGGTGTTGAACACCCCATGCGTGCTGAAGATCGAGAGGATTGTTTCAATGAACGATCGGGTCTGGATGACTAGCTCGTCCTCGCCATTGTGATTCAGTGACACAATGAGTTGCGCAGCCCCTTCCAGCGATTCACTGAAGAATCTATCAGAACACGACCGAACACCGTGTTCATAATGACGTACTAGATGATGCTCCCGACCATATTTGGCCACCTCTTGATGCATGCGCCGCAGGCTGTGAGTGCCAGTTGTCGAATCTCGTAACTTAAATCCATCATGAAAATATCGTTAAGTTTCCTGACGACCTTGCGAAAACCTGCTTGTAAATGGCGTAAGGGCTTGCTTTCCAAATCGTGTTTGTATGTTATGATGATGACGCATTTGATCAGGTTCTTCAATGCGATAAATGGAAGGGAGTCCATGACATCTTCAGTAAAGACTGCAAGTAAAACGTCCACGAACACGGAACCGATGAGGAGAGATGTGTGAAGGTCGTCATTGGCAAATGGTCCGCCGATAGCTGATGGGGCAATGTCAAACGGGTGATATGCGTCGAGCAGGTTGACGAATTCGTTTAGACACGGATAGGATGATTCCGGGAGTTCGCGTAGTGCGCCAAACTGAATGTAGAATGCCTGCCCGTTTCCAGAAGGAACTTCCGACACGTCGCGGAACCCGAAAGATCGGACCAAATGAATTTTCAGCCTCAGCAGGGTGTAGATGTCTGTAGACACGCCGTTTGAAATCATCTGCATACTAAGAAGAAGTAGACATTCCTATTTCCAACAGTCAAGACGATCATGTCGGAAGTTAATTGTCTTTCTTACCCTAAGCTGACGTGTTTCTTTGTCTTGTCCGGCGATCATTGAAACTTCCGGGTCTCCACTACTAATACCATACAGCGACTGTGGGAAACGTCAGTCGCGCCCACGATACAGAATTAGGAAAAGTTTACCAGGTGAGCGGATGCTGGATCGTGATCTCCCATCCGGCGTTCATAATCGTCCTCGAGAAGCGTCTCGATAATGACGGCCCAGGAGAGAACTGTCGATCTGGATCGTCAGTCCACGTATTTATTGCGGGAATTAATTCGAGACTTCACCTGGCCAGCGCGGAAAATGGGGTAGAAGGTGAATCAAGAATGTGACCAATTTAACTCGCTCCGCGACTGGTGCCTTTGACAACGCTTCGTTCCAACAAGCGGAGATGGCTTCGAAGTGAGCCGGTAGAAGTGTCTGTGACCATGTGTCGACCGCAAGCCGAATTTCTTCCTGATTCAAAAAGTTAAGTCCGATCAAGAAAGTGAAGGGACCCTACAAACGAAGAAGACTGACTGTGGGATCTTTCCATATGCAAGAAAAGTAATGATTAAATATTTCGATCACACTTGGCCTCCACTGCCGATCCTCGATTTGGAAAGCGGGGTGGGTTACATCCAACACCATTCTGAAAAGCCGCAGCGTGCCGTCGAATCTAGAGGGGATACATCAACGAACCGAGCCCGAGGATCAAGCTGATGATGGTACCGGGTTTCCCAATCTTCCGATGAAAAGACCTTGGACCATATTTCCAGGAAAGGCTCAACGTCCACGACAATCAGGCGCAGGAGAAAAGAAATCCGTATCGTGGCAAGCTTCCTGTATTGCATCCCATAGAAATCCCAGGCACTATTGAACGGGGTTATGGGCCAGCAAGCAAAAATATGCGGTAACAGAGAATTACCAAGCAACCATCGCCGACCCATTTCTGAGGATAATGTTATCAACCTCATGGGGCTCCAGGAGAGTGGTCTCATTTACGACCGTCGTGAAGAACTGGGCGATTAGGGTCGATATTTCGTCGACTCCAGCTAAAACATAA
>Ga0307512_10008450_pt1 | contig 10034 bp, 15 predicted proteins | sample 14_EM_MG_FD_200267 | JGI IMG/M metagenome (GOLD analysis project Ga0307512, IMG submission 200267) | Populus trichocarpa ectomycorrhiza microbial communities from riparian zone in the Pacific Northwest, United States - 14_EM | ecosystem: Host-associated > Plants > Roots > Unclassified | place... | reverse complement strand
GCCCAGGACGGTGCGGAAATTGTTTGTGTCCAGAACCGGCGTGGGGCTTGGAAGTGTATATCACCAACTAGCCGACAATAGCCCATCAATACAACAGTGGCCTAAAGTGTGGATGATGGCGATGACGTACAGATAGCGGCTGCCGGCTTGTATCCTGGTCCAGTACCGAAAGTCTGATTTCCCGTGCCAAATGGAGAGCCCGCACTTGGATCGTCGGGATAGAGCGACATCACTTTATCCATCCCGGACATCAAGGCATCAGCGCCAAGTGGAGACGGTGTAGCATTTGCATTCAACCATATCGAAATCTCTTCAGTCAGAAACTGCGGCGGAATGAAAATCGTCCCTGTGTTCACATGAGACATGAGTATGGTGCTCGTCAACCATACAGGAACAGACCTTCGTCGAGGACCGTGCCAATCATAAGCGGTACTTGTTCGCCAGACCCGCTTGAAAGTCGCTTCGCAGGGTAGTCACTCACAATACCGCCAGGACCATCAAGCACAGGGCGGAAAGGGTTTGATACGAGGGCAAACCCAGCATTTATGGCGGCAACGATATCCGACGAGCTGGCAGACATGAGGCAGGAAAACGTGTCGTTCGCCGATGTCGTGGCACATGATTGTATGGCGTGAACGAAGAGTATCCAAGCAGGTGTTTCACGGGAGGCATCGAAACTAAAAACATTGGATGCGGTTCCTGATTCGAGGATCTGTGATATGCGTCGTTATAAGGTGAGGCACCTCGTCAACGTGCGAGAAAGAGCGCGTACAGCAGCTCGGGCAACAATTGAAAAGTCGTCGTTGAGGTAAAAATAGGATATAGACACTGCCCCTGCGCTCTGTCCGAAAACGGTGACCTATAATTGGGTGTGATACAGACGATGAGGGGAGGACGAGAACCCAAGGACATACCTTGCAGGGATCTCCACCAAACGATGCGATGTTCTTCTGCACCCACTGAAGAGCGGCCCATTGGTCGTGCAAGCCGAGGTTGAGCGCACCTCTTTCCACAGCCTCAGGTCCTTGAGGGAAGCCGAGAGGTCCAAGGCGGTAGTTAAAAGACACAAAAAGTATCGGAGTTCCCTGTAAATAAAATCCATAACTAAGAGGTGGAGAACATAAAGGTATGCGATGGGGTGCGTACACGAGCGATGGATTGACCAACGAGAGGAGTCCCGTCGAAGAGCAAAGAACCACCAGCTATGAAGAGGCATAAGTTTCATCTAAATGTAGTGACTAGCGACATCCACACACGCACTTATATATGCGCCTCCATGAATCCAGACCATGACAGGTAAAGAGGAATTCACGCCAATACGAGAAGGTCTGAATACATTAATTGTGAGACAGTCCTCCGACATATTCCCATTGAATTGCTGTGAAACGAGAATGGGTCCCCAGATAGAGAAGCGAGGAGGGGTGCTTACAGGCTGTAGGCACGGGAGACCGAAATCACGAGCATCGAATGACTGGAGGGGAGAGAGGGAGTACTTGGGCTTGGGAGGAGAAAAGCGGAGGCCATCGATGGGAGGCTCGGCAAAAGGGATTCCTGGGAAGTGAGGGTGAGGAAATTTCGGGTCAAATGACTGGAAGAGGAGAATGACCTCCGAAAAATTCGAGGTCAGAAGGTTGAAGTGCTTTTCCTATGAGCGTCGTGTTTCCGAGTTGCACGCGTGGCTCTCCATCAGTCTGAGAATGGCACCCAGTCAGAAAGGTGGCCAAGAAAAGCGAGTTGAGAAGGAGTGTCAACATGATGCTAAGTCTATGAAGTCACGAAAATGTGGTGCTTTTGTTCTCCAATGGTCGGTACGCATTAAATAGGTGGTCAAAGCTTGATTTCTGAAGGCGAGTCATCCAGTTCTTCGATCTGCATCACACCCAGCATAGCCACCAAGCGCGCTTACTACGTACATTTCAAGGCCCCGGCTATTTAATTTGCAAAACCGTGAATGGTGTGCGTGCGTGTTCTTTGCTCTTTGACACCAGATCTGTATTAGAGCGTGAACACTCTGGGCCGGTGAGATACCAAGGCTGGCCATGAGACATATAGCTGACACAACTCCAGGCGAGATGATGCAAGAGATGCAATGAGCATGGTGGACACAGATCGACTGGCTTTACAGCAGACGAGCCATGCATAGAGTGACATGGTGGACGCAATCCGAGTCACACGCAGCAGGTGCCTGATAGGCGGCTCCGGATCTTGGACCATGTGATTAGGCCTTGCAATCTTCTACAATATTAATCTCCCCTTTTCATGTTTTAGACATTTCTCATGGCTTTTTGAACTATTAATGCAACGCGCACTGCTGTAGTACTACTTATAACCAGTAGTACGTGTATTGAATCCCAGCACTAGTATCATTTTTGCCTTGTTGGAGTCCGATCTGGCGGCAACCTGATACAAGGATCGGTCCCCATACATCAGCGCGCAAGAGTTAGTGCGCGCGCTCACAGGTGTGGCGTCCCTGGTGATGATAGCACAGCCTTACTGTAGGGATGTTGTAGCAAGGATGGTAAGTCCATGCATGTGAGTTCGGGGTTGTTCTTCAGATCTGAGGAAGGGATCGCAATCCCGAAGGGAAAGCGAAGGCGTGAGGGGGAGAGAGGAGAGAAGGAGAGAGAGAGAGTGTGTGTGTGGATAATGCAAGAGAGCTCTGCGTGAGCCGCTTGAACAATGTTGAGACAGGATGTGATGACACAGACCGTGATGGGCGCTCGTGGCTCCAACAACATGACTGGGGGATTTGTAACGGACATAACGGACGACTTGAGGTGGGCACACAAATGGGAAAAGGAAAGGAAGGTGGGCTGTATTCTTGCCTGCTTGGCCGGAGCCAGGCAAGGGGGGATTATGTACATGTATGCTACATGCGAGGCGGTGTTCTAGGACAAAAGGAGAATAAAGGAACATACAAAGGGAGTTCTCAATGACTCTATACACAGTACAATGTGTCTCCGGTGGGGGTGTGGTTCTGAACAGGGACCCAACTTGCGAGGTGTCGTGCATGTCGCGAGTGACGTTGGAATGACGGCTATCTAAGTGGCATGTACTTCTGGCGTCAGCCGGCGAATGTGGGCGATCTGTGTGGCATTTGAGGTGCGACGGGAGGGGACTTGAGGGGAGGACAAGGAGGCAAGGAGAAGGAGACGGTGGAGGTGGAGGACAAGGGGGCGAAGGGTTGTCACGTGGTCGAAAGTGGCCAATTCCGAAGCTACTCGCACGGCACGTCACGTCCATACGTACAATGTACTCGCACGTATATTAGACAGCACACCACATCATCATTCTCCCTCCTATCTACGTGTGCCTACTACCCATATCCTTAAATGCCTACTTGAGATTCACGTGCTGGCGTTTTCATCCGCGGTCACTAAGCGGTGATTGCACAGGGGCCGCACGTTTGCGTTTGCGACGGAACAAAATAGTCGCAATATCTTATCCTTAGGGAGACGTAGTGTACATGTACATATAGATACCATGCAGGGAGACGAAAATCGAGAACGGGGCTGATTTATCTGGAGCAAACGCAGGGTTCTTCATGGTACACACTGTTGCTATTCTAACAAGCCGAGCGAAGCAACGTTTCGAGGAAATAAGGACATTAAGGATAACAAATTTTTGAATCAATTCTGTGCATGTAAGATTCACTTTACGTCGTTCCCGCCTAGAAACCAAGTCTTTGTCCCCAAAGTCCCGCGTTCACAACTCTACTTTACTTTTATTTCTGACAGCCATGTCTCATCAAACAGCTCTGCTAGGGCTATCTTTCTTCATGGACCCTGCCAAGGCAAACCGCCATATAACAGGTATCGACCACCTATTGACTGAGCCTCAGCGGCCCTCAGTTGAAGGGTACTTGGAAGGTTTGATGCTACAAACAAGTTTTCTCGCATTCCAAAGGTGAACCTATATCTACTTTACAAAACAACCTTTTGGTTCATCCTTCACACACTATTCTTCACGGGAGACCTATACAGTAAATCCCGGATATCCACGCGCTTTGAAGTCCTCGACAGATTCTGCAACTACGTCTTTCAAAGGCGTCACCTGCGTCAACCCCAAAAGCTCTTCCGCTTTCGTCGACCGGTAAGTCAGTAGGAATGGGATATCCTTTGTCGAACCTGGTTCTCCACGTGGCACATTCGGGATGCCAAGCTCCGCTGCCGCGTCCACTGATTCCATGCGTCACATCAGGTCCCCGAATATCGGATATGATGGAAATATACGACTTACGGAAGTCCTGGATAAAGTAGGGCCCGGATCTGAGAATGATGCGCTCGCCCCCAACCGCAACCGCATGCGTAGCCCGCACATGTGCCTCAGCTACGACTGCCACATGCACCCAGTTGTCCTGAACCCGCAGTTGCGCACCTGTCCGAGCACCAGAAAGAGCATCATAGACTTCACGCTGCGAGGTGTTGATGTCGTCGACCGTCGGTGCGGGGGTGAGAGAGGGCTGTATATATACGTTGAACCCGTCAGCGGTGGAGGGAAGTGAAAAGCAGAAGAATACTTGCCCCAAAGATATACGGAGGGTTGAGCGCAACGAGATCCCAGGATATCTCGGACTTGTGAGCATCAACGAACTCCCACGCGGCCTTCTCTGCCAGCGACTTCGAAGCAAAATACACCGCTACTGGCCCGGCTGCAGAGCCCTTGGTTTTGACCGCCTCGACGTCAGCGTTATTCCAATCGCTTTCGGTGAGGACACGCGGGACAGCAGTGGGTTCACGGATTGCAACTATCGAAGATGTGAGCACGAAACGCTTCACGTTGCTCCCATGTTTCAAGGCGGAGTTCAGGATCGATGTGGTCCCCTGCACAGCCGGAACGATGATATCTGAATGTATTCTGTTCAGCAAAAAAAAGACGAGCCTCCCGGTGGGAAAGAAAGGCGCCATACCGTCAGGATTAGTAGCCTTGAAGTGAAACGGAGATGCGGTGTGGGCGATGACGTCGACACCTTTGACCGCCTCATCAAACGCTCCATCCTTCGTGATATCCTCGACAACGACAAGTTCAAACCGACCACCATAATTGGAGAATTTATCTGTGAGGAATGCGCTCTTGGACAAAGAGCGAACGGTGCCGCGGACAGAGTACCCCGCTTCTAGGTACTTCTTGACGACCCAAACGGCGAGATAACCATTTGCGCCAGTGACGAGGACTTTGGCTGGGGAAGAGACGGCGACCATTGTGAATAGTTCTTAAGGATGAGAGGGGAGTATACTGTGCGCCACCCTTTTATACTCCGTCGGACAAAGTCCAATTGAAGCTCCTCGAAACATCCAACTTTGAAAGACCCCACCTATCTAAGCCCATTGCGAAGCCATTAGTAAGTTCTTCCTGCTTCCTGCATCCGAGTCAGCATGTTATCAAGCATTTTCTCGCGACGATTTAGCTTCCGAAGCCGAAGGGCGCCGGGTATCTTGCCGGAAGACAACTACAGCCTGAGTTGTGTGGTCATGACATATGTCACATATCCCGCAGGCAGGTAATACGCCATAGCTTTGCTCGACGAACACACCCCATCACATGATATGTGGCCATGACGCGAACCACGCGATGTACTGCTTCTAGCCCGCTACCCGGTTATGGATAGGGGTGACGTTGGCTAGACTTGAAGGTTCTGCGTAGCGGTTCTGCAATAGCAGCGGGCGCTTGATGGATCGTTGACCAAATGCTCTCGTAAGTTGAGCGCTCGGGGGTCCGGCCATCCACCACGTCAGCCCGTGACCACGTGACCCTTTTCGAACATCCTCGGGGTCACATCTCCTCTTTCATATCCGATCTCCACCCTATCGTTGTTTCCACCGTCAACAGACATAACTGCCAACGCACACCACTGCTGCTGTGATTTCGGATGAGCGCATATTCTCTGAGCCCTGTGGATGAACCCCCCGCTCCCAGAGTCCCTGGAATGAGTTTTCATTTCGAACTGGGGCGAGTCGCTATGATCATTGGCTTGCCCGTACCCTCCTCTCCACCCCCCCCTCTCTTTTCTCGTCTGTGTGCTTCTCGACTCTTGCTGGACCGATAAACGACAAACTGAACCAACAGGCCGTTATCCCACACTCCGTTTCGCAACTCGTACGGTTCCTTGCTCTCGCTCCCCTCTGACCTTCGCAGGTCATATCGTTTCTCGTTTCGCCCCGAGCATACCCGCCAGCGGTCGTGCGTCACCAACCCGCCTTCCGCCCCTCAAACCTCACTCCATCCCGCGTTCTTGAATCTTCGGGAACGTGGCTTTAGTTTATTTTATCTAGGTCCTTCAAGGCTTCCTTTATCGAACCCACACATGGACTACCCGTCTGCGTTACAGTGCCATCCTTACAACGGGACAAAATAGCCGCAATATCCCTAGGGGAAACGCAGTACGTATACATATGTAGATATCATGCAGGGATACGAAAATCGAGAACAGGAATGATCGATTGGAGTAAACGCACGGGATTCTTCGTGGGTACACACTGTCTCTATACTAGAAATACTGGCAACGCAACGTTTCTTGGAAATAAGAAAAGTAACGAAAACAAAGGTTTGAATCAATCTTGTATAGCCACACATGCGCAGGTCGCGCGAGCTCTGCCCCAACGTATGCTTCTCTTTACGACGACCTCCAGCGCTGGTTTCCGTCACCAGGACAACATATCCCTTAATCCGATGATAAATTCAATAGAAGCCGCCCTGTATTGGTCCGGAATCATGCGCATGCCATTGCTGTTGAGCTCCAGTAATCCCTGTAGAATGTTCAATTTGGTCTTTCCCAGTTACGAGAGCATTATCCCATACCTTGGTTTTCTTATACATCCCCCAATGAGGTCCTGAAGGAAGGGTCAGAAGAAGTAACAAATGTATATCACAACACACTTTTTGTTCCCTTGCCGTCGTTCGGGGTCAGCGAGACGGCAAAGGAGATCCAATAGTCCAGCATAGCACGACTCAGATTTGCAACTTTTGGTGGTGCAGCCGTGGAGACATTTCCGAAGAGATAAGGTAGCTCAGTAGTGTGGAATACTCCAATTGCTGGGTTAGCGTTCGGCTGGGGATCGGTGAAGAGGTAAGCGTAGGACGGTGCAGAAAGTGTTTGGGTCCAGAACCGCCGTGGGGCGTGATAGTGTATGTCCCCAACTAGCAGACAATAGCCCATCAATACAAAAGTGGCTCAAAAGTATAGATGACGAGGACGACTCACGGACCGCAGCTCCCCACTTGTATCCGGTTCCCGTGCCAAAAGTCTGATTACCTGTGCCATATGGCGAGCCCGCACTGGGGTCACGGGAATAGAGCGACATCACTCTGTCCATCCCAGCTCTCAGGGCATCGGCGCCAAGCGGAGACGGGGTCGCATTGGCATTGAGCCACATCGAAACATCTTCAGTCTGGAACTGTGGCGTGATGAAGAGGGTCCCTGTGTTTGCATGAGTACTGTGTCCGTCAGCTTAGAAGGAACAGACCTTCGTCGAGATTCGTGCCAATCATGAGCGGCACGTGACTGCTGGCCCCACATGATAATCGCTTCGCGGGGTAGTCGCTGATAATTCCCCCAGGCCCATCAAGGACAGGGTGGAACGGGTATGTTTCGAGGGCCAATCCGGCGGTTATAGCGGGAACAAGATCTGACGAGCTGGCGGACCTAAGGCACGAAAACGTATTGTTTTCTGATGCCGTGGCACAGGATTGTATGCTGTTTGCAAAAAGCATCCAAGAGGGTGTTTCATGATAGCCATCAAAGAGAGAAAGACTGGATGCTGTTCCTGATTCGAAGATCTGTGATATTTATCATCATGAGATGAGGTACCACGCCAATATGCGAGAGAATAGGGCGTACAGTAGCTCGGGCAACAGTTGAAAAATCTTCGTTGAGGCTGTGATGGAATGCAGACATTGCTCCTGCGCTCTCTCCAAAAACGGTGACCTATAATGGCTTGTGATGCAGACAATGAATGGTACGGTAGCCCAGACTTACCTTGCGAGGATCGCCACCAAACAAAGCGATATTCTTCTGCACCCACTGAAGAGCGACCCATTGGTCGTGCAGACCGAGGTTGAGCGCACCCCTTTCCACGGCCTCGGGTCCTTGAGGGAAACCAAGAGGTCCGAGACGGTAGTTGAAAGAAACAAAAATGATTGGGGTTCCCTGGAGTAAAGCCCATTACTAAAAGTGGAGAACAGACTGTAGTGCGATGATCGCCGTACACGAGCCACAGATTGTCCAACGAGAGGAGTTCCGTCATAGAGTGAAGAAGCGCCAGCTGCGAAGAAGCATAAGTTTACCTACATGCAGAGACATCCACCCACGCACTCAAGAATCCACCCCCATGAATCCAGGCCATGACAGGCAAAGACGAGTTGACGCCAACACCTGAAGGTCTGAATACGTTGATTGTGAGACAGTCCTCCGACATAGTCCCATTGAATTGCTGTCAAACGAGAATGGGTTTCCAGACAGAGAAGTGACAAGAGGAGCATACGGGCTGTAAGCATGGGAGACCGAAATCACGAGCATCGAATGACTGGAGGGGAGAGAGGGAATACTTGGGCTCGGGAGGAGAAAAGCGGCGATCACCGATGGGAGGCTCGGCAAAATGGATTCCTGGAAGTGAGGGTGAGGAAAGTTCAGGCCAAAATGAGAGGACAATGACCTCCAAAAAATTCGAAGTTATAAGGTTGAAGTACTCTTCCTATGAGTGTCGTGTCTCCGAGTTGAATGTGCGGCTCGCTGCCAGTCTGAGAATGGCAACCAGTTAGGAAAGCGGCCAGGAAAAGCGGGTTGAGAAGGAGTGTCCACATGATGCTAAGTCTATGAAGTCGCACAAAGGCCCCTCCAATGGCCCAGGTGGGATACCATACGCATTATATAGGGACTAGGGACCACTCAGTAGTATCCCAACCCACGGTATCCGTACAATCACCACTTGGCAAGCGCCCTGACAGTAATGAAATTCAATTTGACCTTGTTAGCTCATCCATCACGGCCAGAGGTGTATTACTGTAGGAGTTTCAAATCCGAGTCGAGCTGGGTTTGAACTCAGGCTAAATTTAATTCCAAGATCGTACAGTAAGTGGCACCAGGCCCCCAAATGCGGTAACCACCGGTCCACCAGTCCATCGTAGTTGTACCTGGTGCCTTGCCTGGTGCAACTCTTTCCCACTGCATGGAGGGTGAGTACTGTGAGTACTGGTGAGTACCGGTGAGTTCGCAACTCAGCTAACTCACCCCGCTGATGGCTGATGCTTGTGCTCCGCTACCTTACCACTTACGTTGTAAAGCGCTTTCCGGAATAACAATAGTCGTACAGTATGTTATCATCAAAGGCCCTGATCATCCTAATTTGCCAACCATGATTGTTGTGCGTGTTCCAATGTTGATCCTTCGGACCATGACGTGCCGAGGCTGACCATGATACATGACTGATACAACCGCAGGTGAGATGAAGGAGACGGAATGAGACTCTGTAAGGTGACCCCCGCGTGCGGAACGATCCAGACCCGACTCTTTCGACAATTCCAGATCCACATCGACATCTCATAGATCTCACCCCCGACGCTGCACACCTTGGCCTCCTACTCTCGTTTTCCTTGTGCTCGACTCTTTTGCTCTTACTACCCAGCCTCGAACGCTACACCCCCATTTCTCCTGCCGACGCCACGCAGATCGCCCAAGCACCATCGACCGGCGCCACTAGTCCGCGCCGCCTCGAAAACCCCGTCGTTCCAAGTCGCACTGGCACACGCCGTACATGGGCCTTTACAAGTCTGGGCCTCATCTCAGTTGGGAAGGGCTTTTGCTGCACATTGGTGCAACCAGGACTCTTTTCGTGCGCTCCTTTGTTTTCCTCTCATACTAGGCCTCCCGCTTTCCATTCCAGAATTATGCCTTTTACCTTAGCCCCTCGCCATCGTGCATCGCCGCCACCCTCGTCGTGTGCCCGCCCGCTGTCGCGCACCTCGATACGATTCAGTAAAACTTCCTTCACTTTGAACACCGCTCTCATTCGCCATCATCACCGCGCGACCTCATTCAT
>Ga0307512_10008449_pt1 | contig 10037 bp, 9 predicted proteins | sample 14_EM_MG_FD_200267 | JGI IMG/M metagenome (GOLD analysis project Ga0307512, IMG submission 200267) | Populus trichocarpa ectomycorrhiza microbial communities from riparian zone in the Pacific Northwest, United States - 14_EM | ecosystem: Host-associated > Plants > Roots > Unclassified | place... | reverse complement strand
AGGAAATGCTCAGAGGGGAGTCTTTCCCCCTGAATGACGGGGACCAGTATTACGAACTACCTCCAGCAGGCCAAGCCCACGAACGCATAACTGAGCAGTCAGTCGAACGAGCTCTGTTCTCGCAGTCTGTCAAGAAGGCCCCAGGCCCAGACAAGCTGTCGTTCGGAGCCATACGGCTACTCTGGAAGTGGAACAGAACGAGAATTGTAGGACTGACGAAGGCAGCGGTCCGAACGGGCCGTCACCCAGCCGTCTGGAAACGCGCGAGCGGGGTGGTGATTCCAAAACCAGGAAAGGTTGATTATATGAAGCTGAAGTCGTACCGAACGATCTCTCTGCTCAGTTGCATGGGGAAAGTCGTCGAGAAAGTAGTCGCAGAGCTGCTGTCCGATGAGGCCGAGAGAAGAGCACTGCTAAGCGACGGCCAATTTGGTAGCAGAATGAAAAGGTCGGCCATCGATGCTGCAGCCATCATGGTCGACAGAGCGCACGCCGCGTGGAAAGAAGACAACATCACGGACGTCCTCCTGATGGACATCAAGGCAGCATTCCCAAGCGTAGCGAGAGGAAGGCTGATCCATGCAATGAAGGCCAAGAAGATAGATGGAGATCTCATACGATGGACCGAGAGCTTTCTCTCAGAGAGGACGGTGGAGATGGTAATCGAAGGCAATGTCTTACAGAGTCACCCCGTGGAAGCAGGTGTCCCGCAGGGCTCACCCGTCTCGCCGATCCTCTTTGCGATACACACCGCTGGACTGATAAAGTGGGTGGAAGAGAGAGTGCAAGCCGAAGGCCTCTCCTTCGTAGACGACCTCGGATGGGTGGCAACCGGAAAGGACATGAACCAGGTGGTCGAAAAACTTGAAGCCTGCGCAGCAGAGAGCATCGAGTGGGCCAGCAGACGAGATCTCCAGTTCGACACTGCAAAGACGGAGGCAGCACTCTTCACACGCAGGAGAGGCCACAAGAAGCACCTCCGGCCGAAACTCACAGCCAAAATCAAGGTAGGAGACGGCTTCGTCCGATTTAACAAAGAGGCGACACGATGGCTGGGAGTCTGGATGGACGCCCATCTGACGTTCAAAGAGCATCACAACAGATGCATGAAGAAGGCCAGGGCAGCAGAAGCCCGACTGCGCGTACTCACGAAGATGCACGGAATCATTCCAGAGCGAGTAAGAGCTGTCCAGATAGCCTGCGTTCAAGCTGTCGCGTTATATGGAAGCGAGCTCTGGTGGGACCCGAGAGAGATCGGCAGACGAGAGGACCTTCAACTCCTGCTCAACCGGCAAGCTAGATCAACCCTGGGCTCCCTCCCCACGACGCCAATGGGCGCACTTATGAGAGAATCAGGGCTCACACCTGCGCCAGTAGCCCTGGACGCCAGGCAGCAACGATTCACAGCGAGGCTCGCAAGCGCGTGCGAAGGCTCCCAACTAAAGGCAGTGCACGACCACCCCACATCTGGCGCACCGGTATGCAGAGTTATCACAAAGGAGCACGAGCGAGGCCGGGAAGCAGAGACCATGCGCTGGCCTAACCCTGACAAAGAGCCGGCTGTCAAGACGGTCATACTGAGCGAAGACACAGCAGCGAAGAAAGAGGCGATCCGCTGGGCGAGAGAAAGAGAGGCCAAAGTAGGTGCAGGGGTCTGGATGAGGTGGACGGACGGGTCGCGATCCGACGACGGCAGAGTAGGAGCCGCCGCAGTGTGCAAGCACGGAGACCGCTGGAAAGCCTTCCGCAGCCACCTAGGCACCGGACAAATGGAGGTCTACGATGCAGAGCCGTGGGCAATCGGACTCGCACTCCGGGAGTCAGTGAGGAAGAGGGACACACTGCAGACACACGGAGTAACGAAGGTAGCCGTTTTCAGCGACTCGCAAGCGGCCATTCGACGAACGGAGCACCTGGAACCGGGGCCAGGGCAGCCTCTAGCCAGGTGGATTGACCAGAGCGCGAGGACTCTTCGCGAAGCCGGCATTGAAACAGAGATCTACTGGGTCCCGGGACACACTGGCATCCCCGGAAATGAGGAAGCAGACCGCCAAGCAAATCACGCGCTAGAGGGTTGCAGGACAGGCACAGTGAGAGAACGAGTGTACACCTCGGCCGCAAACAGGACCAGACGAATCTCAGAAGCAAAGACGGCGGCGAAGGCTGAGTGGGAGGCCGACAAATGCAGCAAACATCATGGCTACAGGCTGAAAGGCAAAGCTGGGAGCAAGAGACCCATCCCAATGAATAGCGTGAAGCCTCTGGCAGCCAGATTCTACCGACTGAAGTCCGGACACGCGCCAGTGGGCACGTACCTAAAACGGTTCGGACACCGAGACGATGACAAATGCTGGTGGTGCGGCGGCGGAAGCAGGACAGCCCAGACGCGGGAACATCTCTTCCGCCACTGCAGCCGATGGAAAGACCAGCAGAAGACGCTCTGGAAAGAGGTGGGAAAAGCGACGGGATGGAGAGCGGGCAGATGCCGACACGTGAAAGTCTCTGAGCTGCTCTCCATAGAGAAATGCGACCAAGCGGTGATGGACTTCCTGGCGGCCACGGATGTCGGGAAATTCCCGCCCAAAACGAGCGGAAGAGCAAGAGCCGGCGGGCAACGGGCGGCGGAGGAGTAAGAGCCGGCGGGCAACGGGCGGCGGAGGAGTAAGGACCGGCGGGCTCTCCTTGATTTCATCCCTTTTCCTTTGTATGATATATATTTGCCACTTTTGGATGCTTTCTTTCTTTTGTCAGAAGGGGACGACGGGTAGTAGGAGTGGAGCTCCGCCATCTAGCCGGCCAGCCCAGAGGCGGAGGGGACTAAGGGGCTGTCATACTCTAAGTAGAGTGAATACAGTATGATTAAAACAAAAAAAAAACAAAAAATATCACTGCCGCGAGAACAATACACTATGTATACATCTGCCTTTATTTCTTCGCCCATTAGTCCCATATCTTCCCACCGTAGAGAAACGACCATCCTCTTTCCATCTCTCCTGCTCCAAGTATTTTCCTTCCACCTCCTCATCCTAACTACCGTATCTCTGGTATCCCCTAGTCTATGGATGGTTATTAATAATAAATGCTTGCGAGCATCTCTCTACTTCCCTTCCCCCTTTAAAGCATTCTTCACCGTCTCTCCCGCTGTCTTTATACAACCCATCTCTACCGTAGTGGGCAGCAGCACGAAGCTCTTCTTGAGAAATGTTGAAGGTGTAGGTGTACTTGATGTAGATTTCAATTGGAGTCATGTGAAGATCAATGGCAGCGTGTCGGCATTTCTAGAATCAGAGGAAGGCGGGGGGTAAGGGAAAAGAACAGGCTGGGTGATTAGATCTAGCCGAGAGTAACGAAGCGGAGCTGCAATGTTGAAGAACGGCGTCGGAGTAGTTAGACACGTACGGGATTCCCGAGCTGAAATGGAGGTCGTTATCGCAACTGGAAATGGAGTTTACAGAAGTTCAAACCAGATCCCATCATGTACGTCAGCCACCTCCACCGCACCCTGCATCATGTAATACCATCTCGCCGTGTCAACCGCATACCAACGCCATTATGTCCAATATCCCTAAACAAATCACATTATATCACTCGGCGCAGTACATCTCGGTCTGTGTTCGTGCCACAAGCATGTCGCCCGAGCGAGCAAGGTGGCAAACAAAGCGGCTCGCCAAATCCATCTCATCTTACGCTCTAATCGTAGTACAGCCGGGGCATAAAGGCAAGGATAAGAATGCAAGGGTAGAAAAGAGGACGGTGCTGTACCGAGTTGATCGCGGCCGTCGCACGGAGAGGGGCGGGCGGCGGGCGGCATTTGAGAGCGACTTATTCCAGGTTGGATTAAGAAGGTTAGTTATCGCACCAGGACCAGGAGTTAGAGAAGTTCGCACTGAATCCATTGCGTCCAACCCACCCACCCCACTTACCGCCTCAACCGCATCAAATGTAGTCTCACCCAACTCGTCGTGTCAACCGCGGCCACGTCTTCATTTGTAGCAATTGCCGAGTCGATCTGACAGCCTGTCGCACGGAAGGCGACGTTGGGGAGCGATGAGAGAGAGGATGAACAAGCGTACTGAAGCCCGAGCTGGAGTTGAGAAGGTTAGTTATGAGTTGGCTAAAGAAGTCCATACCAAATCGAATGCACTCAAGTAGGACCTCGTCAGCGTAGCCCACCGAGTCGAGCCGTGTGTTAGGTGCGTTTGGGGCGCAGATTGCGGATGAGGAGGGAAAGGAAGTCGGTGATAAGCGCAGAGGGATGAGTACGAACTAGCGGAAGATCAAACTAGGGATGAGGAGAGAAGTTCATACCCATACCGTGCTTCGCATGTTGCTCGCCGAGTCGGGAGCCGGGAGTTAGAAATATGGAGCGGCGTGTCGTTGTTGGGGTAGCAATTGGGTGTCGGGATGTCAACGGGTACATTCCGGCACTGACCCTCGGTACACACCAGCCCCCAACGTATTATCCCATTGGTCGCTCGGATCTGCGCTCAGAGCTACCCGTTTTCCCAACCAATGCTTTTCTGACTGAAATGGGCATGATATCTAGAAGCTAATACGACTGCGCAGGGTTCGAAGGGCACATGCTGTTGTTTACTCTGCTCCAGATCCGTGCGGAAAAGTACACTACAGAGCGGAGGTACGATATCCTTTCCCCGCCTAGTCCTACTAGTACAGTACCTAGGTAACGTACTAGTGCAACATTATTCCGCATTACCGATACCCCAGCCGTCATCCCAGTCGACATCGTCACCACGACCAACACCACCACCAAGGCCAGCACCCTACTTTACTATGACTATTCAAGTTTCAGTTGGTCCCTGTCGGTTTTGCCTTGATTTCATGGGGAGACATTTACGAGTTTAACATGCTTCGAGATCTAGAGTACTACCGTCGAATATGCAAAACACTCCCACTCTGGCAGCCAATCTCTCACCCGCCTCCGGCCGTCCTCAGCCTACTCTTTTACCGTGCGTCTTCGCTAGACACCCTGCATCGTCTTCACCTGCGTCGCGCTCGCTCCGTATATATATGTTTGTGGACTCGGTACCGAAAATGACTAGGTGAGAGATGTGGGCGAAGTGCTACAATTGACGCGAAGGAGGCGAAAGACGCGGATACAGTTGGTTGGGTATGGACTCGCGGCCCTCTCTCTCTCGCCTCACTCTCCCACTCTGCATCATTCCTTGGGATAGGTACCTCTATGCTAGTAGCAGAATACCGATAGGGGCCAGGGTAAGAGAAGGCCATGTTAGACTTGAAATACGCCTTCTGCACTGAGATTGTTAGGCGCTAGTGAGGGCGCTAGAGGGATAGTTGTGGGAGACGATGCTATACTTCAACAAGAAGGGATTCAAGATCGACATATGTGCCGCTATGACAATCGACTCTGGAATGCCGAGGCGAAGGAATGGGAGGTGGAAATAGTAACAGAGCACAAGTATATAGAAGAAAGATGGATGTATTAAGTTCAGTGAATAGACTGGGAGAAACGAACATGGGTATATGGAGGGCAGCAGAGAGATGGTAGAGGGGTGGGACGCCGCACATCCGCTGCCGGCAAAGATTCGTCAAAGCAACAATGAAGGGAAGGACTTGATGACATCAAAGCTTCAAAGAACTCAAGTATTTCTTGAGCCTACAAAAGGGAATGGTCGATGTGAGATGATGGGAAGAGGAATACTCCCATTAACCGAGTTACACCTACGTTACACCAAACTTATCTACTCTTTTCCCCTAACCCTCTGGTACCCCCAGAACAAGAAAGACCACAACCACCCCAAAGATGGGCAGAAAAATTGCTGTCTTGGACCGACATGACGGAAAAGATGAGCTCGTTCATCTAGTATTAACACGAGGAAGGAGAGGAAGAAGCAAGCAAGTTCTAATGGAAAACGGGAGGAGGATGCTAGGAATTTGGTGGCACCAAACAGGAGCTGGATAAGATAGAATTGACAAAAGGAATCCCTCCGGGTACAAAAGGAGCCCTTCCCCCCATCTAGAACTTAGAGAAAGATACGTTCCCTCTCACGTCTACCAAGTCCACTGAGTCCGCCGACCCCACTGACGAATCCATCCGAATATCAACAACTCTCAACGACGGTCGCAACGGCCTTACCTCAATCAACGAAGCCGTAGCTACTACCACTGGCACCATGACCAGCAACACTCTCGCAACCGTGGCAGCCATCATCGCTGCCACCATGACCGCTAATACCCCCACACCTACCGCAACTACCGCCGCCACCATGACCACCGATACTTCCACAGCCACCACTAAGACCCCTACCAACACACCCACAATCATCATAGCCACCGCTACTACCCCCGCCATTTCCATGGCTATCTCCGCTACCACTATGAATACCGACCTCTCCTTGACCTCCACCCCACCGCATACTCTAGCGCTGTTGATACTACAATTGGTACGTGATATATGTGCGATCACGCCCACCTCTCCTACCAACAACGCCCCTGCTACCGAAAGCGCCCCTCCTTCCGAAAACGCACCTCCTACCGCAAATGCACCTCCTACCGCAAATGCAGCTCCTACCGAAAACCCTCTTCCTACCGAAAACACCCCTCCTTCTGAAAACGCCCCTCCTACTGAAAATGCCCCTCCTCTCGTCTCTCCTGCCCATTCTACCGAATATACTCTCCCTTCTACATCACCAGCTCTCGTCACCAAAGATTCTTCCCCTCCCGCCTCTCCTGCCCTCTCTATCGAAGATACTATCCCTCTCGCCTCTCCTGCCCCCTCTATCGAATATACTCTCCCTCCTACATCGCCAGCTACCGTCGCCAAAGATGCTTCCCCTCCCACCTCTCCTACCCCCTCCATCGAATATACTCTCCCTCCTGCATCACCAACTCCCGTCACCAAAGACGAGACCCCTCCCTCTTCACCGGCCAGCACTCTACAAAACTGCACCTTTCCAATTTCACCTACCACCATCGAGAAAGCCGCATCACCAACCCCTGCCGTCCAGAAACATGTCACGCCCGCCACCACCGTCAAAAACTCCCCAGCCCCGCCCGCCAAATCCGTCACCCCCGAGCGGAAAGGAGCCAGCAAACGGAAGGGAACCAAACGACCTAGTAGGCCGGCCACTTACAGCACCAGTGATGATGATGACGACACCGACGACGATGAAGAAAACCGGGTCGCTAGCTTTTCAGATTGGATGATGCTCGATCTTGATTTCACGAAGATGATGGACGATGAGGACAAAATGTTGGATTACCACACGAGGCTGATGGGAGAGGAAGCCCCACTCGTCTTCCAACAGGCGGTCAACTGTACCCTAGAGTTGTTCATGGAAGCTCGAAAGCAGATCGTGGCGATTATGCATACGATGCGGGATGTTGTTGTCAAGGTCGAAGAACAGCAGCTTCGTGAAATCTCTTACTCTGGGAGAATACAGAGACCGAAGAGGAAGGCGAAGGAGGACGGAGAAAGGAAGAGAAAGCGGGTACGTGAGGATAAAGGTAATTGCTTCCTTTTGGGTTCTAGGGCATATAGATATGGGGTATAGTTATTGCTCTTGGGAATCTTTTCTTTTAGGTTCTTTTCATTTTCGGTTCCATACGGGATACGGTGTTTGCTTGTTTTGTTTTCTTTTATGGTATTTTTACTTGGCCAAGACGAGTGCACCTTCGGCGGCCGAATCGATCGGATTCGGCAGACGAGAAGAGGTGCACTTCGTACAATGGGCCAGAGAGGGGTTGTGAGGAGAAAATTCGTTTCTCACCACCACTGGCAAGAAGCGTACATGGAGGATATGGGAGTCAACCAGACTTGACGGGAGCGTAGTGATATGGGAGACAGACTGGGGGGAAAGTATATATATGAGTGCACCAGTAGATAGGCGGCTCAGACTCTTACGCTCGACAATAGACATCTTATCTCCCGTCTTTAGTGCAACGAATTCGTTCAAGCTCTTAGTGGACCCAAGAAATTCGGGGATTCGTGTGACCTCTCTCGCCCTCTGTGGGATAACCTCTTTGATTTTCTTACCCTCTTTTTATGCTCCTGGGTCGAAGTCGCTTCACCTCACAGGAGTCCTATGGATGCCGCAAGGAGTTTTGAGAAGGGAGCTGAAAGGTGCTTACTGGCCTCCGACCCTGTCACTTCACCATAGCGATAGAGCTGGAATTTATAGACTGATATGGATTTTATCAATGGGACAGAGAGAGGAAGAATTTTATTTTCAGTGTTTAATGGCTACTAGTACCTGCCAACTGATAGAGCATACTTCCTCTTCCGATTGGTTTCTACATTTCGGCACTTCCGTCAAGCCTGCTAAACCTAACCCACGTACTGTATTTCCCCATCTCCAAACTCATACCGGCACACCCTCAACAGCCTGTACCTCCACTAGCATTGATAAAAAGCCTATATTTGAACCACACCCGCCACTAGAACTAACCTTTGCGAGCAAGCTTAAAGCATTTCCAAGTTCGTGGGACTAGTAGTGTAACGTTGGAACCCTCCTGCCTTTCGTCCTTTGTCTTTCTCTTTTCAGCCGCTATCTTTGTAAAGTTACTAAAACTAGCTGGGGAACTGTTAACAATCTCCGACGCTTGCTTGATATACCTCCTGGCCTTTTACCTCAAGCTGACACCCAACTAGCCATCTACGTCAGATTGCATGTTATGTTTCCCTGTGTGGTACGACATCTTACCTGGATCCAATTTATCACGCTAGCTGTCGCCCTATTTCTCCGCAATCTTCTTCACATCGTTTTTATACTCCTCCGCTTCTAACCAAATGCAGTTCATCGCCAAAAAACTAACTTTAACTAAACGGGATTTCTGGCTTTCTCCGGCACGAAAGCCTGAATTAGTTCATATCTTCGGGGCCACTTTGAAAGCGTTAGGATATTTCTAGCGATCGCTGGGTGGCTTGACTTTAGGTTTACCGGCACAATAAACTCAAAGCTATGCGCACGGTAAGCACTAGGATATGCGGCACAGTAAGCTCTAGGATATCGGGCGCGGTAAACTCTAGGTTCTCGGAGGCGAATCTGGCCATACTTTGATTCGAGCTCGCTGGAAGCTTTTGTTGAGAGCAATCGACAAAGAGAACGAATGGTGCTGATATGAAAAGAAATCATACCAAGAGCGAAGCACTACTCAGGCCCGATGCTTACGGGGAGATAGGCACCACGCCAAGCCGGAAGTTCACGGGGAAATAGGCACCGCACCAAGCCCGAGGGTTGCGGGGAAATAGAAACCGTACCAAGCCCCTAATCTAGTACCCGCCTTAGCCCCGACGACGAGCGAGCTAATATAGTGCCCGCATTAGCTCCAATGGCCTTCGGGCTAAATCCTTAGCCAACAGCTTTTGGTGTGCACGAAGGTCTGGGTGCGCAGGGAGTTCTGGAAGTATAGTCTGCGTGATTTCCATTATCCTATCTATCTATCTGTCGGCGGCGACTCTAGGTTCACCGGAAGCAGGTTTGAGTTACATTTGTAGACGGGAGCTAGCTACAGTACTTAAGTGAACTTAGAGATGCGAGCTAGCTGGAGACGCTTAATCTATGTTGGCAGAGAGGGAAGGAAAGATTCGGTACTGAATACACATATGCACCACCAATGAGGCGCAGAGATAGACTCACAGACTACCGGTAGTTGCTAGCTGAAATCGCCTAACCGAAACCTTAATATAGATGGACTCGGAGGCTAGCTGCTAGCTGAAATCGTCTAACGGAACCTTAAATAAGCGTTCGCTATTGTAGCCCATATTAGCACCCACTCCCAAGCTAGCTGAGGATCACTGGATCTAGACCGCTCCCGGTAAGTCCATCTCTACCGTCTCCAACATGCTTGTTGGAAATCTGCTCCACCCCGCGCCCGAGTCCGCCCACATGGCGGAGCGGCCAATTTGTTCTTGTCATTATGTATATAGAGCAGCCGCGAAGGTAAAGAGAATGGTATCGCTTTTGGACTTTCTCACAGCGCCCGCTACCATTTCCAACAGGCTATGAGCCCGGCCATCGCAGTACTTGAGTTAGTCTAAGACTTTCACCCCCCCTCCC
>Ga0307512_10008448_pt1 | contig 10038 bp, 12 predicted proteins | sample 14_EM_MG_FD_200267 | JGI IMG/M metagenome (GOLD analysis project Ga0307512, IMG submission 200267) | Populus trichocarpa ectomycorrhiza microbial communities from riparian zone in the Pacific Northwest, United States - 14_EM | ecosystem: Host-associated > Plants > Roots > Unclassified | place... | reverse complement strand
GCGGAGGAAAGCAAAGTGGCATATCCGTAACTCCAGCCTTGTAATTATGTTCACCTTGCCATCCTGGCTACCGTACAGACAGCCATAGCAAATCAGAATCAGACCACCCCCCCTCTCTTCTCTCACCCACATCCACATTCCGCCGCCGAAATCTAAGGATTGGCCCCAAGTGCGGCTAACGCATTGCGAAGTTGCAGTACCGCATTGTCGACGTCTTCGTAATCCAACGCTGAGATGGCCCACTTGGCGAGTTTTTGCGCTTTTGCTATGTCCGCTTCGCTCACTTGCTGCCTAACCTGGAGTGGTTGTGGTTGCGGTTGATGGTATGTTGAGCGTGCTGGTTGGTTGTATGGTGTCGGGGGATTATAGGTTGAATGATGTTGAGGTTGCGGTGATGATTGCACGGGGGGCGGTGGTGGCGGCTGATGGAACAGAGTGGACGGCGGTGGCTGATGGAATAGTGTGGGCGGTGGTGGCTGATGGAATACTGGTGGCGGCAGTGGCGGCTGAGGGTGTATGTGAGGCGGAGGTGGGGGTGGCGGTGACAGCTGCGCCGGAGGAGATGGAGGAGGAACATACCGCAGGGCCATGGACGGTGGTGACGGCGGACTGAAGTCCATACTTTCCACCAAAGGCGGCTCATGTCCCATCGGCACCTGCCGGAAATACCCCTCTTGCGCTGCCGTTGCCGGCAGCTCCACTGGCGCAGGCCCCGACATCGTACCATCCGAGGTGCCAGGCGCCGCCGGCTGCTGGGCGAACGCCTCGTCGAGAACCTCCTCAACTAGCGGCTGCGGACGTGTGGAATCATTCAGCGTGGGCGGCGGTGGGGTTTGCTGCGGCGGATTCAACTCCTTGCCTTCCCTCATTGCCTTGAGTATCCGCGCCGCATGAAACTTCGCATATTTGATTTTCTTTGCGATCTCGCCATCCGCAGGAGCGTCGTCAAAGGTTTTGGTGATCTCCAGGAATACTGCGGCAGCTTGGAGGGTGTCGGGAGTTTTCCTACGGTAATGTCAGCTGGTGTGAAGGAGGCGAGAGGGAGGGGAGAGAGAGGGCGGGGGTGGGGGCGAACTCAGTTGCGCGACCAGCCTCAATGGCTTTGCTCCCCGTATCGAAAATCCGGAATGCGAAGTTTTCCACGTATGCGCGGGCAACCATATCATCTTCAAGCCTATCATCGCCCTTCAATGCTTCCTTCCTCTTTACCCACCGCCGGAGTCAGCCCCAACTTCGGTACCTCCAGACACAGACAAAGGCACGAACCGTCTCAAGATCCTCCATAGCTTTCGACACATATGCTGTGCATTCGGGTGTGGCAGTATGCAGGCCCCTCTCCAGCGCCAACTGGATCGCCCAGAAGTAACAGTAGTATGTGATTATGGCGTCGCGCCCATCCATTTGGTTGCCGCGCTGTATAAACGGCCGGATGAGCTTGAGCTCATCAGGTGGTGGCGGGAGCATCGCGTGTGTGTGGCGGTTGAGCTTGTGGTGGTGGGGGAGGTGTGCGATTTTGTCAACCTATTCGGAGATGGAGCTGCTGGTTAGGATTGCGGGGCAGATGGTGACGATTAACTACCACCTAGTTACGTTGGCGCCTGGGCAGACAGGGTTAGTTTGTGGTCATAGTTCCGCACTCGCACTTCGGCGGCACTGTAACTTCAGCCATCACTGGCAGCTAGCTTTAGAGTACTACATCAATCCTATTTTAGTTCTTTACTTATTATACTTACCCAGCTGGTGGGAAAACTCAGACGTTTGGCTGACTCTTGTGTGAGTGATACCGTATGCGTTGGGTTATGGCTGAAGAGCCGTGGCAAAGAGAAGAAGCCGCAGCGATGTGATGTCCGTCCGCCTTACCGGCTTTGGCTGGCTGCACGCACAAGGCGATATGTATGAAGTCTTGAAGGTGGCTCTTCTTTATTACCGTCTGCGCTCCTATGCTATGACAATCCACCCCGTCAGCAAGGTGACACCAACAGACCCTTGTCATACAAACGTCAATTGCAGCAAAGGGAACCCCACCCCGCCCAGAAGCTTTAACTCGGCCTTGCTCCCCGTTTAACAACCACCCCAGCCACCACCACGACACACCGCACGTCTGCCCTCCGCAGAACTACCCCGCTGTCCGATCGTATCACCATGTTCGCTAAGCGGTTGCAGAAGGAGTTGGCCAAGGTGTGTGCTGAACCCATTCCCCCAGACTCACATTCATCACCCAAGTACGCAGTACTAACAAAAGCGCGTGTGTAGATACATCAGCATGGCCTTGCACCGGGTGTGTGATCCCTCTAACTGTATTCCGTAAAGACTGAGCCACTAACCGGAAGCAACAGGAATCGCGCTTGTGAAGGCGGATGACCTGCAACGCTGGCAGATGGATATTAGGGTGCTGGATGATAATCCTCTTTACCGCGGGAAGACGTTTCGTCTTAACTTTCGTTTCTCCCAGAACTACCCGATAGAAGTGTGTACCGCACAGTTAGTTTGCTGGTTGTATGGATGGGTGGCTAACAGAATGAGTATCTAGGCGCCCGAAGTGATGTTCATTCAAGCTCTCGACCGCGAGATCCCAATGCACCCGCATATCTATTCTAACGGCGTGATCTGTCTTGATCTCCTGTCCTCGGGCAACGGATGGTCGCCTGTCCAGAGCGTGGAGTCGGTTTGCATGTCGATACAAAGCATGTTGACCGGAAACACCAAGAACGAGCGACCTGAGGGCGATGACCAGTTTGTCCTTAGAGCCGGCAGATCTGTGAGAGATATCCAGTTCATTTACGATGACCATACCGTTTGAGTAAATGGCAAAGATATCTTCGATATGTCTGAGGATATCAAGTGACTTGCCATTTACTTTCTCTTGAGCTCTTTCGTTTTTCCCGTTCCTGTTTTATTTCTTTTATGGCATTGGATCGTTTGGATGGGGGGCGGTGACTTGGGAATCTGATGGAGCGATTTACGCAATCACGTCTCTGGAGCGTAAGATAGATATTTTCTCGAAATCCAGTTTGAATAGGTGGTAATGATCGTGGACATTTTATTCAACGATGATTTGACAGTGAGTGCTGGTGTTCCGTCTGCGTACATGTGATCTGGGGTATTTATTGGCGCCATTAGCGCTTCAGGGATCTTTTAGCCTCCTTCCAACGTCACCTTCCATCATTATCGAGAACACCATCACCTCCTCCTCCTCCTCCTCCTCCTCCTCCTCAGCACCAACGACGATCGCCGGCGCCTTGCTCCAACAATGGCCCCTACCGCAGGCATAGATACTGCCCATATCAAAGACATGGCGCTCAAAGATCTCCTCGACCTCCTCGAAGGTGTAAGTCTCCGTCGGCATCCTGCAGATAGCAATAGCGCGGAGAGCTCGGCTCGTGCTGACTAGAGTTCGCGTTTAGGTCCGAGGAAAGAAGATTATGTTTCTGGACAGGACTCTTAGCGGTCCTATCGGTCTATTCGCGAAGTTCTCGATCTTACAGGTGAGTCGCTTGCAAGCCGGTGTGCATCGGTACCCGCGTGCTGAGTGGCATAGGACTATGGCGTGGAGAAGATCTTTTGGCTCGACGAACCGGTCCCTGTACAGCCGCAGAAAAACATCGTTTACCTTGCGCGATGCACGGTCAAGAATGCATACGCCATAGCTAGTAAGCGAATCTATTCTACACTCTTCACGTCTCCGATCCGACGCCGGCGTCTCGTCCGTCTTCTGGGACTTAAGTAGGCAACATCGAGCCTTTACTCCTACTTGATGCCGCCAGTCATGCTCCCTATATCAACCATTCCGCGGCCTGGCCCACACCCATGCTTCGTTCTTCGTCGAGCCTGGAAGGGGGAGTGCTTTTAGGTATCATAAGGCTGACACTCGCGCGTGCAGATCAGATCAAGAACAATTCCAAAATTCCAGGACAGGAATTCGAATACAACGTGTTCTTGACACCGCGGCGGACACTAGTGTGCGAGAAGATCTTCGAAGACGAGGGAATCCTGGGCGAGATCACGATCCGCGAGTTCCCACTCTATTTTATACCGCTAGAACATGATCTTTTGTCGTTAGAGCTCGAGAGCACGTTCGAAGAGTTGTACTTGGTGTGTAATTTGAGCTAGAGATGCGTATCTGGTGTACTTGTCTTACTAATAGATCCTCGACCGAAGCGAAAAGATCACACCTCCATATTCTACTCGGCTCGGGCGCTCATGAGCATCCAAAGACGGCACGGGCTGTTTCCACGTATCATTGGGAAAGGGGATCGTGCCCGAAGGCTGGCAGATCAGTTGATCCGGATGAGGACCGAGGAGGATGTGGCCGACGGCAGCAGCCCGTTTGCGCTTACACCTAGTAGTGTCCTCGGGGAACTGATTGTTATCGATAGAGATGTGGACCTCGTCACGCCTTTGATGACGCAATTGACCTACGAGGGCCTTATCGATGAGACGATTGGGATTCAGAACAGTAGGTTGCCATTGCGCCATCAGGCTACTGAGCTCACGTGCTGATTGGATAGGCAAAATCGAACTCGACGCGGCCCTGGTTGGCCCTCCGCAACAGCAACAGTCCAGTAATGTCGACACATCGGCGTCGAGTTCAAAGCCGCCAGTTCCTACGGCACAACAGAAGAAACGACCCGTGCTGCTATCTTCCGAGGACAAGCTCTTCGATAACCTCCGAGACACGAACTTCGCCATTGTTGGAAGCCTCCTGAATAAAGTTGCACGACGACTAAACGACGACTATGAAGGAAGACACCAGGCGAAAACGGTAACTGAGATCCGACAGTTCGTTAGCAAACTTGGCGGCCTACAGCAGGAGCACCAAAGCTTGAGATTGCACACGGGCCTGGCGGAGGAGATAATGAAGCACACGCGATCGGAGATGTTTAACAAAGCGCTCGAAGTGCAACAGAACCTTGTCGCGGGCGCCGACCCGTCGAGCCAACATAATGTAATCGAGGAACTGATTGCCCGCGATGCGCCTCTCGAATCCGTACTACGGTTACTGTGTATAGAATCCCTGATGACTGGTGGCCTCAAGCCCAAGGACTTTGAAGGCTTCAAGCGAGAAATCCTCCAGGCCTACGGGTACCAACACGTCCTTACCCTCGACGCTTTAGAGAAACTGGGAATCTTTCAGTCCCGGACTGCCATAACGGCGTCGGGAATCGCTAGAACCTCATATACCAACTTGCGCAAGCCGTTCCGGCTGATCGTCGACGAAGTCAATGAGCACGAGCCGGACGACATCTCTTATGTCTACTCGGGTTACGCGCCATTGAGCGTCCGGTTGGTCCAATGTGTGGTACAGAAGCAGCTGATGACTGCTGCAGCAAAAGGGCGCCGAGGTGAGGACGGGACGAACGCTGGTGTCAACGCTGGTGCAGTCGGATGGAGAGGCTTCGAAGACGTGCTCAAGAACGTACAAGGGAAGACCTTTGACGAACCACAGCGGGGAGAGGAAAAGGCGGTCAGAGCTAGGACCATTCTCAATGGTCAGAATGATAGAAAGGTTACTGTTGTGTTCTTCTTGGGAGGCTGCACGTTCACCGAAATCTCAGCACTGAGGTTTATTGGGAGGAGGGAGGAAGGTACGTTTTCCTTTCGGTAAGAGGAGTGAATACGGGAAATGTGGGCTCACCAGGTAACTACAGCGAGACGTCAGATTGTTATTGGCACTACCGCGATTATCAACGGAAACGCGATGATGAAGGCGGCTATGACATAGGTTTGGTTTGTGCATAATATAAGATGGATGTCTCGAATTCAGGGGAGATTGGACTGTTTTGTTAGTGCGTTTAGGTGATTGGGGCATAACCTCGGGGGGTCCGGGATTCTTTCATTCACTAGATACCAAATAGTCAACATGGGGGCTCGGTTGTTCCACTTCGTGTTCATGAAGAATGCGGCTTAAAATGCAGCTTAAAATATCCACGTCTAGTTCAGTCGCGTCCTCCTGACCGCGTTCCAATCACGGACAACTTCCCAATCCAAAATGGCACGCGAATACACCCCCGAATCCGATGATGATACACACGACCGCCAAGAGCACCAAGGTAGCTACATCTTCGTTCCTGCCGGAGCCGAACCCGTCCGGTCCACCAAACGCCGACGCAAAGCCCTCTCCGCCGACGAAGCAGTGCCTCAGAAATGCCTCTTCCCACGGCTCTTCTCCGGTAACGAGTCGGATCTAGCGATTCAAACGCGATGGGAGATCTACCACAAGCTCTGGGTGGAGCAGGAGGCACGAATCCGTGATGTGCTCGACTCGTTCAACCGGAAAACGCTTGACGGCGTGTCCACCTTCGTGTCCGGCGCTCGGAGTGATGACTATGATGGGAAGATCCCCACAGCACTCGTTCTCACAGGACCGAACGTCGCGTCGCATGCGCCGCTGTTTGCACAATTTGCAGAAAGGATTAGAGAGAAGGACTCTACTGGACCCGTCATTGTATTGACGTCCAAGGATGCGGCGAATCTCAAGGGTGCGCTGAAAAAGATCATCAAAGATGCGACGATGACGGACGAGGGTATGGAAGAGGAGGATTCGGAAGACGTCGATACGGTCATGGGACGGAGAGGGGGGAAGTTGTTGAATTATGATCTGCAGATACTACAGAATTGGTGCACATTGCATCCGGAGATGAAGGTCACGGTTGCGATTCAGGATACGGAGGCGTTCGATGCGGCGATTTTGGGGGATCTGGTAGCACTTTTTAGCAGCTATCTGGATCGCATCCCATTTGTCCTGTTACTTGGAATCGCCACGTCGCTCGAGATTTTCCAAGAGAAGTTGCCTAAGGCGACAATACGCATGATGCAGGGGGAGAAATTTGATGTTGAGCGCGCAGAAGAGTGCCTGGCGCAGGTGTTTAACGAGGCTGTGTTGGGGAATGAAACAACGCTCAGGTTGGGCGCGACGATGTGCGATCTTCTCATGGACCGGCAGAAGAACCATACGCAGAGTATTCAGACGTTCGTGGCCGCATTGAAATACGCGTATATGTCACATTTCTACGCGAACCCATTGAGCATAGTGCTCGGGTTCATGGGGGATAACGAGGGGCTTGGGAAGGTGTTGACGGATGAGCATGTCGAGGCCATACGGAACCTTCCGTCGTTCAGAAGGTATAGAGGCATACGATCGATCACAGTTTCCAGCCAACTAATATATTCCCAGGTTCATAGAGAGAAAACTGGAGGATCACGAGACGAAAGAAGTTTGTGCTTTGTTAGAGGATGATTCGTACCTCGGAGCAGCCGTCACCGCCGCCGCTTCCGATTGCCATTCCTACGCCCTGCAGCTCGGCGAAGCTCTCGAAGTTCTTGAGATCACGCGCAGCGGTCTGTCTTCCAGCGCCATGGCGCGCATCCCTCGCTATGAGCTCCTACCTCGAGTTCTATCCGGTGAACTTCACGGCGAAAGTCCCCTAATCCGTGAACTCCTCCTCTCTATCAAGAAGATGAACTCAAGGTCCTTGCTCGCACTGATCTCCATGCTGTCCAACACCGCGATCGCGAGTGACTTGTCTTCTTTTCAAGCGCGCATTGAAGCTCTCGTATCATCCACATCCAATAGCGGCGATAGTCTAACCAGCGAATTCGACGTCTCATTCACTTCGTCCTTGCGCTCCACCGCAGTCTCCAAAAAGATCCAGATCAGCGCGCATAAATCCGCGCTCAGCAAGAATGACACGCTCTACTCGCAGCTGATCCAAGAAGTCCACGACGTATTCACCCAGTACTTCTCTACCAAACTAGAACCCGTTACCAACGTCTTCCTCCACGAGCTCTTCTTTTACGATCTTCCGTCTCCGCATAAGGACGTCTTCGCCCCCCGCGCGCGCGGGGCTGTGGAACGTGCGCTTGCCAGTCCTGCAGACTACTTGGGCTGCGGGTGTTGTCGCCGCACCGATGAAGAGCAACAGGACGACGAGGGTGCGGTGATGCGCTCGCATCCGGCTACTAGCATCACGTACCAACTGTACCTTGAGGGTGGCGCGCTAATAAATACATACGACCTGTGGAGTGCCTTTAAGAGTGTCGCCAACGGCGAAGACGCAGACGAAGAAGAGCATGAGGAGAGGGTTGATGAGACCACAGCACAGTATGTTCCCGCAGACCAGCTGGATTAGGGATACCGGCCAACTGACCCAAAAAAAAAAAAAAAACAGGGCATTGTTTTATAGATCCATCGCGGAAATGAACTTCCTCGGTTTTGTGAAGCAGACCAGGAAGAGGGTGGATCATCTGCAGAAGCTGGCGTGGAAAGGGCTGTAGGTAGTGGGGCGGGCTGCATTTGTGCACTTTGTGGCGGGGAGTTGTGGCTTTGTGGATGATGGAAGCTTGGCATCGGGCACGTGCAGAGGTATCGACAGTAGATACCATACACATGTGGAGTTTATGTTGACGCCAGGGTAAGGTTTAGCGTCTTGGCGTGAGGAAAAGTTTTGGACTTGTATATACGTAGCCGGGCTCTTGGGTCTACATGCATCGTTGCGTGCAGTGTCACTTTTTCATTTCTCTCTCGTTGAGGGCGGGGACTTGCTGTGAATCTGTGGTCATCGGAAAGGAGCATGGCCTGTAAGTGCCAAAGAACCAATGAGCCCGGCTCATGGGAACCTTGTCCAGTCAGCCTGGCCATCTCAGCTATTCAACCCAGATAGTTGGACCGACGCTCCCCTAAGAATCCATTTGGAAGACCTGGAAATATGAGCAACAAGGCTCAGATAGAACCAGTAGTATAGTATTTAAGTCCTTGTCAATCCGGTACACTAACCACAGTATCGAACAGGTAATTTATTGTATACCGTTCGTCGGCTGTCAGAACCCATCGACCATTATCTATGATAATCTTCAAAACCACAAAACGACAAGTACATGCGAGTGATACCGTATGCACCTCCAATTCAACACCTTCCAAGTGAAACAATTCAGGGAACCATTGCCTACAGGACAAGAAGAATGTTGCTGTTGGCCGTCGGAACATCTCAAGAAAAATAAATAATAAGGTAGGCTAGTCCCTTGTTAGAATCTCATCGCCAGAGAGGCAAACCTTATATAGTCTCACCAACTACTTACTTTGATTTCTGGTATTGAGCCACTAACGACATATATCTGTCGCGTGTTAGCATGCTGAGCAGGAGGTCAAAAAGAGTTTGCTGCAACGAGGTTGTACCTTATCTCGTCGCGCCAGCTTGACGTAACCGTTCCACTACTGCAAGGTGGCCTCCCCTCGATGCTGCTTGGAGCGCTGTTCTTCCGTACTCTGCTGGTTCTGCGTTGACATCGGCACCCTTCTCCAAGAGTCGGTCCACCACTGCAAGGTGGCCTCCCTCCGATGCTGCTTGGAGGGCTGTTCTTCCGTGCCATGATGCAGGCGCTGCGTTGACATCGGCACCCTTCTCCAAGAGTCGGTCCACCACTGCAAGGTGGCCTCCCTCCGATGCTGCTTGGAGCGCTGTTCTTCCGTACTCTGTTGGTGCTGCGCTGACATCGGCACCCTTCTCCAAGAGTCGGTCCACCACTGCAAGGTGGCCTCCCTCCGATGCTGCTTGGAGGGCTGTTCTTCCGTGCTTCTTTGCTGGTGCTGCGTTGACATCCGCACCCTTCTCCAAGAGTCGGTCCACCACTGCAAGGTGGCCTCCCTCCGATGCTGCTTGGAGGGCTGTTCTTCCGTGCTTCTTTGCTGGTGCTGCGTTGACATCCGCACCCTTCTCCAAGAGTCGGTCCACCACTGCAAGGTGGCCACCCTGCGATGCTGCTTGGAGGGCTGTTCTTCCATGCGCACTTGCTGGTTCTGCGTTGACACCGGCACCCTTTTCCAAGAGTCGGTCCACCACTGCAAGGTGGCCTCCCTCCGATGCTGCTTGGAGGGCTGTTCTTCCGTGCCATGATGCAGGCGCTGCGTTGACATCGGCACCCTTCTCCAAGAGTCGGTCCACCACTGCAAGGTGGCCTCCCTCCGATGCTGCTTGGAGGGCTGTTCTGCCGTTTATTGATGACGCTGCGTTGACATCGGCACCCTTCTGAAAGAGTCGGTCC
>Ga0307512_10008446_pt1 | contig 10038 bp, 9 predicted proteins | sample 14_EM_MG_FD_200267 | JGI IMG/M metagenome (GOLD analysis project Ga0307512, IMG submission 200267) | Populus trichocarpa ectomycorrhiza microbial communities from riparian zone in the Pacific Northwest, United States - 14_EM | ecosystem: Host-associated > Plants > Roots > Unclassified | place... | reverse complement strand
TTCCTTCCTTCCTTTCTTTCCTTTATTTTTATTTTTATATTATCTCATGCTAGAGTAAAACACGGCATTTCATTTTCATCTTTTTTCTTCTTCTTCTTTATAGGCTGATCGAGACCATCCCCTAGGTCTGCTTCCCGACGAAGGCATCAAATATCTCGAGGAGATCCTCGTCGCCCACCAGAATTCCTCGCAGCCACTGTACGCCATCGTCGGCACGGGCCACCATTCCAAGGGCGGCAAGGACAAGCTCTCGCGCGCCATCCGTGCCTTCCTCGACGAGTGGAAGTACGCCTACAGGGAGTTCTCGGTCAGCGGCGACCGCAACGGGGGAATCCTCGGCATCGATCCACGGTCGTTCGACAAGGCTATGACAACGACGGCCGTGGCTAGCGGCGGTGGCGACGGCTCGGGCGAGCAGCAGCAGCAGCAGATGGTGGCGCCAGGAGTGGACGGCATCGGCATCGGCAGCGCCAGTAGCAGGCCGATGACTGCCAGGTCGGGGTTGGGGGGCAGCATCGCTTCTGCGAAGAAAAAGAAATAGATTTTTAGAGATGAATAAAAAAAAAATAAAGAGAAAAAAAAATTTAACCTCAAAACTAGGCCTTTTTCCTTCGTTCTCTTGTGATGGTCATCGCGATGGAGATGCTCTACGTACGTGCCCGGTTTGGTCAAACTTTGCTAATGCGATATCACGAGCAGTTGTAGGAGACTGGTTGAACTTCGTTCCCCCTCCCCCTAAAAAAACTAAAAAAAAAACTACGCAACCAGGATTCATTCATTCGTTCGTTCATACATTCTCGGAAGCAGGAAGAGAAACCAGCTTCAACGCCGGCCCAGAATACCCCGCACCTCATCCTTCCACAGTCCGAGCCGTCCCTTCCTGGCGGGGGCCCTCCCCAGCCCAGCCTTGGCTCCGAAGTAGTTTTCGACCTCGATCTTGCCGACCTTGATGCCGGCATCCAGCTGCAGCCCCTCGCAGCGGTCCAGGCCTCCGCCGATGCCACCGATGCCGCCTCCGATTTCGATGCCGATGCCGATGCCGGGCGGGAAGGCCCCATGCGCGCCGTCCCCGGGCGCCGGCTTCTCCGGCGTCTCCCAATTGTCGCCGTTCCAGAGCAGGCCGTCGAGGCCGTCCGCGTTGATGTTCTTGGCGTCGACGTAGACGCTGCCGGCGAGGGTCATGGTGCCCTTCGCGAGCGGATTCTCGAGGTCCAGGTGCGTGAGCAGTCCCGGCCCGTGCGCGCATGGGTCGTCCTCGTTCGGGTCCGCGTAGACGCTGACGTCCAGCGTCCGGTCCGGCAGGAAGAAGAACGCCGGGTCGGCCGGGCTCGGGATATTGGTCGTTGTTGGCGCGAAGGGCTGGCGCGAGTTCTCGAATACCGACGTCGCGGCTAGGATGCAGCCCTTCCGCAGGTGCGGCGCGAGGGCGGACAGCGGCGTCGAGAGCGCGAGCGCCACGTTGTCGGCCACGAGCATGGCGTTCGGCGCCCGCGTCAGCACGTGCGAGACGTGCTGGTCGCCGTCCCGGCCCGAGCCGTAGAGGTAGAAGGGCGTGTAGCTGACCGGGTACGAGCCGTCGAGGCAGCGGTCCGACAGCGAGCGGTCTTTGATGACGCGCAGGTTCGTGAATGACGCCGATGGGAACGTCCAGTACTCCTGGGTCAGATCCATCTTCTTCATTGTGGCGTCGAACCGCCCGGCGGACAGGAGGTCGGACAGCCGGACTTTCTCGGTGGTCTCGAGGTGGAAGGTGGCGTACCGGGTCGCCTTCGAGCGGGCGGATAGGTACTCCGACAAGGCGTCGGGCGCCATGTCCGCCGACACGATCAGCTGCGTGAGGCAGTCGGCCTCGTGGAAGAACGGCTGGTAGGCGAGGAACACCTTGCCGTCGTCGCCGGTGCCCTGGACGGTGAACCTGTGGATCGCGGGGTCGATCGAGTTGCGCTGCTGGCAGACCTTGACCTCCTCCTCGACGATCTTCCTGAAGACGTCCGCGAGCATGGCGACGAAGTTGCCCGCGGTGGGGAAGGGGCTCATCACCACGTTGCGCAGCACGAAGAGGTCCGCGGTGTCGTCCACGTCCAGGCCGAGCCGCCGCTTGAAGTTCTTTGCGCAGTCGCCGTAGGCTTCGCCGAACTCCGTCGACGTCAGGAAGAACTCGACACTGTTGAGATCCTGCTTCGGGTCCACGTAGGACATGCGCTTGACGATGCGCTTGTTGAGGTAGTTGGCTTCCTCGACGGACGTGTTCCACTCGCCGTTCGCGAGGCGGAAGTTGACGGCGAAGCAGTTGATGACCAGATCCGAGCCGAGCTCGCGCAAGAGCCCGAGTGCCTTCGGGTCCGACAGGAGGGCGATGTTCTCGACGGGGAGGATGTGGTCGCGGATGAACTTGCGCTCGGCCGCGATGTCGCCTGGCGTGCAGCCCTCCTTCCGCTCCGACGGGAGCAGGTTGAAGGGGACGACTTTGAAGACGTCGTCATCGATGGACATGGCTGCCCAGTGGGCAGAAAGCTACGAGGACGTTTTAGCTGCATGATACAGCGGGAGATGGTGTAACTGCTCACCCTGCTGCAAGAAAAGGAGGCTTCCCCCAGAAGCACTCCGTACCCTTTGTTGCGCATTCCGATGACCGAATTGGACAGCCAGGTAGCGACGGCTGCCGCACCGGGCTTGCTTCCTGATCGCCCGTCAGTGCGGTGAACCGCAGGAGCTCGACACGGAGAGACTTGCCTTCGACACCAAACACGCCAATACTCTCCGGCTCATGCTCTCTGGCGATGTAAGGACTGGTCCAGGTCACGAGATACCTCATCCGCCCGTCCCTATAGCACAGAGCACCGGCGGGGTACGGCACATACCCGCTCTTGTGCGGGTCGATGGTGACGCTGTCGGCAAACTTGATGTACCTGTATGCCTCCTCGACATGTGCCCTGAGGCGGTGGTCCCTGATGAGCCCGTTGTCTCCCGGTTGCTCCTCCTTGAGAGGAACCATGGAAGCGAAGTAGCCGCCCCAGGCGGCGTCCACATGGACGGCAAACGACAGGCCCCTAGTCTGGAACTCGGACCGCAGTTCCATGATGCCCTTGAGGTCGTCCACGGCACCCTCCTCAGTGGACCCGATGATGGCGGTGACGGCATAGACTCCCACTTCGTTCGCGAGATGCTCCTCTAGGACCTCGCGGAGATGCCCCAAGTCCAGGCAGGCTTCGTTGTCGATCTTGACGCCAATCATGTTCGCGCTGCCGATGCCGGTGAGCGCGCAGCTCTTCGGCCACGAATAGTGGTTCGTGGCGGAGACCATCCAACGCATCGGCGCGATGCCGTACTGGCGTTCGATCGCGTCCTTGCCTACGGACTGGATACTGTGCTTCTTCATGACCTTTTCGAGGTACGCGGAGGTGATGCCGTAGCTCCGGCTCAGCTTGTCCGGGATGTCGAGGATCTCGTCGGGCGTAAGGTTGAGCAGCTCCCAGACCGAGAGCTCCGAGAACAGTACGGGACTGGCGGGATCCTTGCAGGTGGACACTTTGAATGTCGGGGCGATGAACTCGAGGCCCTCGCCCAGCGCCATGGCGTTCCGGATGGACAGCGGGTAGAACTTGAGGTTCCGGGCAGCCCAGATGCTTTCGAGGTTTGCGGCGGTGCCGCCGCAGGTGATCTTGGTTCGCATTAGCGAGCGCTTCTCTCTCAGCTGTGGGGTGCGGCCTTACATGGCCCCAACCGACGCGCTCGCCGTCCGCGAGCGGACCCTCGGTCTCGTCCGGGAACCCGGGCAGCGTGGTCCCCTCCCCGAGGCGGAAGCCGAGCATCTTGCACAGCTGCTCGCCGACCTCCATCTCGATGATGGTGGTGACGGGACTGGCCTCGATCGAGACGTTGTTCGGATTGAACAGCATGGTGGTGAGGTATCCGAGCATGGCCGGCATGCTGGTGTCCATGAGCATGTGGGCGCTGTAGCGCGGGCTCCAGAACGGCACGCTGTGGCGCGTCAGCAGCAAGAACAGGTTGTGCAGCTCGGTCTTCAGCCGCTCCTGGCTGGCAGAGAACGCCGGGTGCGCCTGCATTGCCGACGTGATGAAGCGGCCGTCGTCGGCGCCGTTGGGGTCGCTGCTGCCGTGGTACGATTCGCGCGCACACTTGTGCTCCTGCAGGATCTGGTGGATGTAGCTGGTGAAGAAGCCGATGTTCTCCGCCTGCGGGCCTGGATGGGTCCCTTCCGTCAGTCGTTTCCGCCATCGAAAGCGCCAATCCACACTACTGACCGAGAAAGAAGGGCGCGATGCTGGCATGCTCGCCACGGTAGTGCTCCACAGCCGCCCCGACCTCGGAGGAGTCGGCTCCCTCCTCCTCCTTGTGGTGGTGCTTGTGCGGGGGGAAGGAATAGGCACTCCCGATGTGGTAGGACATAGTGGCTGGACGGATAGATACGATCAAGCAGTGTGATTGTGTGTGGATGTGTGGATGTTTGCCGGAGGTGTTTGAGGACTGGCAGGCAGCTTCTCCGGACGGAGGCCATGGTTTATATCCAGCGGACGGGCCATTGTGATGGTGGCCAGCGCCGCCGCCTGGAGGTCCAGCCAGACCGCTCCGCGGAGGTGTCGCCCCCGATCCCCGCGGCGACGGACTGGCGGACGGACAGCTGCGGGCTGAAGCCGCTTCCCCGCCGCCCCGCGGTGATCGCTCGAGCAATCGTGTGCTCCTGGCCGAGCACGGCATTGCCATGCGGACAGCGCCGCAGCCTGCGGTCCAACCTCGCACACGGCAGGTGGGGGCAGTGTCCGAGCCGTCCGCGGGCAGCCAGCGGTCTCCAGCTCGATCGACGCAGTGTCCGAGAACCGCGCCCCGAGTTCCGAATCCGTCACGCCGGCCTCTCTCTCCCCCCCAATCGATCGAGCCCCATTGCCGAGTCGCAATGCGTCGCACCGCTGCGTGTTCGTTCAACGCTACACAGTGTACGCAGTGCAGAGAAACCACAATCAACGCCGTGTGCGTACGGGGGACGGCTGGCGACAGGAGTCTTCGCACCCGCCGTCCGCCATCGGCACCACTCTGTCCTGCAACGCCAGTAGCCAGCACGCCCGCAGGTGGTGTCCATATCGGCCCCAGGCCCGGGAGCACCTCTTCAAGAACTGTCCCCACTGGAAAGGCCCGGCAGAAAATCCAGTGGGCGGAAGTGTTGCTGGAGACTGAAAGGAGGAAGAATCGGTTCAGGACTCGAGACTTCCCCCGCAGATGAGCGCTGCAGCCTGGCAATCCTGGGCTTCCTATCTACCACGGATGTGGGACGAGGGTGGTGGAGGATGTGCAGAGTGGGTGTCGGAAGCGGAGCTCCAGGAGCGGGAGGTTGGGGAACGGGCGAAGAGGTTGGAGGCGGGCGAGCAGGGAGGAGTCAACGGGTGGTTGTATGATACACAGCAACGTCAGGCGGTCGCGGCAGAGGGCAAGGGGAGCCACAATGTGCCACCTGCAGACTGGTCGAGGTCGGGGTTAAAAAGCACGCCGCCATAAAAAGGGTGGTTTCTCCCTATCGGAGCCATACGGCAGGCAGGCGGTGTGAGAGAGAGTGCAGCCTGTGCAAGAAAAGCAGCTAATTTTGGAAGTATTTAAGTGAGCGAACTCGAGTTCAGCTGTGACGACTGCTGTCGTTGCCAAGCAGGCCAGCTTCGGATTGTAGGACAAGCCGAGTTTGAAATATCCTGGTAAATCTCCAGCTATTCCAAGCTGGCGGCGGCATATCACCGGGAGTCAAAAACATGCAAGTAGAAAATTCAGCTAGTGTTGCGCCCGACTTCAGAGTATATTCTGGCTGCATGATTCTCAATGCAGTCCCAAGTCCGCTTCAAGGCGGCTATCTTTGCACTACACCTTCCAAATGCCCCGATCCCCATGCTGTCGAGCTGCCGTTGATTTTGCATTTCGACTACAATAGCACACGGAAGTATTGGCAAATGAATTCGCCGTTCCGAGACTGAATGGGGTTTATCGCAGTACCTTGTAAGTTACCGATTAAATCTTGACTGCATGCTACTTCTCCGTTTCAATCCCAATCACTAGATCCCCACCCAGTATCCATACCACCTCCACCGTATTTGCACGTGTATATACATGACACCTGCTGAGATCTGGATATCCTACTCACCGGATGGAATGACCCACCGTTAAGTATCTCATATGTACGTAGTAACGTGCCAACGAGCGAGTTCTTGAGATGATGGGGAATATTCAAACGTATTAGAATATCCACTTGAGGAAGATGAGTTCAACTTACCAGGAGGAATTGAAATCCTGCAATCGGGATATGGAAAAATAGGGCGAACGCGAGAGCGGACAGACCACCGTGTAACTGTGTGAGAGCCAGAGAGCGGACGAGCAGGGGTTTTTTTTGTTTAATCATACTCGCATTCGACCTATGTAGATCATGGCGGCGTACATTTTGCCCGGTTTTCCTGTCCGCAGTCCGCGCGTTGGCGGCTCGTTGCAAGCTCCCCTTTGCCCTCCGCCCAGGCCTGTCCCAAGAAAGAATAGACGCGCCCAAGGAAATTGACAAAGGAAAGAACGGAAGGAAAAGAGTGACCCGTCCCCTACTCCTCGCCTGCCGATGCTATGAATGAGGGAGTGGGAAGGAACAGCGGAAGTTCCTCCCCTTCACCCATGTCGTCCACAGCACCCGGCGCCTCCGCCTCTCCCTCCCGCTCCCCTTGCTGCTCCCACTCAGACACCTCACTTCCGGCGTCGTCTTCCTCTGTCTGCGGCAGCACCAGCCTTCCCACGTCCGTGGAGGAGAGGAAGCCCAGCACTGCCCGTCTACATCTCCCGTCGGCCAGCAGGTCCCGGACCGTCCACCTGCTCTTCCACCTCTTGGTCTCCTTCAACACCTCCGCCCACAGAATTTTCTGCTGCATCTTCCATTCTGGACACACCTTGAAGAGGTGGTCTCTCGTTTGCGAGGGGCACTTGCACCACCAGCACTGGGCATCGGTATTGTTGTCCAGGGCCTGGTTCGTCTGATGCCATCCGTCTGATGGCCGCTTGCGCATCTGTGAAGATCGTGACCCGTTCCGGGGTTGTGTTTCTTCTCGAAGCCGAATCCAAGGCACGCGCGAGGGCAGCACACTCCGCGTCGTAAGCCTCCTGGTTGTATCCCATATGAGTTTTGATACCCGCCCAGGATTCCCCCTTCTTCCACACCACTGCATAGCCAGCTGCTCCGTCCTCCATTCGCGACCCATCTGTGTACATAGTTAGTCCTTGCCGTGGCTTTTCTGCCTCCATCCTTGCTTCCTCCTCTACTTCCTGTAGCAAGGCCGCGTTGAGTGTTTCGGGTTCCTCGCGCAGCACTGTGCTCTGCGTTGCTCCCGCATAGGCCAAGGCGTTCGTGAGCTGTCGTCCAAGCTCTGTCGGCGCGCCCACTATCCCTCTTGCCTGGTCTCCGTGCGGCAGGCTCAGCAGCCGTAGCCCGAAACGACGTTGCCTGTTCTCCAGTTGCGCTGTTGCTGCCCGGAGGCCCGACTCCATCGATAGCGCTCCCAGGTTGGTCGTTCGGAAGCAGCCTGTAGTCGCCCGTGCCTCTGGTTGACCTAGGAGCTGAGTGAGCAAAAGAGTGAACAACTAGGAAAGAAGACAAGGCAAAGTCGGATGCCGGTGGCGACCTAGTGTTGTGTGAAGAAAGAAGAAGTACAGTGGAGCAAGACGAGTGGATTGATGAGAGGATGGGTCTCAAGAAAATGGCTCCCGGTTTCTGTAGCATACTTGCCAAGTGAGTGTAAAGAAGAAGAGAAGAAGGAAGACTGAAGACACCCCATCTCCGCTGCTGCACGATCGGGAGCTCCAGCTCTAGCCGTGCCGCCCATGGTGGACGGTGACCGGTGACCGGTGGCCAAGTCCCTATGGCAGGACGATAGAGGATGTTAGGAGAATCTGGCGTGAGCACGGATATAATCAATTCGATGTTTGTGCAGGACGAGCACAAACACGAACAGGGGCTGAGCGATTAGAGACAGAACAGTTTAGGCGAGACGATTAGAGGGATTTTCGGAGGCGAGATGATCACGGGTGAGACGAACACCGTATTCCTCGGCTTCGTGTATGTATTGCTTAAGTGTGTAAAGAAGAAGAAAGTCGAAACGCAAAGACACTCCCATGTACATATCCTCCGCTGCTGCACGACGTCGTTCCTAATCGAGCGCTCACATATGTAGTAACTACTGCTCGCTTAACTTTTAGCCGCTCGCTCAACTCTGTTCAGTGCTGTGCCGTCCGCAACAACCAATAATTAATGGTATATAACGCCATGTAACTATGTGATACACACATATATAGTTAGCAGCAAGAACGTCCGACACATCATTACGTAAAAAGTACTGTTGGTACATCAACCCGGATGAGCAGGCTGCATGTGTTGCCTCATTGTTAACATTTCTGCGTCCCTTCATTCAATACATGCATGTATTCACTCATTCATGGCTCTACTGCGTGTCTTATGTATTCAATACCTGAAGCGAGCTGGAGGCAAGCCGACTGTGTTACCTTTCGGAGTTGAGCAAATGCAGCTCTAAGGGCCAAGGCCGCCTCAAAACCTACTTGACATTGCAACCGCAGCTAATTTCCAAGTCAAGCGACCAGCGGGCTGCAGACAGTATGTTTTGGAAGCAGCCTAGCAAGAAAAAGGCGTGTTGTAAATCATATGTGGAAGCCCCTACGGTCACGTTCTACTTGTGCATTTTGTTGGAGTCTTCGATGTCAAGCAACACGACTTTATTATGTACATACATAGGTACTATATAACCCAGAGACAGTCGTGGCAACGCATACGGTCTGGTTCATTGATTGCATGCGACCCTGTCGGATCGTGGCGATATTATACACAGTCCTGTCCGTTCGCCGTCCGCCGCGACCTCTCATAGTCCGCTGGCGGGCCCGCGGCAACACCCCGCTGCCCCCGCCTGGCCTTTCCCGTAATTGCAAAAGAAGAAGAACGGAAGCCTAAGGAATGCATCAGCGACAGGAAGCTCGTCTCGCGGCCGAAAGAAAAAACAAGAAAGGAAAGGACTCTCTGCTCCCGTCGCCTGCTCCTCCTCATCCTTCGCGCCCTTCTCGCCTTCCAGTTCCTCGCACTCCCCTCGGCCCTCATCCGCGTCCTTGCTTCCGCGCTCCCCGACCACGTCCCCATCATCGGTCGGTTCCTCGCCCGGTTTCGGAGGCACTGCTCGTGGACCCACCCTGCTTCCCACCCCGGCGGTGCGAAGGAAGTTCGGGACTGACTGGGTGCGCCGCTCGTCCGCGAATGGGCCTCGGATCTTGAAGCGGTCCCTCCCTCTTCCCGTAGCTCTTCGTACCTCTGCCCACAGAGCCCTCTGCTGCGTCTTCCATTGCCTGCAGCCCTTGAACAGGCGGTTCCGTGCGCCTGGCTCCTCTGCTACTTGCCTCGCTTCCTCGTCTGCTCTCTCACCGCCTGCCACCCCCTCATGGGCCGGACACCAACGCACTTCGATGCTTATGCCTGGCCTTGCTGCTCTCAGTCGCGCTATCCATTTCCTCGCTTTCAGGGCGTACTGCTGGCCTGGTCCCGGTCCGTCCGGCGCGATTCTCGTGATTGCGGCCTGCGCATCGGTGAATACGGTGACTTTTCCGGGACGAGCCGTCTCCTTCCTGCTACTTCCAATGCTCTCGCCAGTGCCGCGTCGAAGGCCTCGTGGTTAAAGCCTATGTGTGCCTTGATGCTCGCCCACTCCTTTCCTTTCTTCCAGACAACTGAGTGCCCTGATGCCCCGCTATCAGCTCGTGACCCGTCCGTGAAGATGGCCAAGCCTGCTCTGTCTCGCTCCGCTTCCCCCTTCGCTTTTTTCTGCCCTTCCCTATCACGTCCGCCCCCAACTTCTCTGACATGGGTGGCAGCGCTATCTTCTCAGCTCTGCCCGCGCACCTTCCTAGGCCTGAAGGTGCCCCTACCACTTCTTTGGCCTCACTTGTTTAGGGGGGTGGTGGGAGGACGAGTGATCTTCTGTGTACTGTTAGTCAAAGTAGTACAATACATGT
>Ga0307512_10008445_pt1 | contig 10039 bp, 8 predicted proteins | sample 14_EM_MG_FD_200267 | JGI IMG/M metagenome (GOLD analysis project Ga0307512, IMG submission 200267) | Populus trichocarpa ectomycorrhiza microbial communities from riparian zone in the Pacific Northwest, United States - 14_EM | ecosystem: Host-associated > Plants > Roots > Unclassified | place... | reverse complement strand
GCACTTCTCTCGAGTTACGGCCATGACCCTGACCCTGCGTTACGCCGCCCAAAGCGACCGCGGTCTGATCCGAGACGGAAATCAAGACTCCGTCTACGCCGGACCGCGGCTGCTTGCCGTTGCCGACGGCATGGGTGGCATGGCCGCCGGTGACGTCGCCAGCAACATCGTCATCGCGGCCATGGCACCGCTAGACGAGGACGTCCCCGGCGATGCGCTGGTGGACGCCCTTCGGCATGCCGTGGGCACGGCAAATCAACAACTACGTGACACCGTCGACGCGAATCCCCAGCTGGAGGGCATGGGCACCACGCTGACCGCGGTGCTCTTCTCCGGCAGCAAGATCGGCATGGTGCACATCGGCGACTCCCGGGCGTACATGGTGCGCAACGGTGAGTTCGCGCAGATCACCAAGGACGACACCTACGTGCAGATGCTGGTCGACGAGGGCCGGATCAGCCCGGAGGAGGCGAGCAGTCACCCACAGCGCTCGCTGCTCACCCGCGCGCTGGACGGCCGGGATATCGACCCGGAGTATTCGGTGCGCCAGGTCCTCAAGGGCGACCGATATCTGATCTGCAGTGACGGTCTCTCCGGCGTGGTGAGTTCGGAGACGATCGGCGAGTGCATGCGCGGCATCGCCGATCCGCAGGAGTGTGTCGAGCGTCTGGTGCAGCTTGCGTTGCGCGGCGGCGGTCCCGACAACATCACCGTGGTCATCGCGGACGCGACCGACGCCGACATCGTCGAGCAGGCCCCGATCGTCGGCGGTGCCGCTGCCAGCGACCGGGGTAACACCACGGTCGCCGACAGCTCGAGCGCCGCCGCCAGGGCCGCGGCGCTGCGGGAGCCGACCCGCCCACCCCAGCCCGAGGGCGCCGCGTATGAGCGGGAGGATCCGGAGCCTCGGCGACACCCGGTCCGGACCGGCATGCTTGTGCTTTTGCTGTTGGCCGTGCTCGGTGGCGGTCTCTTCCTGGGCTGGCGGTACACCCAAGATCAGTACTATGTCGGCGCCACCGAGGCGGGACAGCTCGCGATCTTCCGCGGGGTGCCCGGCCAGATCGCCGGCCTCGACCTGTCGAGTGTGAACGAGACCAGCACCGCCCGGCTTGACGACCTCACCGCGGTCGCCCAGGACCGGGTCAAGCAGGGCATTCAGGCCGACAGCCGGCCCGACGCGCAGCGCCGCCTGGCCGAGTTGACCAGCGATGTGCCGTCTAATCCCAATCTGAAGCCGGTCTGCGGGCCGGACGGCACCACGCCGTCCAGCAAAGTTTCTACCGCTCCGACGACTACTACACCGACCCCCTCGGGTAAGTCCTCTACGGCGCCCAGTGGGACTGCCAGCAGTTCACCGGCCTCCGCGCCGACAACCACGCCGGATGCTCAGCCCTCCGACTCCGCCTCACCGGCCGTCGACCCGGTCGGGTGCCGGCAAGTCGACTGAGCACCCGTACATCAACCGTTTGGGGACTCTTTCTTGACCGCGCCCGCCGTACCGGCTCCGACACCCGCCACCACGGGTGAGCTGCTGCGTATCCCGGGAACGAAGACTCACCGCAACGCCGAACTGGGACTGCTCGCCTTCGCGATGGTCCTGGTCGCGGCGTACGGGGCGACCGTCGAGGCGAATCAGCTCGAGACGATCACCACGACCTTCTGGGTGCCGGCCGCGCTGCTGAGCATGTTGTTCCTCGCCCTGCACGTAGTGGTGCGTTTCACAGCGCCGTACGCGGATCCGGTGTTGATCCCCGCAGTTGCCTTGATCAACGGCTTGGGCGTGGGTTTCCTGCGCCGTCTCGACCTGGCCCGGGCGCTCGCCAACAAGCAGCCCGCGCCGGGCGTCTTCGCCGGTACCGGCGGTCGCCAGCTGGCCTGGACCCTGGCCGCGCTGATCCTGGCCGCGATCCTGCTGCTGGTGGTGCGCGACCACAAGGTCGTCAGCCGGTACGCGTACACGCTGGGGCTGGTCGGGATCGTGCTGGTGATGATCCCGGCCGTGTTGCCGGCGAGCCTCTCCGAGGTCAACGGCGCGAAGCTGTGGATCAAGCTGGGCGGCTTCTCGATCCAGCCCGGTGAGTTCGCCAAGCTGGCACTGGTCTCCTTCTTCGCCTACTACCTGGTCCGCAAGCGCGAGGTGCTCTCGCTGGCCAGTCGGCGTTTCCTCGGCATCGACTTCCCCCGCGGCCGGGACCTCGGCCCGGTCATCACGGTCTGGCTGCTGAGCCTCCTGGTCCTGGTCTTCGAGAAGGACCTGGGTACGGCGCTGCTCTATTTCGGCCTGTTCGTCGTGACGCTCTATGTCGCCACCGAGCGGGCCAGCTGGCTGATCATTGGCTTGCTGATGTTCTTCGGCGGCGTCTACGTGGCCTACCTGCTGGGCGAGTCGGTCGGTGGCCCGTTCGCTAACTTCTACGACCGCGCCTCGATCTGGCTCGACCCCTTCGCCCCGCAGTACGTGACGAACGAGGGCTACCAACTCGTCCAGGCGTTGCTCGGCCTCGGCACCGGCGGTCTGTTCGGCTCGGGGCCGGGTGCCGGCTCGCCGGGCCTGGTTCCCGAGGTGCGTACCGACTTCATCTTCGCGGGCATGGGTGAAGAGATCGGCCTGTTCGGTCTGTCCTCCCTGCTCGTGGTCTACCTGCTGATCGTCGAGCGGGGCCTGCGGGCCGCCCTGGCGGTGCGTGACTCGTTCGGCAAGCTGGTCGCCGGCGGCCTCGCGTTCACCCTGGGCTTGCAGATCTTTGTGATCGTGGGTGGTATCACCGGGCTGATCCCGCTGACCGGGCAGACAACGCCGTTCATGTCCGCCGGCGGATCGTCGCTGATGGCCAACTGGCTGCTGGTGGCGATGCTGTTGCGGATCTCCGACGCCGCGCGCCGGCCAGCCACGGGCAATCCGGCCGCCCCGGCCGGCGGTGGTGGGGGCAAACAACCCCCGGCTCAGCTGCACGGCGCCATGACGGAGGTGATCAAGCCGTGAATGCCCCACTTCGCAAGGCTGGCGTGGTCATCCTCGTGCTGTTCGGCCTGCTTTTCGCCAACCTCAACTGGGTGCAGGCCTACAAGGCGGACAAATACCGTACGAGCCCCTATAACGGCCGGGTTCAGGTCGCCGAGTACGAACGCGCCCGCGGCGTCATCGAGGCGAAGGGGGGAGTTGCGCTGGCCGAGAGCAAGGCCACCGACGGCACCCTCAAATACCTCCGGGTCTACCCCGAAAAGCAGGCCTACGCCCCGGTGATCGGCTACAAGCCGGTCAACGGCGCCGCGACCGGCATCGAGAGCAGCGAGAACGAGTTCCTGGCCGGCACGAGCGACAAGCTGTTCGCCGACCGGATCAGTGACATGTTCACCGGCAACAACACCGGCGGCGGCAACGTGGTGCTGTCGATCAAACCCAAGGCCCAAGAGGTCGCGTACGACGAGCTGGTCAACAACGAGCGGGGCGTCACCAAGGGCGCGGCGGTCGCCATCGACCCGCGCACCGGTGCGATCCAGGCCATGGTCACGATGCCGTCGTACGACCCGAACCCGCTGGTCAGCCACGACAAGAACGCCGCCAAGGCGGCCTACGACAAGCTGAACCAGGACAAGAGCCAGCCCCTGCTTAACCGGGGGATCTCCGAGACGTTGCCGCCGGGCTCGACCTTTAAGACGATCATCACGGCGGCCGCGTTGCAGAACGGCTACACCGAGGACAGCCAGATCCCGGCCGGTCCCGTCTATACCCACGCGGGCGCGGTGATCCGCAACGCGGAGGACGAGGTCTGCCCGACCGGGGTGGTGAGCCTGAAACTCGCGCTGGTCGAGAGCTGCAACACCGGTTTCGCTCAGCTCGGCGTCAAGTTGGGCCGCGACAAGGTGATGAAGACCGCGCAGGCGTTCGGCTTCGAGCAGACCGACCTGACCGTCGGCGACCTCGAGGACGGCGGCCTGTCGGTGGCGGCCAGCCACACCGGCGCGATCGCCAACGCCGACGGCAGCACCGACGAGGGCGCGCTCGCCCAGTCCTCGATCGGCCAGCGGGACGTGCGGATGACCGCGCTGCAGGGCGCGCTGATCACGGCCACGGTGGCCAACGGCGGCAAGCAAATGCGTCCCTACCTGGTGGCCCAGCTGCTCAGCCCGGACCGGCGGTCGATCTACACGGCCAGCCCGCAGACGCTGCGCACCCCGATCAGCGGTTCGGTCGCCAGCACGATGCAGGACATGATGGAAGGCGTCGTCACGGACGGCACCGGCACCAAGGCCGCGATCGACGGCATGAAGGTCGGCGGCAAGACGGGCACGGCGCAGAACGCGGAGGGTGCCAGCCCGCACGGCTGGTTCATCGGGTTCGCCTTCAACAGCAAGGGCGAGCCGGTCTCCGCAGTCTGCGTCATGCTGGAGAACGTGCCTGGCGGTCACGCGAGCGCCGAGGCAGCCCGGATCTCCGGGCTCATCATGAAGGCTGCGGCGTCATGACGGCCGTGGCAGGGTCAGGGAGGGGACTGACGTGATCAGCCCTGGGGTGACCCTCGGCGGCCGGTACCGCCTCGACGAGCGGATCGCCGGCGGCGGCATGGGCGACGTGTGGCGCGGCACCGACGAGGTGCTGGGCCGGACGGTTGCCGTCAAGATCCTGCTCCCGGCGTTGCTGGACGAGCCCGGCTTCGCCGAGCGGTTCCGCGGCGAGGCGCGCACGATGGCCACGATCAACCACCCGGGCGTCGTCGACGTCTACGACTACGGCAGCGACCAGCAGTTGGCGTTCCTGGTGATGGAGTACGTCGAGGGCGATGCCCTGTCGCGCACCCTCAGCCGGGTCGGCCGGCTCACCCCGGCCCGCACGATGGCGCTGGTGGCCCAGGCCGCCGACGCGCTGCAGGCCGCGCACGCGAACGGCATCGTGCACCGCGACGTCAAGCCGGGCAACCTGCTGGTCCGCCCGAACGGCACGCTCGTGCTCACCGACTTCGGCATCGCGCGGTCGGCCCTGGTCGGCCAGCTGACCGTGGCCGGCTCGGTGCTGGGCACGGCGTCGTACATCTCGCCCGAGCAGGCGTCCGGCGCGGTCGCCACGGCCGCCTCCGATGTGTACGCCCTCGGCGTGGTCGCCTACCAGTGCCTTTCCGGTCACCGACCGTTCGACGGCGCCACGCCGATCGAGATCGCCATGAAGCACGTCCGGGACGCCCCGCGGCCGTTGCCCGCCGATATCCCGCCCGGGGTCCGGGCGATCGTCGATCGGGCCCTGGCCAAGGATCCGGCCGCACGCTGGCCGACGGCCGCGGCGATGGCGGCGGTGGCCCGCCAGTCCGCGTCGTCGCTGACCACCCAGGTGCAGCAACCGGCCGTGAGCGGCGCTATTCCGGTCAGCCCCATGCCGCAGCCGGGTAACCCCATGATGAACCGGCCGCAGGCCAGCGGACCGGTCACCAACCGGCCGTATCCCACCGCGCCGGCCTCGGGCCCGCCCGGGCACCCGCAGACAGGTCAGGCCCGGCCGCCGTATCCGCCGGTGCCGCGGCCGGTCTCCGGTGGCCAGGCGCGCGGTGCGGCCTCGGTGCCGCCGTTGCAGCAGCCGTACCGGCACCCGTCGGCGCCGACCGGGCAACAGCCGCAGATGCCGGTCGGGAAACCCGACAGTTCGGGCAGCCGGCAGGTGCTGATTGTGCTGGCCGTGGTGCTCGCACTCCTGGTCCTGCTCTGCGCGGGTGTCATCTCGTTCCTGCTGAAACAGGGCGGAAACGCGAATTCGCTCGGCCGGATCGGTCCACGTGTCACGATCGTTCGCGCCGGCACAGCCGTCGAATCGTTACCTTCGGCGTCGTACCGTCTTACCCAGCAGGTTGGCGGACCGCCCGGCCTGGATCATGCGAGCAAAGGACGACAGACGCTATGACGGCGCAGGCCCGCCTGCTTGGTGGCAGGTATCAGGTCGGCGAACTGCTCGGCTACGGCGGTATGGCCGAGGTACACAAGGGACGCGACCTCCGGCTCGGCCGCGACGTGGCGATCAAAATGCTGCGTACCGACCTGGCCCGGGATGCCACGTTCCAGGAGCGTTTCCGGCGCGAGGCACAGAATTCGGCGGCTCTGAACCACCCCGCGATCGTCGCCGTCTACGACACCGGCGAAGAGGTGTCCTCGACCGGCGAGAAGCTGCCGTTCATCGTCATGGAGTTCGTCGCCGGGCGGACCCTCAAGGAGGTCCTCGCCGCCGAGCAGCGGATCCAGCCGCGCCGGGCGCTCGAGATGATCGCGGATATCTGCGCGGCGCTGGAGTTCAGCCACCGGCACGGGATCATCCACCGGGACATCAAGCCCGGCAACGTGATGATCACCCCGAACGGCCAGGTCAAGGTCATGGACTTCGGCATCGCCCGGGCCCTGGCCAGCGGCGCCACCACCATGACCCAAACCAGCGCGGTCATCGGTACGGCGCAATACCTCTCGCCCGAGCAGGCCCGCGGTGAGTCGGTCGACGCCCGGTCCGACGTGTACGCCGCCGGTTGTGTGCTCTTCGAGCTGCTCGTCGGGCACCCGCCGTTCGTCGGCGACAGCCCGGTAAGCGTGGCCTACCAGCACGTACGGGAAGAACCGAAGGCGCCGAGCGACATCAACCGGGACGTCCCGCCGGACGTCGACGCGATCGTGCTCAAGGCCCTGGCCAAGAACCCGCTGAACCGCTACCAGAGCGCGCAGGAGATGCGTGCGGATGCGTTGCGCGCGGTCGCCGGCCGACCCGTGATGGCCACCCCGGTGATGACCGAGGCCGAGACGATGGCGATGACGGGCGCGTTCCGCCAGCCGATGGGCGCGACGACCATGACCCGGCCGATCCCGGGCGGGATGCCGCCTCGGCAGCCGGAGCGCAAGTCTTCCTGGGTGATGGCGGTGCTAGCGGCCCTCGGCGTCCTCGCGGTCGTGGCGCTCGGCATCGGCCTGGTCATCTTGCGCAACAACGACACGACCACGAAGCCGCCGGCCACGGTCTCGATGCCGAAAATAACCGGATTGTCCGCCGCGGATGCCGAGGCACAGCTGCGGCAGAAGGGCTTCACGTCGATCACCGCCGGCGACGACATCGAGACCGACGACTGCGAGAACAAGATCGAGAAGCAGAGCCCCGCGCCCGGCTCCTCGATCCGCCTCGACCAGCCGGTCACCTACAACCTGTGCAAGAGCCCCGCCAAGGTGCGGGTGCCCGCCAACCTCAAGGGCGCCACCAGGGACGCCGCCCAGTCGGCCCTCGAGGCGGCCGGGCTGGTGCCGAAGTTTGTGGAAAAGAGCAGCTCGTCGCAGGCCGGCATCGTGCTGAGCGTGGAAAGCGAAGGCGAACAGGTCCCCCGGAACACCACGATCACGGTTGAGGTTTCGAAGGGCGATCTCGTCCCGGTTCCGAACGTCGTCGGCAAGACGCAGGACATCGCCGCCGGCATCCTCACCGGGAACGGCTTCAACGTGGATGTCAAGATCGTGGAGGGCACCGGCACGCCCGGCACGGTCCAGTCGCAGGATCCGCCGGCGAAGAGCAAGCAGCCGAAATCTACCGTCATCACGATCTTCGTGATCGGTGAGCAGGACCCGGACCCGAGCGAGTCGGCTTCGCCTGACCCGAGCGACACGCCGGCCACCGGCCTGCTCAACTAGCGCCGGCTGCCCGCCCCGGCTGAAGTCAACCGGGGCGGGCAGCCGGATCGGTCGTGCCGGGTCAGACGGCGAAGGCGGACCGGCGGCGCGTCTCAACCTCGGCGGCCAACTCCGGCGCGCGATCCAGCGCCGTGGCCAGGCCGCAGGTGGCGAGCCAATTCGCCAGCATCGTGTGGCCGCCCTCGGTGAGCACCGACTCGGGGTGAAACTGCACACCCTCGATCGCCAGCTCGCGGTGCCGCATCGCCATCACCACGCCGGAGTCGGTCCAGCCGGTCACCTCGAGCTCGTCGGGCACCGTCTCGGGCACGACGGCCAGCGAGTGGTAGCGGGTCGCGGTGAACGGGTCGCTCAGCCCGGCCAGCACCCCGACGCCCTTGTGATGTACCTCGGACGTCTTGCCGTGCAACAACTCCGGCGCCCGCGTCACCGTCGCCCCGAAAGCCGCCCCGATCGCCTGATGACCAAGGCAAACCCCAAACAACGGCAGCTTCCCCGCGTACGCCGGGATGACGTCCATCAGGATGCCGGCGCGTTCCGGCGTGCCCGGCCCGGGGGAGAGCAGCACCCCGGCGGCGCCGAAGGTGCCGACCTCGGCCACGGTGATCTCGTCGTTGCGCCGCACCTCGCACTCGGCGCCCAACTGACCCAGGTACTGCACCAGGTTGAAGACGAACGAGTCATAGTTGTCGATCACGAGGATGCGCACGGCGGTCACCTGCTGGGGCTCGGTTCGGGCTCGTTCGAATGCGTGCTGTACGGGATATCGTCCGGCCCTAGGCCCGGGCTGTCGCTGGTCACCGCGTTCGGATCCGGTTGCGCGGGCCCGTCCTGCTGGCCGTTGGTCGTGCCGACCTGCACGTCGTCGAAGGGCAGCAGCGGGGTGGCCCACGGGAAGACGACGTACCAGAGCAGGGTGCCGATCGCCGTGGCCAGCACGATCGAACCGGTGAGCTTGCCCCACAGGCCGAACGGGAGCTTGCGCCAGATGTAGGCGTACATCGAAGCTAGGCCGCCTTCATCTCGGCCGGCTTGCCGGCATCGGGCAGCGTGGGGTCGCGCGGGACCGTCGAAACCAACTGGGCGTGCACGATCAGCCGCTGATAGTTGTTGAACTTCGGGTTGCAGGTGGTCAGCGTCAGCAGCGCCTTGGTGGGCTTGACCCCGGGCTTGTCCGGCACCGGCGCGACGACTTCGACGGCGCTCGGCTTGACGATCTCCTGCCCGGTGACCTTGTAGACGAACCAGCTGTCCCGGGTCTCGACGCCGATCACGTCGCCGGTCTTAAGCTCGTCGATTCGCCAGAAGATCTTCTTGATCCGGTGCCCGGCGACCGAGAAGTTGCCGACCTTGCCGGGCAGCGCGGTGTCGGGATAGTGCCCCGGCGCGTACCGGATGTCGGCGGGCCGGACGCCGTTGACGACGACCCACTCCTTGTCGAGCTTCGGGATGTAGAGCCGGCCGACCAGGTTGGTGCCAGGCGCGGCCGGTGCGGCAGGCCCCGACGGCGCCACGGTCGGGTCGTTCCACTGCTGGTCCAGCTCGTTCGCAAGGGTGTTCTGCTCGTCCTGCACCTTGGCCGAGTTGCCGTAGACCTCGTAGCCGGCAAAAAGCAGCACAATTAGCCCGAACGTGATCATTAGCTCGCCGCTGACCCGGATCCCGGCCCGGATCCGTGAGCCGGCGGTGGGCCGGGTGAGCTCGGAATAGACGCTCTTGTAGCCCTCGTCGGTCTGTTCCGGGCGCAGTTTGACTACCTTCTCGCCGCGGCGGGGCTTGGCGTGACCGGTGGGCGGATCGAGCCGACCGGAGTCGCCGGCCGCGGGCGTGGCAGGCACGCTGGCCGAGCCGACGACGTTCTCGGCGGTGTTCTTGTTCTGGGCCTGGCCGCCCCGGGCGTCTGCCGCGCGTGCTCCTGCCGAGGAGTCACCAAGTGCTGCGGCCGAGCCATCCCGGGAGCGGTCGCCGGCTCGCACAGCTGGAAGGAAACCGGTCGCCGCGTCACCCGAGTGGTCCGCGCCGGCTCGCACAGCTGGGAGGAAACCGGTTGCCGCTTCGCCTGGGCTCGTGTGGTCGGCCGCCGCTCGGAAGGCTGGAGGGCGACCGGTCGGTGTGTCGCTTGGGCGGTCAGTGCTGGCCCGTAGGGCTGGGATGAGACCAGTGGGAGTGTCGCCTGGGCCTGTGTGGTCGGGGGCTGCCCGTCGGCCCGTCGGGGTGTCGCCCGCGCCTCTGCGGTCGGTGCTAGCCCTTAGCGCAGGAAGGAGACCCGTCCCGGCGTCGCCGGTTCGGATGATCGCGGTGGCGGTCGGATCCTGCCAGTCCGGGTTGGCCTGTTCATGGCCAGAGCTGCTGAAGGCCCGCTGGTCCGGGCGCTGTTGCGCCGGTTCGCGGTCGGGGC
>Ga0307512_10008444_pt1 | contig 10039 bp, 4 predicted proteins | sample 14_EM_MG_FD_200267 | JGI IMG/M metagenome (GOLD analysis project Ga0307512, IMG submission 200267) | Populus trichocarpa ectomycorrhiza microbial communities from riparian zone in the Pacific Northwest, United States - 14_EM | ecosystem: Host-associated > Plants > Roots > Unclassified | place... | reverse complement strand
ACTACGCCGCGCGACGGCGGCGTCCGTCCAACAGCGGTTTCGGCGGCCTCTTCTCGCTCGCGTTCGCGGGGCAGCGCGCCGCAGAGGCGTTCTACGACGCGCTCGCGTGCGCCAAAGGTCCCAGCCTGGGCACCAATTTCACCCTCGCGTGCCCGTACACGATCCTCGCGCACTATGACGAGCTCGAATGGGCGGCGCAGTACGGCGTGCCTGCGTCGCTCGTGCGCGTTAGCATCGGGTTGGAGGACGCTGGCTGGCTCCACAAGGTTTTCGCCGATGCTCTGAAGGCGGCCGAAGACGCCCACCGCGCCGAAACCAATGTGGGGGCGTAAACAAAAAATTTGTTGCGTCACGGCGCGGTGAATGTCCATCCAACTGGACTCTTTCTATGGTGCTCGCCCCATCCAACTGGGCCGATTTACGGCACAAGCCCATCCAACTGGGTGTGTGAGGCGAGATAGGTTGAAAAGGGGCTTGGTCCGATACCTTACACGTTACGGTCACGTTAGAGAGTAGAAGCAGGATAGCATAAAAATATATGTCATTGTGGCGGCCAAGCGCGACGGATATGGGCCTTTCCGTATAGTAGTAGGAATTATCAGGGTGATCATGGACGCATCTTGGTTCACACCACTGACAATACTACGCACCGAGGCGTACCAAGTTGAAATAATGTATAGTACTGTAAGCAGCTCGTCCAGCTCGGTGCTCAGAGACGGTTATTATAAAAGGTGAGGCACCCAAGTTGAGTGCCATCCATCTCAGACACACTTCGTATTCGTATTCAAAGACAGCAACCATACTGGCAGTCCAAAAATCCTCGGGTTAAACGGGGTAGATCGTACCAATGAATGGCAAACAACTCACCACAAACACCAGGTCCTCCCCAAAATAAACAAGACCTCGCAACGAGGAAAGATAGTAAAAAACTATGACCATGGAGCAGACCCAGAGTAGTCTGAATCGAGTTTCACGCTCTTCCCTAAGGGAAGTAGGTGCGTGAGCCACAAATTGGACTCAAGGACAGGACACAAATATCCGCCTTGGCGCCCCTCACCCCTCGTACACCGGATCCCCAATGCTCTGGCAACAGTTTCCGGATGGCAGCGCCGGAACACACTTCAGGGTTTTCCCTTAAGGAGCGTGATGGGTCTGATCCCCCCAGCACGAGATACCTGGCAACAAATACCGAAATCCACACAATCCACACACGCAGTCTTTGCCCAGGCGACAAGGTGCTCTCGATTGAGCTCTCATGAGAGCACTTCAGCCTGGGCTCCCGCGGTATTCGAGTGTGTCACGGTAGATGCTTTCCATGGAACAACTCCATAAGTCGCATAAACGCAGAAGTGCCAGGGTTGGGAGCTGCAGTGTCACGGATTGCCTCCTTTCTTACCTAAACTTCCATTTCCTCTTTTGTACCTTGCTCCGGACCGCTCTCTCCTTCGCTTACATAACTTACCTATGGAACATTCTCGCATTTTCTAGAGACTTCCATAAGGTTCCATAGCTTTCCATCTCTTTCCATTGCCTTCCATGACCTTCTATTACTTTCTATGACGTTCCAGTAGCTTCCACGACCCTCATGTATATATACTGTACCTCTTAGCATAGAACGAGTTCTCTAAGCTTGTTCTATTTGTGCAATACAGGCTATTGTACCTCTTTGAATGTGTGCAGCTTCTCCTCTGAAAGAACTGTCTTGTGATAGTCGACTTTGTCGCTATTCGCCTTCTCATCTCTAAATGTCTTCAAGATCACATGTTGTATCTTGCTCAATTCCTAGTTGCATCGACTTGTGTAATCTTTACTCACTCTCAAACAAGTCACGTGATGTATCACATGATCTTCTTTAACCCCTTGACAAGTCATGTGATGTCTCATATGATTCATCCCAACACCCAACTCCCGACATCTGCCTTTCCTCTTTGGTTCACCGACATGATTACCAGATTAGGACAACTACCCAATTAAGATGTCAGGTCGACTTCCTATTTGGGAAGTACCCCTGTCAGAAACTCCAGAACTAGAATGACTGAAAGACATGGTAACCTGACCATGACATTAGAACAAGCTTCCCTTTCCAAGATAACTTCAACTCCCAGAGACATGAAAGGAAAAAGCTGATCCAAGGATTGGCGTATTCGTTATCTACCCGAAACCAATGATACCTCCCCTGAAGCTTTGAGTAATCTCAAATGCCCATTTGATACAATCCCCAAACCAAGGGACAGCATACCCGCTGAATTTACTGAAAATATATGACACTTGCTTAGCAGCCAAGATACTGGAGCACCCTACACAGGCTATTATGCTAGACTTAATGGTGCACTAGTATCGGTCAGTAATGTCTATGGTGTATGGTTTGAAGTATGCATCCAAGGAAACAAGTTTGAATGCTTTCGACTGGCTCAAAGCGAACTAAAACTCAAGAACCACCCACTTCCTGGGATTAACTTCATTCTCCTCAAACAAAGTGGAGAACCGACCTGACCACCATCTTGTGCTGAAGGACTGTCTGAACCCAAAAATTCAATGCCATTTGCAGAAGCCATAATGGCCACTACAAAGGCAGTTCTAGAAGAACAAAAGGAGAGACCCCCTATACCATTTGACAACCCTTCTGACAATGAAGACGATGATAAAGAGCCAAAGTACAAAGATGTCTTTGGATCCTTTGGAATGTGATCATCCCAAACAGCACAAGACAAACCCCCTTGCTGACCTTGCGGCACTGGAGATGATCCCTTCACTTTTGAAAATCTTCCTCAAGAAGATAAAGAAGACAAAGCACGTCGACTTGAAGGCATTCACCCAGACAAATTCAATGGAGACCATTCTCAAACTACAAGATTTCTAGCTTCCTTCAATCGGTTCATGCTTATGAACTATAAAGCCGACATTGCTAAGGACCCAATCATGCACAGCATCTATTTCCTCTCACTTCTGGAAGGACCAAAGTGTGAAGGATGGGTTGACGCAGCTGACTGATGGCTTCGACATGTTGTGGAAGACCCAAGTATGATTCCACGCCAATCCAATGCCTGGAAGGAACTCGAGAAGCAATTCAAGGAAGCTTTCTCTGACTATGCAGAATGTGAAAGGGCCCAAGACGAACTAAAGAAACTCAAGATGAAGAATGACAATCTTGACGAATACCTTGCCACCTTCGAAACCCATGCACTATGTGCCGACATAGACATGAACGACCACACAAATCTTCAAACCTTCACCCTTGGACTTCCACGATCACTTGCTAATGCATGTATTAAAATGGAAAATCCCAAAACCTACAAACAATGGAGGGCTACAGTCCAGCATCAACAAAAGATCTATTTGAAGACAAAGTCGCTTCACTCTGAATACAGGACTTTCAATACCAGTCGTACTCAAGGACAAGGACAGAGACAAACCTCTGGATGGGTCTGGCGTCGCCCTGGAGGCAACAACCTCGGATCTAATAACCAGAACTGGCATGGACCAGGAAATCACGCACCACCTCGACCTTGTCTTCCTCCCCAAGACGATAATGCTATGGATACGTCTGCCATTATCCGCAAAGCTACAAATGACAAAGAACACAAGGAATACCAAAAGACTGGCCAATGCTTTGAATGTGGAAAGCAAGGCCACCTTGTTCGCGATTGTCCCAACAAAAAGACACATGCTTGTACAACTTGTACTGTTCAAATCGAAGACAACTATAAATCGATTGTCTCCGAAACCTCTCCCCCATCTATGTCTCTTGCTGCGCGAGTAGCATGTTTATCCGAAGAAGATCGCTGCACCTTTATGGATGAAATGCACTCCTTTGGAGAAGATATGGATTTTCAGGCTGCCTGAGTATTATGGCTCTTGCTTGGGCAGTTCTCAATAATTCTGGTTCTATGTACATAGCTTGAAAACATGCAATACAAGTCCCTTTTCAGCCACAAACCAGAAGAAAATGAGTTGATTGAAAAGCACTCCTTGACAGTGGTGCAACAGAATGTTTCATTCACTCTTGTGCAGTAAAGCAACTTAAACTTGCTATACAAACACTACCCAAAGCACAAAAAGTTCAAAATGTGGATGGAACCAACAACAAAGCTGGACAGATCTTAGAAGTAGTAGACCTGACAGTCAATAACAATGGAGAACAAGCACTCCATGCCTTCTACATTGCTAACATTGGACAAGATGATTTTATTCTTGGCTATCCCTTCCTTGAAGCCTCAAATCCAGATGTAGACTGGTGAAACGGTTGCATAGATAGCTTTACCACCATTTCAACAGCCAAAGCTAACAACTGGCGACCCATTCTTAAAGGAACAAGACAAGTAGAAACCACACCTGTCTGGGTACAATCAATTCCTGGATGGGAAGAAGGTGATGAAGTTTGGCTTCAAACAAGAATCGCCAAAACTACAGTCGCCTCACAACTAGCCCAAGATGCTGCAGATAAAAAGAAATGCACCTGGCAAGAAATTGTTCCTGAATGGTACCACTGTCATGGGAAAGTCTTCTCTGAAGAAGCATCAGAACAATTCCCTGCCCATCAACCTTGGGACCATGCTATTGAACTCAAAGACAATGCTCCTACATCAATCAATTGCAGAGTCTATCTATTGTCACCCAAAGAAAAGGAAGAACAACACGAATTTCTCTCTCAAAATCTACGTCTACAAAGAATTCGTCAATCTAAATCTCCCTATGCAAGTGGATTCTTCCTCATTTGAAAGAAAGATGGCAAGTTTCGCCCAGTTCAAGATTATCGTAACTTGAACAAATGGACGATCCCCAACAAGTACCCCTTGCCATTAATTTCAGAACTCATTTATGATCTTGTGGAAAAATGCCTTTTCTCTAAATTTGACATTCGATGGGGATACAACAATATTCGTATTAAAGAAGGTGACAAATACAAAGCTGCCTTTAAGACTAGCAAAGGATTGTTTGAACCTACAGTCATGTTCTTTGGACTAACAAACTCCCCCACCACCTTTCAAACAATGATGGATGATATTTTCCAAGACGAAGTTGCTCAAGGATGGCTCCGCATCTACATGGATGACATGATCATTGCCACAGAAGACGATGAGGTACTCCATGAACTTCATGTTAATCACATTCTGGACAAACTTGAGAAATTTGACTTATTCCTCAAACCAGAAAAGTGTAAATTTCACCAATGCAAAGTTGAATATCTTGGAGTACTCATTGGCAATGGAATGGTCAAAATGGACCCTGTGAAAGTTCAAGGAATTGCTGACTGGCCAACCCCTCAAACTGTCAAAGATGTGCAAAGTTTCCTAGGATTTTGCAATTTTTACAGAGCGTTCATCAAGAACTTCTCTGATATTGCCTGTCCATTGAATGATCTTACATGCAAAAATGAACAATTTATCTGGATGAATGAATGCAATAATGCCTTCCTAGAACTCAAACGAATGTGCAGCAATTACCCAGTACTTCATACCCCAGACTGGACTAAACAATTTGTCATGGAAACTGATGCATCTGGCTATGCCCTCAGAGTAGTTATTGCTCAAGAATTTGAAGACGGTATTCACCCTATTGCTTTTCATTCTAGAAGTCTCCTTCCTGTGGAAAAGAACTATGATGCACATGACAAAGAACTTGCTGGTGTAATCTTTGGATTCAAATGTGGCCACCCACTATTTCTTGGGGCCACACATGCAATTTGCATCCATACTGACCATAAAAACTTACAGTACTTCCGCGACCCATGCAAAATTACTGGATGCCAAGCCAGATGGATAGAATTCCTACAGGACTTTGACTACATGCTAGAACATATTCCTGGATCAACAAACACCGTTGCTGATTTGTTGTTGCGAAGAAAAGACCTTAACAAGGGGGTGGATACTACTGAACCATGCATTCTTCTCCCCAATCACCTCTTCATGCCAACAAAGACTACACATGCTAACAAAATTTTCCTTGAAGACGACCCAGATCTAAGACGAGACATCCTTCAAATCCTTCACAATTCCCCTGCAGCTGGACATCCAGGCATTTCTAACACTTGGGAACTCGTTTGCGAACAGTACGAAGGACCCAGACTCAGAGAATTTGTGGAACAATACGTCAAAGGATGTGCCCGCTGCCAAGAATCCAAGACTAACGTACATCGATCAAAAGCACCCCTACAACATTTTGATACACCTGTTGAGGAAGGCCCCTTTCAATACGTATCGATGGACCTGATTACAGACCTCCCCAAGTCACAAGGCTTCAATTCCATTCTCACAATCGTTGATCAAGGCTGTTCCAAGGCAGCTAAATTCATTCCATGTACAAAAACGATTGATAGAACAGGTGTAGCACTCGAGTATCTGAAATACCTTGTACCTTGGTTTGGACTTTCCAAAAGGATTATCTCGGACCACAACCCCCAGTTCACCTCTGCATTTGTGAAAGAAATGTGTAAGGCACTTGGAATTCAACAAAACCTATCTACAGCCTTTCACCCTCACACTGATGGACAGACAGAACACATGAATGCTTGGATTGAACAATATTTGCGACCTTGGACTTCTGGGAAACCTTCTGCCTGGAGTCAATTACTACCTGTTGCTGAATTCGCTCACAACTCTTGGAAACATGATGTTGCTTGTCGATCACCTCATGAACTTCTGATTGGAATCAAGCCACAAGTGATTCTGAAACATCTAGAATCTTCAACCCCTGCTGCAGAAACATGTCTACACCTCCTGGATGAAGCAAGACAATCAGCCCAGAAACTTCTTCAACACATACAAAATTGCAAAGACAACAAGAAACTAACGGAGATTAAAGAAGGTGACCAAGTTTGGCTTGAAGGTTGCAACCTCACTATCGCTGGCAATCATAAACTTTCCCCAAAGTGATATGGACCCTTCAAAGTTTCACAAAAAATTAGTCCTGTCGCCATGCGACTCAACCTTCCCCAATCAATGAAGTTTCACAACATGTTTCACACAGATCTCCTCCTTCCTTATAAGGAAATGGAGCAATACGGCACACCTTTTACATGACCACCTCCGATCATTGATAGTGAAGAAGAGTACAAAATCAAGAACATTCTAGATGCACAGCATTATGGCAGAAGACGAAAACTTCAATACCTCATGCATTGGAAGGGCTATCCACACTCTGACAACTCCTGGATTGATCACAAGGACCTACATGCCCCAGACGCATTGACAGACTTCTATCTCACAAACTCCGCTACGGCTGGACGACCTACAGTATAAAGAGACCACTGAAATCCCTCAAACAATTCTCATCCCCACTTCACACTGGCTCTCCAATACTTTGCAACACCCCCACCAATCTACTGTCCCCTTTGCGTTGACCATACAAACCTACTTTTTGCCTTCCATACACCACACAACTGCCCAACCATTCCAACAATGTCCTGCTTCTCTTCCCCCATCTTCATTCCTTCCTGCTCTTCATCCCCTGTCAATAGCAGTGGCAACACCCCTTACATTGTCACTTCTCCTCCTCCAGACAGTCCTACTAGTGACAAGATGGCTCTTCCCTATAAGCAAATGATTGAGCATATCGCTTACCTCCTCAATATTGAAGAAGAGGAAGTCCGCCACCAATTCCCCACAGTCCGCTCCCTCCTTCCCATTGACAGATCCCCTCCCACTCCTACTTCTGTTCTCACCCCTGATACGCTCATGCTAGCTCACGCCAGTACAACATTCAACGATGTCGACGACTATGAGGGCATTATTTCACCCCCTACATTGTCCTATCCCAGCACGGAGTTTGAACACTACAACAAGCCCAATTTCCCTAACAGTCCTCCAATTGCCAGTCCTGAGCCTCTTCCCATTCCTCCCCCTCACTTCCACAATAGCGTATCAATTACGCCACCCATGACCTCTGCCGTCAACTCCACCTACACCTCACCCATCGTACCCACATTTATTGAAGATGTCCCATCTTGTTCCCCTTCCCCTATCTCCCCCATGGCCATGGTTTTATACCAACAGGCCGAGGCTAACATACTAGAAGCCAAGGCTATGGATGCAGAAGCTGAAAAATGCACTTCTAGCCCTACTGGTCCTCAACCTGGCGTTCTCCCTGGCCCTGGATGGAAGGACAACTTTGACGCCGTTGGCACCCATCATTTCTTTGTCATCCCCAATGGCGAAGAGGACGTTATCACCCCCTTCATCTCCTACAACCTCCACGCCACCTTTCCCAAACTCCTTGCCACTAATGGCCATGGCTGCACAGTCCACTCCTGTCCTCTTCATGCTTGCCCAGTTGGGCAACACCATACTGCCATTTCTCCAAAGGACGAACTCCTTCTAACTGAAGGAATGCAGTTCACCGACCTTGTCAACTGGGCCTTATGCAAAGAGGATGACCCCACACTTATAGGAGAAGTCCAGTACTTCTGCACCCACCACTCCAAGGCTACCCAAATCGCTCGCTGCATCGGTGTCCTCAAAGAGTCCTTACAGACCAAAAGACTCGCCATGTACCGGAGTTCAGAATGACTCGCTGCCGCCAATGCCATTGTCCACGTACGCCGTTGCATCGATTGTGACATGCACCAAGCCCCCTACTTCAAAGGCAAAAGAGGACGAAGGGCTCAAGTCGCAATCCGCGACCATGCCATGCATGCCTGGGGCAAGGATAACAGCAAGATGTGCAACTGGTGCGGCAAGACGGGTCACAACATTGAGGAATGCTACTCCCTTGGTTACTGCCGACATTGTTTACAACGCGGTCATGATGGAACTGACTGCCTTCACCCTTACAACTTGTGCAACGAGTTCAAGGACTGTAAGGTTTACCCCTCTTACCCCAACTTTGAATGTGGCCACTGTGCTGCTGTGGACAATGACATTGACATCTAAAGGATGTTAACAAGGGGGTAATGTCACAGACTGCCTCCTTTCTTACCTAAACTTCCATTTCCTCTTTCGTACCTTGCTCTGGACCGCTCTCTCCTTCGCTTACATAACTTACCTATGGAACATTCTTGCATTTTCTAGAGACTTCCATAAGGTTCCATAGCTTTCCATCTCTTTCCATGACCTTCCATGACCTTCTATTACTTTCTATGACGTTCCAGTAGCTTCTACGACCCTCATATATATATACTGTACCTCTTAGCATAGAACAAGTTCTCTAAGCTTGTTCTATTCATGCAATACAGGCTATTGTACCTCTTTGAACACATGTGGCTTCTCCTCTGAAAGAACTGTCTTGCAATAGTCGACTTTGTCGCTATTCGCCTTCTCATCTCTAAACGTCTTTGAGATCATGTGTTGTATCTTGCTCGATTCCTAGTTGCGTTGACTTGTGTAATCTTCACTTGCTCTCAAACAAGTCACATGATGTATCACGTGATCTTCTTTAACCCCTTGACAAGTCATGTGATGTCTTATGTGATTCATCCCGACGCCTGACTCCCAACATCCACCTTTCCTCTTTGGTTCACTGACATGATTACCAGATTAGGACAACTACCCAATTAAGACGTTGGGTCGACTTCCTATTTGGGAAGTACCCCTGTCAGAAACTCCAGAACTAGAACGACTGAAAGACATGGTAACCTGACTGTAACATGCAGAGCCTGCCTGTGACCCTGCCTATCTGAGAAGGACAGAAAGTGCGATTGGGTGATGGTAGGGGTAACCAAGGAGGAAATGACAAACTGCCCAGGCTCCACAACAAATCTCAAGGCCTCCCAAAGCACCCTCCTCTCCTGCTCAGCACCAGACACAAGGTCCAGATACCAAACAAAAGAATCTCAGGAATAATGCTGAAGGGAAGAAGAAATTCCTTGTTTGTTGCTTGACCATTACAGGTTGGACCCCGCTAGAGTCAGGTGGAGGAGCCTTGAAAACTCAGACCTTAGCCCGCTTGTGAAGGAGGAGGTAAGTGCCTCCAGTATGTGGTGAGCCTTGTGGCCTTGGATCTGCTCGCAGTAGAGAAAGAGAAAGGAGATATGACATACCAGTTCTATTAAAGATACATATTTTTTTTTTTTTTTTTTTTTTTTTTTTTTTTTGGTTTTGGTTTT
>Ga0307512_10008441_pt1 | contig 10043 bp, 7 predicted proteins | sample 14_EM_MG_FD_200267 | JGI IMG/M metagenome (GOLD analysis project Ga0307512, IMG submission 200267) | Populus trichocarpa ectomycorrhiza microbial communities from riparian zone in the Pacific Northwest, United States - 14_EM | ecosystem: Host-associated > Plants > Roots > Unclassified | place... | reverse complement strand
TCGGCTACGGCGCTGACGTCGAGCAGGCGACCGACATCATCGACCGCGTGGCCAGGGAGGTCACCGAGAACGACCCGGTCTCCGAGGACGTGCTGGAGCCGCCTGAGGTGCTCGGCGTCGAGCGGGTGTCGGCGGCGGAGGGCATCATGATCCGGCTCACTGTGAAGGTGCGACCAGGCCGGCAGTGGGCAGTGCAGCGGTCGCTGCGGGCCAGGATCATGGCGGGGTTCGAGGACTCCGGCATCCAGGGGCCTCTCGTGCGCGGCTTCCCCAACAACGAGTAATGGCAGGATGGAAGCGTGGCATCACCTGAGGAAGTGGCGAACTTCTACGACGCGGTCGGTGGCGAGGCGGTCTTCCACCAGATCGTCGCCCGGTTCTACGAAGAGGTCGCGAAGGACGAGGTGCTGCGCCCGCTGTACCCGGAGGAGGACCTCGGGCCCGCCGAGGTGCGCCTGCGGATGTTCCTCATGCAGTACTGGGGCGGCCCGCACACGTACTCGGACCAACGCGGCCACCCTCGGCTACGGATGCGCCACGCACCGTTCAGCATTGGGCCGATCGAACGTGACGCGTGGCTGCGATGCATGCGAATAGCGGTAGACGAGGCCGGGTTGGCCGACCAGCATCGGCGCCAGCTGTGGGGATATCTCGAGATGGCCGCCAACAGCATGATGAACAGCTGGACCTAACCTTCCCAAGGCGCGAAATTCCTGTCAGCGCCTCGGCGATGACTGGCAGGATGGCCGACTGTGCACAGAGCCGGAGACGCGTGGTGGCGCGACGCCACCTTCTACGAGGTCTACGTGCGCTCCTTCGCGGACTCCGACGGTGACGGGGTCGGCGACCTCGACGGCATCCGCGAACGGCTCGGCTACCTGGAGCTGCTGGGTGTCGACGCGCTCTGGCTGACCCCGTTCTTCCGCTCCCCCATGGCCGACCACGGCTACGACGTGGCCGACCCGAGGGACGTCGACCCGCTGTTCGGCGACCTCGACGCGTTCGACCGGCTCGTCGCGGAAGCGCACCGGACGGGCATCAAGGTCACGATCGACCTGGTGCCCAACCACACCAGCGACCAGCACGTCTGGTTCCAGGAGGCCCTCGCCGACCCGTACGGCCCGGCACGTGGGCGGTACATCTTCCGGCCGGGGCGTGGCGACGGGCCGCCCAACAACTGGATCAGCGTGTTCGGCGGGCCGGCGTGGACCCAGGTGCCCGACGGCCAGTGGTACCTGCACCTGTTCGACCCACGGCAGCCGGACCTGGACTGGACGCACCCGGACGTGCCGGCCGACCTGGAACGGACGCTGCGGTTCTGGCTGGACCGCGGCGTGGACGGGTTCCGCATCGACGTCGCGCACGGCATGGCGAAGCCCGCTGACCTGCCGGACATGGACCCGCGGGCCGGCAACAAGATCGGCCAGCACGACCTGTTCGACCCGCGCTTCGACGACGACGCCGTGCACGACATCCACCGGCGCGTGCGGCGGGTGCTCGACGAGTACCCGGGCACGATGGCGGTCGGCGAGATCTGGGTGACCGACGCCGAGCGGCTCGCGCTCTACATGCGCCCCGACGAGCTGCACCTGGGCTTCAACTTCCGGCTGGCGCTGGCGAACTACGACGCGGTGGCGCTGCGCACGTCGATCGACGCGTCGCTGGACGCCGCGGCCATCGCGGGCGTGCCGCCGACGTGGACGCTGTCCAACCACGACATCGTCCGCGAGGCCACCCGCTACGGCGACGGGCCGCTCGGCACGCAGCGGGCGCGGGCCATGGCGCTGGTGCTGCTCGGGCTGCCTGGCGTGGTGTACCTGTACAACGGCGCCGAGCTGGGCCTGCCGAACGTGACGGTGCCGGACTGGGCGATCCAGGACCCGAAGTACTTCCGGTCGGGTGGGCAGAACCGCGGCCGCGACGGCTGCCGCGTGCCGCTGCCGTGGGAGGGCGCCGAGCCGCCGTTCGGCTTCTCCGCCGGCACCTCGACGTGGCTGCCGATGCCACCGGACTGGGCGAAGCTGACGGTGGAACGTCAGCTGGAGGACGCGGACTCGACGCTGTCCCTGTACCGGCAGGCGATCGAGCTGCGCAAGACGCATCCGGCGTTCTCCGGCGGCGAGCTGGAGTGGTACGGCGCGCCCGCCGGGTGCTTCGCGTACCGGCGCAAGGGCGGGCGGCTCGTGTGCGTGCTCAACGCGTCCGACGTCCCGGTGCCGTTGCCGGCCGGCGACATCCTGCTGGCGAGCGGCGCGGTCCCCGAACGGCGCCTGCCGCCGAACACGGCCGTCTGGCTGGTCTAGCTTCACCCGCGCCCGAGGCAGTGGCCTACGAGGTGATCGGGGCCCCGGAGTCCGGCGCTCCGGCGTAGTCGGGCAGCTCGACGCCGTTGAGGGCGCGCTCGACCAGCGCGGTGAACGCGTCCATGTCGGGCTCCGGGCTCGGCTCGGCGTCCGGCTCGGGGACCTCGCGACTCTGCACGTGCAACCGGCCGATCTCCTGGTTGGCCTCGACGAACGAGCGCATCCGCCCCTCGTAGGCGGCGAACCCGGCCGCCGGGTCCCACCCGGCGGCGGCCAGCTCTCCGGCCAGCAGGTAGGCGCCGACCAGGGCCAGCCCGGTGCCCCCGCCGGACATCGGCGACGAGCTGAACGCCGCGTCCCCGATCAGCCCCACCCGCCCATCCGACCAGCGGTCCATCACCACCTGGGCGACCTGGTCGAGGTAGAAGTCCGGGGTGTCGTCCACGTGCGCGAGGATGCGCGGGCTCAACCAGCCCAGGCCGGCCATCCGCTCTCGCAGCAGACGCTTCTGGGCCGCGACGTCGCGGTAGTCGACGTCGAAGTCGGCGGAGGGGAAGGAGAACATGGCCATCGCCCGGGTGGCGTCCTGGATGGGCCGCAGGCCCGCGGAGCGCCCGGTCTCCTGGTCCTGGTAGTCGATCAGCCAGCGGTCCAGCCCGAACTCGTTGGGCACGGTGTAGAAGGCCAGCACGAGCCCGAGGTGGCGGACGAACCGCTCACGCGGCCCGAAGACCATCCCGCGCAGCGCCGAGTGCAGCCCGTCCGCCCCGACCACCAGGTCGAAGCGCCGCCGGTCGCCGCCCGCGAAGGCCACGTCGACCCCGTCGGCGTCCTGGGTGAGCTCGGCGATCCGGTCGCCGAAGACGTACTCGACACCGTCGCGGGTGTCGTCGTACAGCACCTGGGACAGGTCCCCGCGCAGGATCTCGATCTCCGCGATGTACCCGTCGCCGCCGTGGTCGTCCGCGCGGTAGGTCTCCAGCACCTTCCCGTCCACGTCCACGGTGTACGCGCCCGCGGTGTCGGTGCAGGCCGCGCGCACCGCCGCGTCCAGCCCCATCCGCGCGATGACCTCCTTGGCCACCCCGCGCGCGTCCACCGCCTGCCCGCCGGGACGCAGCCCGGGGGCCCGCTCCACCACGGTCACCTCGGCCCCGCGCCTGCGCAACCAGTGGGCCAGCGCGGGCCCCGCGATGCTCGCCCCCGCCACCAACACCCTGTTACCGCTCACTGCGCCCCCCATGCTTGCCGGCCGGACCCCGGTCGGGATTGTACGGATGGTCCGCGGCCCCCGTAGGCGGTTCGGGCTCTACGCCTCCCAGCCGCTGCCGATCTCGCCGCCCGCGTCCATGTCGGACTCGGCCTGCGCCACGTCGGCGTCGGCGTCATCGGACAGCGCGGCGCCCGCCACGAACGCGCCGAGCGAGCCGGCGCCCCATGCCACGTTGCGGATGGTGTTGGCGCGGCGCTCCTTCGCGGAGAGCGGCTGCAGCGGCTCGGTCGGGTGCTGGACGTGTCTCGGGCGCGCCGGACCGTCCTCGGGCTCCCGGCCCTCCCACTCGTCGTGCTTCGGGACCGTCTGGTCCAGAAAACCGCGCGCTGGGTCCTCGTCCACGCGGTAATACAACCTCAGACCAGCAGTGGCAGCAAGGCATGCCGGCGGCGCACCACCGCGCCGAAGCGGGCGTCGATGCGCAGCCACGCGTCGGTGGCCGTGATCCGCACGTGCTCGCTCTCGCCGGCGCCGAGGAAACCCATGCCGGACATGGCGAACAGGCACCGCATGGGGATCTTCACCTCGAGGCCGTCGCCGGTGACCGTCAGCACCGTCTGGTCGAGCAGCGACGCCGGCGGGGTGCCGTGCGGGCCCACGTTCTCCCGCGCCACCTCCAGGCCCCGGTCGGTCAGCTCGGCGACCACCTTCGCCGGCAGCTGCTCCTCCACGACCTGCCAGTGCGCGCTCGGCGGCAGCGCGGACCGCCACTGCATGTCCACCACCCGGCCGGGATCGACGCGGTCCGCCCGCGAGATCGCGAGCGCGGCGAGCAGGTCGTTGCCCGAGACCGTCACGTCGCCTGGCTCCATCGCGCCGAGCACGGTCCTGGTCGCGAGCACGTCGAACGGGGTCGCCACCCACGCGTCGACCCGGTCGCCGTCGCGGTTGCGCAGGCGGACCACGGTCTGGCCGTCGAGACGGACCGCGCGCGCGACGAACGCGCCGAGGTCGTCCCGCTCGGACTGGTCGGCGAACGTCAGCTCAGGCACCGTTACTCCTATACGCGGCAAGGAAGTCCCGCTCGTGCTCGGTGAGCCTGCGCGGCCTGCCGCCTGCCGTGTCGTACGGCACGAGCAACGTCTCGGCGGTCGCGGCCACCGGGTCGGACTCCCGCGGTCCGCTGTGGACCTCGTAGTCGAGCGTGAACGAGGCGTGCCGCATCTCCCGCACGGTCATCGCCACCCGCACCATCTTGCCGTCGGCCACGAGCGGCGAGTGGTAGTCGACGACGAGCCGCGCGACGACCATGCCGCGGGCCATGCCGTCGGCGCCCTGCCGCGCCGCCTCGTCGAACAGCAACGAGACGCGGGCCTCCTCCAGCAGCGTCACGGTGTTGGCGTGGTTGACGTGACCGTACGCGTCCATGTCCGACCAGCGCGGCCGAACCTCGGCGATGAAGACACCCACTACCGAACCATACTGCGCACCTGTCGGGTGGCGACCGACAGTGTCGCCAGGTCGAGCCGGCCGGCGCGACGGATCTCGTCGAGCGACTCACGCGACCGGTTGATGCGCCGCGAGTTGATCCGCTCCCAGTTCTCGATCTTCTCGTCCGCCGAGGTGCCCGGGTCGCTCTGGCGCAGCACGTCGAGCGTGATCGCACGCAGCGAGCTGTACAGGTCGTCCCGCAGCGCGAGCCTGGCGAGCGCGTGCCAGCGGTTGCCCCGCTCCAGGCCGCTGATCGACGTCAGCATCGAGTCGATGTTGAGGTGGTCGGACAGCGCGTAGTACAGCTCCGCGGTCTCGCGCGGGCTGCGCTCGGTGTCGAGCGAGTCCCGGTCGGCGAGCTCGGCCACCTCGATGACGTCCAGCAGCGGGTAGCAGTCCAGCAGCGACCCGATCCGGCGCGCCAGCTCGGCCGGCACGCCTGCCTTCACCAGGTCGCGGGTCTTCGCCGCGATCGACTCTCGTTCGGTGCCACGCAGCAGGCTGGGCACGTCCGGCACGAGGTCCGCCACGACGTCGTGGAAGCGGTTGATCTCCGCGCCGACCGCGAGCGGCTGCGGCCGGTTGGACAGCAGCCAGCGGGACGCGCGGTCGAGCAGGCGGCGGGCCTCCAGGAACATGTGGTCGGCGGTCTCGGTCTCCACCACGTTGTCGACCTTCTGGATCTCCTGCCACAACGCGGGCAGGTCGAAGATCTTGGTCGCCGCGGTGAACGCGCGCACGGCGTCGGTCGCGGACGCGTTCATCTCCTCGGCCAGCCGGAACGCGTACGACACGCCGCCGCCGTCGACCACCTCGTTGACGACCAGCGTCGTGGTGATCTGGCGGGCCAGCGGGTGCTGGTGGATCGCGTCGCCGAACCGTTCCCGCAGCCGCGTCGGGAAGTACTCGGGCAGCCTGCGGGCGAACACGTCGGCGTCAGGCAGCTCGGAGGCCAGCACCTCGTGCTTGAGCCGCAGCTTGACGTGCGCGAGCAGCGTGGCCAGCTCGGGCGAGGTGAGGCCGTCGCCGCGCTTGTCCAGGTCGCGGAACTGCGCCTTCGTCGGCAGCGCCTCCAGCCTGCGGTCCAGGCCGGAGTGCTCCTCCAGGTCGGTGACCAGGCGGGCCAGCACGGTCAGCATGTCCTTGGTGTGCGCGCGGCTGACGCCGAGGACCGCGTTCTGAGAGTAGTTGTCGGCCAGCACGAGGTGCGCGACCTCGTCGGTCATCTCCGCGAGCAGCTCGTTGCGCTGCTCGTTGGCCAGCACGCCGCCCAGCACCAGGTGGTCGAGCAGGATCTTGATGTTGACCTCGTGGTCGGAGCAGTCGACGCCGGCCGAGTTGTCGAGCGCGTCGGTGTTGACCTTGCCGCCGGCCCGCGAGAACTCGATGCGGCCGCGCTGGGTCAGGCCCAGGTTGCCGCCCTCGCCGACGACCTTCACGCGCAGGTCGGCGCCGTCGACGCGGATCGCGTCGTTGGCCTTGTCGCCGACGTCGGCGTGGGTCTCGGTCGCCGCCTTCACGTACGTGCCGATGCCGCCGTTCCACAGCAGGTCGACCCGCGCCAGCAGGATCGCCTTCATGAGCTCGGGCGGGGAGAGCTTGGTGACGCCCTCTTCCAGGCCGAGCGCGACGCGGGCCTCTTCGCTGACCGGGATCGACTTGAGCGTGCGTGGCCACACGCCGCCGCCCGCGCTGATCAGCGAGCGGTCGTAGTCGTCCCAGCTGGAACGCGGCAGCTCGAACAGGCGCCTGCGTTCCGCGTAGGAGGTGGCCGCATCCGGGTTCGGGTCGATGAACACGTGCATGTGGTTGAACGCGGCGACCAGCCGGATGTGTTCGGAGAGCAGCATGCCGTTGCCGAACACGTCACCGGCCATGTCACCGATGCCGACGACGGTGAAGTCCTCGGTCTGGGTGTTCACGTCCAGCTCGCGGAAGTGCCGCTTGACGCTCTCCCACGCGCCGCGGGCGGTGATGCCCATGGCCTTGTGGTCGTAGCCGACCGAGCCGCCCGAGGCGAACGCGTCGCCGAGCCAGAAGCCGTACTGCGCGGCGACCTCGTTGGCGATGTCGGAGAACGTGGCGGTGCCCTTGTCGGCGGCCACCACCAGGTAGGTGTCGTCGCCGTCGTAGCGGACGACGTCCCTGGCCGGGACGACCGTGCCGGCCCGCAGGTTGTCGGTGAGGTCCAGCAGGCCCGAGATGAACATCTTGTAGCAGGCGATGCCCTCGGCGAGGAACGCCTCACGGTCCGCGGCGTCCGGTGGGCGCTTCACGACGAAGCCGCCCTTCGCGCCGACCGGCACGATGACCGCGTTCTTCACCGCCTGCGCCTTGACCAGGCCGAGCACCTCGGTGCGGAAGTCGGACCGGCGGTCCGACCAGCGCAGACCGCCACGCGCGACCGGTCCGAAGCGCAGGTGCACGCCTTCGACGCGGGGCGAGTACACGAAGATCTCGAACTTCGGCCTCGGCTCCGGCAGGTCCACGACCTGGGCCGGGTCGAGCTTGACCGCGAGGTAGGGCCGCGGCTCGCCGTTCTCGTCACGGACGTTGTAGTTGGTCCGCAGCGTGGCCCGGACGAGCGCCAGCAGGCTGCGCAGGATGCGGTCCGCGTCGAGGCTCGTGACCTCGTCGATCATCCTGGTGAGCTCGTCCACCTGCGTCTCGAGCGCGCGCTCACGCACCTCGTCTGGCTTGGCGAGGTCGAACCGGGTCTCGAACAGCCGGACCAGCGCGGTGGCCACCTCGGTGTGGTCGAGCACGGCGGCCTCGACGTCGCCCTGGTCGAACGGGACGCCAGCCTGCCGCAGGTAGCGGGAGTAGGCGCGCAGCAGCGCGGCCTGCCGCCAGCTCAGGCCGCCGCGCAGGACCAGCGAGTTGAACCGGTCGGACTCGGCGTCGCCGCGCCAGATCGCGCCGAACGCCTCCTGGAACAGGGTGCGCTGGCGGTGCTGCTGCTCCGGCGTCCTCTCCTCGACGACGGCCGGGTCGACGCGCAGGCCGAAGTCGTAGATCCACCAGCGGGTGCCGTCGTCGCGGTGCAGCTCGTAGGGCCGCTCGTCGACGACCTGGACGCCCATGTTCTGCAGCACCGGCAGCATCTGGGAGAGCGTGACGCCCTCGCCGGCGAGGTAGAGCTTGAAGCGCCGCTCGCCGGGTTCGGCGTCGTCGCGGCGGTAGAAGGACATGTCGAGGTCGCCCTCGGTGCGCAGCCCTTCGAGGCTGCGCAGGTCGGCGAGCGCCGCGACGGCGTCGAAGTCCTCCTTGTAGGCCTCGGGGAACGCGCTCGCGAACCGGTGGCCCTGCTCGGTGGCCGACTCGGCGCCGATCGCGACCATGTCGTTGCGGGCGCCGGTGTCGAGCTTGTCCCGCTGTTCGGTGAACACGGCCTCGACCAGGCGGTCGTCCCAGGTGCGGACCGCCTCGGTGAGCCGTTCCTGGATGCGGTTGACGTCGAAGTCCGTGTCCGCCGACGGGTCGGTGTGGACGGTGAAATGGACCTGCGCGAACGCGGTCTCGCCGATGCGGACGGAGAAGTCGACGTCGAGGCCGCCCAACTCGTCCTTGAGCACGTCCGACATCGCGATGCGCGCAGTGGTCGTGTACCGGTCGCGGGGCACGAACACCAGACAGGAGAAGAAGCGGCCGAAGAGGTCCCGGCGCAGGAACAGGCGCAGGCGGCGGCGGTCGGCGAGGGCGATCACGCCGGTCGTCGTCTGGTACAGGGTGTCGCTGTTGGTGGAGAACAGCTCCGAGCGCGGCCAGTTCTGGATGACCTCGAGCATCTTCTGCCCGGTGTAGGAGTCCAGCGGGAAACCGGCGCGGTGGATGACCTCGCGCACGCGGCGGCCGACGACCGGGATGTCCAGAACGTCCTCGTGCAGGGCGTTGATCGTGAAGACGCCCAGGAACCTGTGCTCTCCGGTGACCGTGCCGTCCTCGGCGAAGGTCTTGATGCCGACGTAGTACGGGAAGGTCGACCGGTAGACGCTGGACGGGGCGCTGGCTTCGGTGAGCACCAGCAGGTCGGGCGAGGTGGCGTCGACGCTCGCGTCCGGGCCGGCGGTGAGGCTGCGGGTGTCGAGGCTGTCCTGGCGGAGCACGCCGAGCCCGCTGGCCAGGACCGCTTTGAGCGCACGCTCGTCGCCGTCGCGGACCAGGTCGTAGTTGCGGTAGCCGAGGAAGGTGAAGTGGCCGTCGGCGAGCCAGCGGAGCAGGGCGGCGCCCTCGTAGGCCTGTGCCTCGTCGACGGGTGGGTCGGTCTCGAGCTGGTCGGCGAGCGCGCGGGCGGTGCCGGTCATCCGGTCGGTGTCCTCGACCACCTCACGGACGTCGTTGAGGACGTTCTTGAGGTCGTTGGTGATCTCCCGCTTCCGGGTGGCGTCGGTGATGAGATCGACTTCGATGGACATCCACGACTCGGCCAGCGCGTCCGCAGGCGGGTCGTCGGCTTCCGCGCTGGTCAGGATGTCCCGCAGCTCCCCGCCGACGACGTCCCTGTTGACGACGACGATGGGGTGCACGACCCGGTGGACCGGCAGCCCGGTCCTGATCAGCGCCGCGGTGACGGACTCGACCAGGTAGGGCATGTCGTCGGTGACCAGCTGCACGACGGTCCCGGCGGTACGCCAGCCGTCGGCCTCCGGGTCCGGGTTGAACACCCGGACGGTGGGCCGCCCAGGCACCCGGTCAGCCGCGAGACGCCGATGACTACGCACGATCCCGACCAGGTCGACCGGATCGGTGTCGGTGACCTCTTCCGGCGGGATGTAGCGGTAGTAGAGCCGGATGAGGTCCGCGATGTCCGGCGCGGCCGAGGCGGCTTGCTCGATGAGCTCGTCCCGACGCTGCTCGGGGCTCTCCTCTGCCGAGTCAGGCCCCTCGGCTCTACCTTGGCCGAGAAGGGTGCGGGTCCGGGTTCCGGTCGAGCTCATCTTCAGGTGACTCCACGATCTGGCGACACGACGGTGTGCCGCTTGCGGCACACAGACTAGGCGATCACACGACGGAGCAAACGGTACTTGGGCGTCCGC
>Ga0307512_10008440_pt1 | contig 10044 bp, 8 predicted proteins | sample 14_EM_MG_FD_200267 | JGI IMG/M metagenome (GOLD analysis project Ga0307512, IMG submission 200267) | Populus trichocarpa ectomycorrhiza microbial communities from riparian zone in the Pacific Northwest, United States - 14_EM | ecosystem: Host-associated > Plants > Roots > Unclassified | place... | reverse complement strand
TAAAAGGGCAGGTCATTTGGGATCTGAGTTTAAGTGGTAGGTACTTGCCACAATCAGCCACTCAGCCACAGAATTACGACCAATCAGAATCGAAAAAGACACATGTCGTGTGCTTATATGAATAATAATATAGGGAGATGAATTGTGTGTAACAGGATTTGGACCCTTCGTAAGGTTCGGGCCGAGCCGTGGAGCCTCATCTATATCTAGTTAGGAGGAGCATCCTCACAATTACCGTGTATAATTAGTCTATCCGACAGCTTTCCCTCTTACCAGTTATACCTAAAGTTGTGTGCAAAGTGTTCCTGTAACATCCAATTGTATATAGTAAATACTCATAGTTAAGATCTAGAATCGTAACTATCCAATCTTTAATACTGGAAGAAATCAAAAGACCAAGGCCGGAACGGTAGCCCATGGGCGGCTTGACTCAGGACAGTCACATTTGACCGTCACTTCCATGCCGTCACTTATGACTGTCCGAGTTTTGATCATTTTTATTAAGACTATTATAACACTGCTTCGACTCGGCTTCACCTTACTCAAGACCGTGCAACAGACCACCTTTGCCTGATCGCCCTCTGCGTGCTACTATCACCTTCTTCCCACCTGGAGATTGCAAGTCTAATCCAGCACCAGTACCTGACCCTGCATGCAGCTCTCCATCCCCATCTCCAGCTCTATGACCATCCAATAACCGCACCCCACCTCTAGGTCCAGAACCAGTAGTGGTATCCCCTCGAGTTCTTTTACCAGGCACAGTGCATGCCTTAGATGGTACTAATGGTGCTAAAGCAATTACTGCAGGTATTCGACTTGGATTTAGCTGAGGTATGATCAGGGTTTCGTCCTGAACCTGTCGCTCTGCCATTTCAAATGACATAAGAGCAGTAGATATTTTTAAACTGTCAACCAAAACTCGGACAGTCATAAGTGACGGCATGGAAGTGACGGTCAAAAGTGACTGTCCGGAGTCAAGCCGGCCCATGGGTGCGGTTGGCGGTAGAGTGATTAGCACGTAACCTAGTACCGTGATAACTTAGTAAAACAGCACTAGTCTAACTTGCGGCGGGAACCAGTGGCCCCACGTTATCGAGTAATTTCAGTGATTCTCAGTCATGTCGACTATTTCAGAATACAAAATTTATGGTCAATTAACCAACTCTCTAAGATTACACCACCGGCTAAAGACGATAATGAAGAAGGAACATTCCACAAGTAAAACAAAAACATAATCCTTGCATTGACATATTACAATACATAGTCGTTGTCTCAAAACCTCATTCTATTTTTTGTCTCATAATACGGTCATCTATGCTGTGGTCTCATTAGGTGTCGGAACCGACGCGTCGTCCATTATTTCACCATGATTACATTCACTCCATTCGCCGGTGGTAGATACAACTTGTACCCCCGTTCCTCACACTGGTTATGGATATTCGCTTTCCTAACCGTATAATAGTTGTGTTCAAAGCGTTCTGTCCAGATTGTATCGTTAATATAAGTCCCCACAACAACAGGACTGAAACTGCAGTCCTCCAAAATCTTTACCCAACTCCCCAGGGCCCGCCTCATAGGCATATCTCGAGACCGAAACTCCGGCAATATCTGTCCCAGTGACATCTGCACCTGCTTGATCAAAAAGTATATACTTTTGATCATAGCAGGTGATAGTATAAAAGCCTCCGCGTATTTTGAAGAGGATATCGCAGGGGGAATTGAGAGAGGTGCGACCTAAGCCGTTAGGTTGTAGTAGTTAATGAAGACACATGCGTCCGTATCGCGAGACTGGACACTTGCTCCATGGCTCAGAAGTAGCAAAACAAACTCAAAATAGTCATCACATACACTGCCGAATTTATAGCCACTAGCATAATATAGCAATAGTGTCTGCTTCCTAAAGTACCATGATACTTCTAGATCCACGTGAGGCACCGATCTCAAACTTCCTTGGACATAATTAGCAAGAATTTTAGGTGAAAGGGCAGTACTGCAGTTCTTACTCACAATCAGTTTTTGTTTTAATTATTCTGTATTCGCCTAACTAGAGTATGGCACTTCACAATCAGTTTCGGATTGCCACACCCTCCAGTATGACAACGCCACTTCCACTTCAGAGTTTGCAATCCGTTTTCAAAAGCACCGCGTAATGTCGGGTCTGCGTCGGCATTCAGACATATACCCAATCATTCTAGTCTTTTAGAACTGTTAAAGTGTTCATGGAGCCTCGTTAGGCTACCAATTGGTCAATTATATCCTCGACTAACAATAAACAGTTACATAATAATGGGCGACTGATCCCAGGAATCGTATGAGTAAAAGCATCGCAGTAAAACAATCTGGGTCAGCGCCTTTTTCCCAAAAGTAATTGCAGACGATTGATTGGCAACCCAGATAAGCATATTTTGTTGAAATTAGATGTACAGATCTGGAAACACGTTGGCGCCTGGGAGTGCTCACCGAAAGCAGTGGCACTCCTTCTGGGCTGCAGTTCGTGACAGAAACTTTGCCTTCTTCAAACAAGCGGACAAGACCATTCACGTCACCTGAAGACGTCAACCGAAACATGATACATCAGACTCCTCAGGCAGAACCTAATCTTTAAACCCCGCAACAGTGGTGGGAGGGCGATTAATCTTAATCCTAGTTATTCCCGTTAGTAAATATAATGCATATGAATGGCAAATTTTCAATTTTATGTTAGACGGCTCACTTTTGGGTCATTTCCAGCTGCATCACAAGAAACTCATAATCACTGAGCTTTCGTCCCATACTCAAAAACTCGCCTTCCTTAAACAATGTTTTAAGACCCTTCCGGTTCATTGCCCACCGTCTATCACCGGGTACTTTCCGTAGCTCTGCGATCTTAGGTGTGAAGGTCGTTGGCGCATCTTTCTGTTGACCTCCGGGGTTCGGACATGTTACAACCAGATGGTTGTAGAGGTGGAAGAGAATTGCACCAGTACAACAATTGAGAGCCTTCACCTAGTGATGAGCCGGAGCAGAGTCGGTTCGAGTCTGTTTCGGTTCCCTGACGGATATGTATGGGGCGGCTGAGGAATTAGGGCTATTCATGACGAGTCTAGACTCGTGCCAGGCCAGTCGTGATTGGATACGAAACGTCTCGACGAATTCACACGATGAATCCGGTACCAATAATCTGCGCGGGCGACTGAGGGGTTCGGGCCATTCATGACAAGTCAAAGCTCGTGCCACTGCAAGCCAGTCGTGGCTAGCCTAAAATACGAAATTCCTAGGCTCATCGTATTAACACAGCGAGCCCGATACTAACAATCATTCGACATACTAAGGTAGCTAAAGCTCTCACTCTCGGGCATATGTGCCACGCAACTACTTAGTTCGGAATGGGTAACAGTAATGTCCTATGAAGCTCCCGAGGTAATTTATATTTGGCAGGTTTCTACTAGCAGATTTATTCCCATAGACATTGGCCGATCCACCTCATTCGCGAATGAGGCGCCCAGTCCGCGGATGGGTGGCGCTTAGTGATCCTTGAATGGAGTTCTACATCCGCGGGTCCATCAATAAGGTGGTATGCGTAATAGTAACGACTTCCCACTAAATAGAACTCCCAGAGAATTTCATAACCAAGGGATCAACTACGTCATTCGGAGTGCTCTGCACGGTAATATGTAGAAGTACAGCACACTAATGTGACCTAGATTCGGGAATGAGAACAAACAAGTCGAAGCGAAATATCTCTCTTGTGAAATTTTCTTTTAAGTGTGAATTACAGTCAAACATGCTGGTAATAGAAGGGAGGCGGGCAATGGTGGGTGGTGGTGGCGGTAATGGCGGCAAAGGCGGCGGCGATCTGATTTGCAGCAGCACAACTACAAAAAAGATTCGTGCTTAATGGTGATAGTGACGGTGATGGTGGAGAGTTAATTTGTATGGACAGTGTTGTGCTGTGGTGATTACAACGGAAGTTTCCCCACCGTGTTCCCAGACTCTGTGAATAGGGACCCCTTTCATGGATTTACCCCATCCACGGACATGGCGCCACATCTGCGGATGGAGTAGATCTGTGATTGAGACTTCACAGGTTGGTTCAAGCTCGGGCGAGCCTTACTTCCTATGGGTTCGAGCTCCTACTCAAGGCTCGACTCGAGCCTACTCACTCACGCTTACCCCAGCCCCAGCCTTGTACATGAGTTGGCATCAGGGCTGTCAGACGAGCCACGAATGGCTACTGGTGTGACGTATTTTATTACTTGCAACCCTTTGATACCAGAAGTGGCATGCTCAGTAGTTGTGATTTTTAGCATGGTTAGGTGGGTTAACATACTATAGTGAGCTTTGGGCTTTTTACTAGGCTTCGTGAATAGACGAATTTTGGTTAGAACGGAGGACTTCCGGTAGAGTCTAGAGACCGTCCAGGCGGCGATCTGGAGACTGGACTCAGTCTCAGAAACCTGATTTCGAGCCCCAGATTTTTGTGGGCTCCAGATGTCGCCCTACAAAAGAAATCCGACAGGCTGATAATCTCAAGACAGGCCGGAACCCAGGAATCCCAACAGACATGCTATGCCTTTTTCTCTGGTTGACAGGAGAGAAGCGCACTAGTGGCCGGCGGCCAATTGAAATCACTGCAACTACCGATGCAATTTTCTGCAATTAAGCCAGTCTTAATTACTCCGTCTATGCTGTGGCAATGGGTCTAGGTTTACCCGGATATTAGCAGTAAATTCTAAGCCCGTAATTCGAGACTTTGCACTGTTTATCTAGAACTAGCTATCCATCCCGCTCTCCATCACCACCTCCGCCAATTGCAGACCTATCTACCGCTATTAGCCAAGTAGACAAAATGAGTAATTAGAAGCACAGCACTTGTCAGGGCTCCGAGATTCATCCCCACTATTCTCTATCTTCATTGAATTTGCCACATTTGAAGGTTGTGAGATAGAAGACCTGCTATGAGCAAACCTCAAACAGTTGCGCAGCTGCGAATATTTTTCCACTTGTCATGCGCTTCGATAGATCTGTCCAACATGAATCCCAATCGGTTAGTTATTCACAAAATAGGCCGCTTCTCTCCGTATACCTGTGCTTACCATGCTGTGTTGGGTTCCAACCTCAATCAATCCACTGACCTGTGTACTCCGTTGCTCCACATTGTCCCTATTGCTGCTCTCTGTAGTTCCTTCGCTATCGATAATCCATCATTGCCCTCTGTATTTCTCTGATTGGATTCGTCATACGCTAGAAGAAAAGCATTTCCGTGTTGCATGTTGCTGTCGGTGCGGAAATTGTAGTCGTTGAGATAGGTGACCGAGGCTGCGCAGATTATCCTAACCAATGTGCAATGTGGCTCTATCACACGGCACTAGTAAATGTGTATATATTGAAAGCAGGCCGGTGGTGAACGCATGGACGAGGCTGCGGATGCCTAGAAAGACTCTGAGCTAAAAACAGGTGAATACGAGACACTAAGCACGAGACTCCATTTCCCGGGCTCAAGACAAAGGGTACAGGATAAGACAAAGATCACGGTTTAGTTTTTCCGTGGTAAACACTAGTGTTGCGAGAGAGAAGCGGCTACCATCCGGCAATAGTGCTAACACCGCGAAGTCCGATTAACATATCCGGTTGTATTGCCACCTCAGACAACACCCCACCTACGACCAGACGCAGCTCTAGAAAGGCCACAATTCCCAGCACCAAGGGTATTTTGGAGTAGGTCGTAGAGGTGATTCTGGCGTCGTGCGTATTCGTGGCGCTGGAGAAGGAGCTGGTTAGACCCAGCGGGAGGGTCAGCAATGAGAAAAACATGAAACATCTCGCTCGGAAACATATTAAGTGGTTTTGGGAGTGGCGTTTTCAAGGTACATGGGTATTAATAGGACGGGTTTGAAGAGTTTCAGCTCTGGGCTTTGCCATGCTGGAGCTGTAAAGGCTCTCTTCGCGTAGTCGAGTTGTTTGATTAGGCGCTCAGCCAACCAGCTCATAATTCTATCCTTTTTTGCTCGTAACGCAACTACCCAATGGTGCGAAATCATAATAGCAGCTCGAAGGGGGACTCCAAGGACTCTCTTAAATAACGGAATCTCACTAAAAGGGCCAAGGATTGAGCTAGTTAAAAGAAATTGGTGAGAATCCATGATTCACTAACCACTCCCTATATGTATCTTCCTGGAAATCAACAACCTCTTCTCTCAGAGTATCTGGTCTGTATGTTCCATCTAAACTGTTAGGCTTGGAGGGATCTGCTCCGAGGGCGGTAGGTGGCTAAGTTAAGAGGTACTATCACCAGTCTGCAAGCTGACAGCCTATTTCAGAGTTCAAATCGGAGGAGTATTTTATTAGATATTCCATACCGCATATTCGCTTACTAAGATTGTAGCCGATGGGTAGAGCATATACTGTACAGGAGGCGATTTATAAGTAGACTTCATAGAGATACAGGGATCTAACTCACAATTAGATGATGGTTCCTGCACAAACCGATAATCCAAGTAGTTCGCATCAAGGATACTTCATCTGAGATCTTGTTGCAGTTTTGGCCCAATTTTGGCTATTCGGCGTTGAAAAAAACTTGCTACGCATGAAGTATCATCAATATCCGTGCTTGCTACATTACAACAGTGAAGTTATCCACGCCAATCCACATATTCAATAGCCAAAAGCGACGCTGAATGACCCCAATGTAAATAGGGGGGTGAAAGCTAAAAGTGTAATGGACGAGGGTGGGGGGGGACCTATGACTTTACATTTTTTCCTTTTTTAGTTTTCATTAGAATAGGGAGGATGCTTAAGGAATATGGCCACAAGCGGCTAAATACAAAATGATTGCAAACAAACAAACTCCAATGTAAATTTTAGAGTCAATTATCAGAAGCAACACTCCCAATCCACACTCTCCTGTTTGTTTTCGCTGTTTTAGTGATTTTTGCCGGCGATTCGTGCTTGCCGGTTGTCAAACATTTCCACACTTTTGGCGCGGACTATCGCCTTTTCACTAAATTAGGCCAAGGTGTAATGTCGCGCCCACGTTCTCGAGAGATCCCGCACCACATCCATTATTTTAACTACTTGCCCACACCATTGATTGCTTTATTTATTTTTCGGTCGATGTCCGGGTGGTTACTTTCTGTATGGTGATTGCGAGTACGAGTCGAGGTTTGGTGGGTGATTCAATTGGCCACATCGATCATCTCTATCTAATCTGACCTATTTGATCAATCGATCTAATCATCCTCATTATCTTCATCCCAAACGGACTTTGTGCACAATTAAGTCAACGAGTTTTCCTCCGATCGCGACACATATTATGCATGAAATGTTGCGAATTCTTCACTATCACTTCACAGTGTTAAACAGTCGGTTGTCGATCATTTTTTGCTCTAAATCTACAGCTGTTCAATGGGTATTATAGATATCGCAAAACGGACACCAGTGGCAAAAGAGCGGTAAGCCAACTATCTAATATATATACACATGCTTTGTCGGCTCGAATCATTCTCATTGGTTGACTTGTGGTACGTACCTCTAAGGAGGATTTTTCTAATATATATACACATGCTTTGTCGGCTCGAATCATTCTCATTGGTTGACTTGTGGTACGTACCTCTAAGGAGGATTTTTATTGGCTGACAACCCACAACTTCAACCATTTCGATGGCTTGGCATACCCCATCAAATATCCTCAAATATCCACTCCCAATTAAGTATTTGAGTTCAACTCTGATCAGAATGTAATGTTTACATGAAATGTTCAGAATTCAATGCTCTTGCACCCTGCAGTCTCAAATTGAGCATGTCTTCAAAATTGATTGCATGATTATGGAAAATGCACGATTTTTGGTATCTGGTGGCAATTTTCGAGTGTTTTTGTACAGCCACTCTATCAATTTTGATCATATGGTAATTCTGCGATGTGGAGGTGAAACAGGATCAAAGTAGGTACAATGCATGTATACATTACATCATGATCAGAGGTAAACTGACAGTTGTGAATTTATCAACTCAGCCTGCAAGTATTACACCAGGAAAAATAACCTTACACGACACGTAACTTATAGAGGTGCTGTTTCTGGGATGGTAATCCATAGCATATTTGATGTGTGGCAGTATGAGGTCTTATGGATCTGCATGTTGACTAGATTACTAAGATACGCATTTGATTATGTGCGCTCGATACTATACATCATACTGTATTCAACAACACTGCCAAATGCATTTCATTGCACGCTTCCAAGTAAGCTCTCAAGCCACTCTCAAGCACACTCCCAAGCATGCTCTCAAGTATACTCCCAATTGCACTTGATGATACTCACTGCCTGCTTGACAATATACTTCCAAGTAAGCTTTCAAAACACTCTCAAGCACACTCCTGGAAACGCTTTCAAATACACTCCCAAATGCACTCAATGCCACACTCCCATCCTGGTTGACTGTACACTCCCAAGTACACTCACAAGATGCTCTCAAGTACACACCCAAGCACGCTGTCCATTACACTGTCCAGAGGCAAGACACTCCCAATCTCACTTGACTGTATGCTCCCATGTATGCTCCTGGGTGCTCGATCCAGAGACTGGCTGAGTTGCAGGCGCCAGGGATGAGGAGGCGGATGCCAGGTGACGAGAGGCCTGAGGAGGCAGGCAGGTGGAGGACGGTGGGGGCTAAAATCATGATGTCGGTTGATAACACTGTCAGAACCATATTTTTAGTTCAGCCACCGCGACAAGATCTCACGATGCCTGTTAACAATTGCAACCTTCCATTCTGTGGTAATGGTAAACAATTGCAGCTTGGAGATTGCAGATCTCTGAATTAGAATTTCCAGTGGAACCTGCTGCCTGCTTCCTACTGAGTGTGGGCGTATATGTGCGCATTCGTTCTGAGGCTGATGGTGATGATGGTGATGGTGAAGATGGCGATGGTGATGATGGCGATGGTGATGATGGCGATGTTGATGATGGCGATGGTGATGATGGCGATGGTGATGATGGTGATGTTGATGATGGCGATGGTGATGATGGCGATGGTGATGATGGCGATGGTGATGATGGCGATGGTGATGATGGCTATGGTGATGATGGCAATGGTGATGATGGCAATGGTGATGATGGCATGGTGTCGGTGATGGTGATCACAGTACCAGTAGCACTTGGGCAAGGAGGTTGGCTACATCAATGTTCGCATCAAAGCTTCCACAGACTTTGAGCGTTCTATTAGCCAATGCTTCTACAGACTTACTAGAGTATTCTATTAGCCAAAGCTTACACAAACTCAGTGGAGTTTGCCATCGGCCAAAAGCTTCCTGCGGAAAACACTACTCCGTTCGAAGCGCAGCTCTCTCAAACAGGCTATCAACCAGGCTATTATGCAGGCGTTCAAGCAGGCTTTAGAGCCAGCTTTCAATAGCCAGTGGGCTCTCATGCAGACTCACAGCAAGAGTGTGGATAGTATTGGTATCACCACAAAGACTGCGGGCAGTGACAACAGATTGAATTCCATCTCTGGCCGGCAGCTGTATGTTGTTCCATAGGTCCACACCCACATCTCAATAAATCGACTATAGATGACAATAAATGGCAGATCATGCAGGGGTTCACAGGAAGCTTGCTATGAGCTGAGCGTATGTGCATGTGTGCATAGTGTAGCCTATAGTCGATTTGCACTTTTGCCAAAGATTTCCAACCAGCCAACACCTAACCCATTTGGATTATGTCCTGCCAGTCAATGCAGGTTGTGTCCAGCCTGAAGCCTGCTATTCTGTACAGATTGCATCTGGCCAGACCATCCAGCACATGAGGATTCTCAATTATCTGTTCTATCTATTTAGAGCCATGTCGGATTGTGAACTACAGTTTTCCAAACTGAGATTCCACAACCACTTTAACCATAGGACCTTGAGTTTTGAGACCTACAACCTTCCAGGGTCTTCCAGTCCTTATTGGACAAATGTTTGTGAAGTTGTTATGGGTATGTGGTAGAAGTTTCAGGGGAAGATTCCATCAACCACACCATCCGGCTTTGCCACTCTGGGGGCGGCAGAGCCGCCACCAGTGCTAGTAT
>Ga0307512_10008439_pt1 | contig 10045 bp, 11 predicted proteins | sample 14_EM_MG_FD_200267 | JGI IMG/M metagenome (GOLD analysis project Ga0307512, IMG submission 200267) | Populus trichocarpa ectomycorrhiza microbial communities from riparian zone in the Pacific Northwest, United States - 14_EM | ecosystem: Host-associated > Plants > Roots > Unclassified | place... | reverse complement strand
ATGACTGCCGCCCATGCATGCATGCCTACCGCTTTTCAGGTATGCAAGAAGGTCTACCCGATCCTACTAAACGAGCATCAAAAAAAAAACCGGCTACTGAACGCGGTATTACAGTTTATTAGTTACTGCAACCGAATACGTGGGCGGTTTGGGTTTCCAGAATACGACGGAAACGGGCGATAATCTGTGCGCACGTCGCGAGGCGTCGGAGAGCGGAGGGAGTGGAGAGTAAGGAAAGGGGAAGGGAGGGGGGAGGCCGAGGAGCTGGGCGCCGAGGGTGAGAAACAGCCGCTTTTTCGTGGCATCCGCGGAAAAGGAGTATGATTTGGGGGTGACCTTCCTTTGTAATTTCCGTGGTGTGCTTACATCTTCTTGGGACACGCTCGGGCGGAGGGCAACACGGCTCAAACCTTATGTTCGTCTTGCTCAATTTACCTAGAAAATCGTGCCGCTTGCAGGATCGGGGCCGGGGCCGAAACAGCGGACGGGGACCGGACGGTCTGTGCACCACCATGATGTATATTCTTTTCTATGCGCGGTCCACTCAAACATTTCTGTTTGGTGGATGCTTTCCTATTTGCTGGGGCTACCGGTCTGCACGCAAAATCAGTCCCCCGGCCGGTTTATGGACAGACCCGTTTGCCCGGCAGGCTAGAGCCCATACAACCGCGTTGAGAAATCACCGGATCAGCACCGAATCAGAGAGTGAGAGAGGGTTCACAGGGAGGTGAGGAGATGTTAGAGCTTGGCAGGCTATTGAGTCGAGATGGTGGCGAGTCGGGTCGAAATAGATCAATTCAAGGGGCGGCTCACGATTTCTTTCTAATGTCTAAGTATGCAAGAAGAAAGAACTACATAATTAAGTACGGAACGCCTAGCCGTTACACAACGTTAATCACAAACTGGCAACCCCGTTGCCACGGTGTTGCTACGGCGTCTCTCAACTATGGGGGGTCGCCTGCCTAATCATCTGTCCGCATGCCGTGCCGGAGCGACGAGAAGTATTTCCAACAGTCTGGCACCCACACGGAAATTGCCCCGGAGCGTCGCCGGTTCTTCCCGTTACCTGGCAGCCATCAATTACAACCCCACCCCACCATAATACCGATCTCCTCCCGCGGAGAGCCCGTTATGAGCGGCCGAGTCTCCATTCCCTCTGCAGATACCCCGTTACAGTGGTAAATGTAGGTGCTTCTAGAACACGGAGAAGTGTTTGGTGCATTGCAACGAACTGTCGTAATCCCCTGCGGACTAGAAGACCGCACCGCAACAGCTTTGGTTGCCCGCCATGGGCCACGGGAAAGCCCTCTCTAGCTACATGAGAGCGAGAAGAAGCGGAGCGTTCAAAGCGGCGACCCAGCAGCCGGTTTGGCTGCAGATAACTTATTAGCAGCTCTCTCATTTCGCAAGAGAATATGGCCCACCGGTGCCGGGAACTTTGGCGATAGGGAGTAACACCATCTGTTAAGATGATGAAAGCATGTGAGTAGGCGGACAGATAGATAGAGCGGTATACATATTGCGCCTCCCCGAAGACCGGCTCGACACAGCAACCCCCCGCCCTCCAGCCTGGAAACTCGCCAAGCAAAGGGAAGGAAAAATAGGAAAGGGGAGGACAACGGAGACCGCAATGGCTAGACTGTATATAGAACGAAACCATGAATCGAGTGATGTACGAGGCCGAGGTGCTGCGGCCAAATGCCCTCCGCACGTTGCCTTCTCTCTCCCAGAACCCGAGCGCGCTCTCACGAGTACTGTTGGAAAACGAAACCCGCTGGCACTGAGGACACAAGCCGATGACAGGTGTCAGGCCGGAATTCCAGGTGTGCGCGGAGTGCTGACGAATCGGCTCTGTGTGTAGAGCAGGCGGTTCCCTATTATTTTTTTGTCGTTATTTGTAATTGTAGAGAAAAGAAAAGAAAGATAAACGGAACCGAGAGCGACACTCCTTTTCCCTCTTAAGCGCTATCTACTACCACTCTGCAATACACAGAGACAACGTGAAGGGCTTCTACCGAGTATATAGTGTAGCAACGCGACGCATTTCTAGCAAGTACAAACCAGCCAATCGGAACGTTTTGCTCAGCGGATCATTGTTTATCACTCACGAGTGAAGTCCCGGTGTGCAGACACGAAATCCCGGTATGCGACTACGATCGAGATACGATAGTGCCCTGCCCACAAGGGGGTGCAGAAAGGGAGGCGAGTGGGTCGAGCTGACGGCGGACGAGCCTGACTCCCACGGGGCGGAGTGGTTGCGCTGAGCTGGCCAGCTCGGCAGGAGGGCAGTGCCTCTCCCTCAGATCCGTCACACATCTCAAACGGGAGATCTCGAATAAACACTGGCAGGAACTCAAGGTGTGGGCGGAATCCCGCACTACCGCGAAAGGAATACCGGTATTTGCTGGCATGGGAAGCCGCGCCAGAAACCAGAGGGACTTCCGGCCATGGCTAGCAAGCGGATGGCTGTGACCAAGCGGAGACGGGTCACTGGCTAACCGGCCAGTACCTTCACGGGATGAGGGCAGGTCCACCACCAAGCGCTAGTCGTGTCCATATAGGACCCAGACGTGGGACCATCAGTTCAAGGCCTGCCCGCAGTGGCAGCTGTTTGGAATAGAGGGATCGATGGAGATGGCGATGGTTGATTCGATAAAGGTACGTGATCGTAGGCGGAACATTCTCTCCGTATACTGCGGGCCTCAGGGACTTGTCAGGGGCAAGGATGGAAGATGGTTCCCCGGGTTGGTGCTCGGAGATGCGGGCAGCCGGAATATCCGGATCGTCCTGTACAGACGTCCATCGTTCTGACAGAAGCTCCGGCAGAAGATCCTGCGGGCGGAAGTGTGGGAGGTGACGGACGGGGCGAGTTCAAGATCCGTGTCTACTGTGCTGGCGAGCGGCGCAGTCAGGCGATCCTGACTGGCGAGGAGGCGAGCCCCAGACTCGGCTTGGGAAGACGCCCAGAGCGGGGCGTCCGAGAAGAGAAAGCGGAGGAGAGGATGCAGGAGGCGAAGGAGATGGAGTGGTGCTTTCTGCACAAGAGGAGCGAGGCCAGGAGCGAGGGGGTGCTTGCGGGTTACCTCTTATCTGTGGGACGTATGGGAGTCGCAACGAGCTGACCGGCGTCGGGGTTGGACGGTAGACGGGAACCGGTGTGTGTGCGTCACCACGGTCTGATTGGTCGCATACGATTAACGATTAAACCCGAGGAAAGAAAACCCGGTATACGACTGGTGGTGGTCGGATACGCGGCCACCCGGCGGAGCGGAGCCCACTGGAAGGAACATAAGGGCTGCAGGCGTACGACGCGGAGTGTGCAGCTGCCACATGCGCACTGGAAGCGGCACCACCAGGCCGTTCACTATTTAAAAAACTAAGGCTGACAGTGGGCATTTGGTGGGGAATCCGGCACGAGCACAAGAGTAGGTAGTCCGCTCACAGCAGGCGCAAGATCAGCACTCTGTAAAGGGAAGCTAGATAGATTTAGGAGATAGTGATTATGTATTCTGAAAGATGATTGTTGGCTGGGTGATGGCAGCGAAAACAGCCACGGGCGGAGCAAAGGCGTAGCGAGAACCGGGGGTGACGGTTCTCGCTATGGTTTGTTGTATGAAGAAGAACAAGAACAGGGACGAAACACCGACCGCCCCACCTCTCGGGTGCTGCTGGCACTAGTTATTCCTAATCGGGCGCTCCCACAACTTTAGCCGTCCCAAGGCGTCGCCCGACCCTGGCCTCGCCTAATCCTCCGCCGGCGCCGAGTGAGAGCGGCGAGACGCATTTCCAACACACGCTCCCCGGCAGGCTCCCATCTGCACGGACGCGCAGGCAGCCACCAGGGCACACAAAGGCGTCCCGGGAAGCGAGAAAGTAGACGAACGGTCCGTGTTTGTCGGGGTGAAGTGGCTCCGCTGCGGGCGTCAGATATGGAAGCAGGCAGTTACCGCGGTGAATCGCCTACACGAAGCGGAAGATCGCAGGGGCCAAGTGGAAGGAGGCGAACGCTGGGCGGGCGCGAAGGTCACCCCCCGCGAGCAGCACCGACACAAATCCTGACCGATCCGCCCCTGGCCTTGCAAGTGAATGGCCTCCAATAGCTGAAGGCGGCAGTGCCTCGGCGGCCAGTACACCCAGTGGGCGGAGAGCCGCCTCGAGGTCAGCTGCGGATGGTTTCGCGACAAGACCCAGAGGCGGAGCATCTGTTGGAGGGGCTGCACCGGGTGGGAGAGCGAGTTGCAGATCCCGTGGCAGCGGTTCGGAAGGAGGCGGGGAGGGGCAAGGATCGCTTCGAGGTCCGCGGCCTCTGCGCAGACACGCGTTGCCTGTTGGAGGCTTCTTCTCGTCGCTAGAGTTACAAGCGTGGCTTGTTGTGGCGGTGTGTGTCGCGCGCCGGATCAGGTATACTTAGTTAGTCAGCATGGAGCAGCAGCGGGAATGTTTCTCCGTTTTGGTTTCGCTCGCTTCTTTCGCTCTTTCACGCGGCAGCAAAAGCACCGAGTCTGCTGCTTGCGTCACACAAAAGTCGGTTCGGCAGCATTCCGCGCGCACCCAGAATCCCGATCTGACAGCGGTCATCGGCGTGTGTCCCCAGTGCCAACTTGGCTCCGTTTCACCAGTGCGGAGGCCGCTGAGGGAGACGTTGCTAGCGAGGCGGCGGGGTGGAGTTGGGAGCGAGAAGAAAGAGATGCGGAGAGGCGTCCTCCCCGCTGGTCTCCCCGTCACTTCGTGGCATTTCCCGACACAGAGGCAGGTGGCGAGGCGGAGGTGCAGGTGCAGACTTTCTCTTTTCCTAGTTTCATTTCCTCGGTGCTCTCTGCTGCGATTGCATGTTTGTTTCTTCGGGAGCGGCCAGGGGAGCGACAACGCGGGTTGGACACGGCGTCTGCCACCTGGGCTCCGTCGCCCAGCCACCACCGCGAAGCTACAGCTGCCGCCTCCACCGCTGCCCAACCCATACCGCGCACATTCCAGTCGTGCCGACGTGTCCTCCGCGCAGTGCATGAATAAGGAGGATGTTTCTGACTTCTCTGCCGACCGACAATCATATCCTTTCTATTACTCTCACTTCTGGCTGTATCTCTTAGCGTGCTGGCACTTGCTTGATTCGTTAATGGCGAGGTCGCGGTCGCTCGCGGGTTGGGCTGTTGGACGCACACGTGACCATTAGACCTTGCTCCACTCTGCAGCTGTCATCGTCGATCGAATGCAAGTTTAAACTCTCCATGCGACCAGGCGCAGAGCTGCGGCCGCACACGATTGTCGAGTCGCCAAGCATGCGGCTTCAACCAATGAAGGAACACAACACAACACAACGTTCGCATGCACGGATGACTAACGGGACTAGTTACCATCCACAGAGGACCGCGACTGCGGCTGATCGCACAGCGCAAACCTCGCCGACGCTCCTTCTATCCACAACATGGCCAGCAGTGAGACCAGCGACCGGCCGGAGACCGACCACGATCCGTTCGTGGGATCGGAGACGTGTTAGCTCACCCAAGATCTTACCGGAGCCTCACTGACACCTGTGTTAGCAGCGGTCGGGGGATGCGGCTTCCTCGATTGGACGTCGACGGTCCCGTACACGAGGTACCACGAGCGGATCAGAGAGGGGCGCCTAGAAGGCACGGGCGAGTAGATCTTGCAGAAGGAGGAGTACTGCGATTGGAGGTCATCGACCGGCTCGACGCTGTTGCTGTTGCGGGGAAGCCGTACGTAGCCGCACGTTCCATCTGGCCGGGTGTCTGACCAGATTTGTCCAGCTGCAACCGGCAAAACATACACTGTGTCGAGCTTCATCGATTCGCTCCGTTCGAATCCGAAGTCCGGCAACAACGTAGCCTACTACTACTGCGATCGAAACGAGAAAAGCCGCCGAGTTCCCGAGAACATCCTGCGCACGCTTGCCAAACAGCTTTGCCGACCCCTGTCGAAGGAAATCCTGGTGTCGATCCTTGATGTCCATCAAGGCTGGGAGATGACAGGGCGGGAGTATGCGCGCCTGGAGTTTGCCGGAATCTGGCAGCTGCTCGCGCAGCTCACGGATATACCCCCCCAGACGACGATTTGCATTGACGCATTGGATGCAGTCGAAGCCGGAAGCCGGTTGGAGCTGCTGAAGGCATTGTGGCAGATCATGGATGCGCCCAAGAATCCGGTCAAGATTTTTGCCACCGTGCAAATGGACACCGACGTAGCCGCGCAGTTTCTGATGAGCCCCAGGATCGAGCTGCCGCCTGATAATGTCGGCGATGTCAACCGGTTCGTAGAAGCGAGTGTTCAGAATGCGATCGGAGATAGGCGGCTGCTTCGTGGTTGTGTCGCGTCCGAGCCCAAACCCGAAATATGCAACGTCCTTTGTGAACGCGCCCAGGGAACACAAGCTCGCCATGACCACTTCAACTGCTGATGAACGCAACTGACGGCTGAATGCCAGGTTCCAACTAGCCGCCATTCAGATCACCTTGCTCTGAGACTTGGCCACGCAAGAGGACCTAAGACGCAGCTTGCGCGCCGTTCCAGACACGCTTGAAGACGCGCACGGCGAGATATTCAAGCGCATCATTGCCCAGAACGATAGCGCTGCTCGACTAGCGCTCAAGGCATTCCGGTGGATCCAATGTGCATGGGAACCGCTACGCCGCAACCCTGCTCGACGCCGCCACAATCGAAATTGGCGGCATGGGGGGAGGCGTGCACATTTGGCGACTTGGATATCGTGCGGCTGCTGGCTGGCGTGGGATCGGATGTCACGGCCGCCGACAATCAGCAGCAGACGCCGCTGCACCTGGCCTCGCAGGAGGGACACGCAGCGGTGGCCCGGCTGCTCCTGGCCAGGGAGCCGATGCGTCGGCGGCCGGACTAAACGGGTGAATGCCGTTACACCTAGCTGTTGGAAAAGCTTCTCGGCGCTGGAGGCACGGCGCTGTTGGCGACCAGAGTTGAGCGGGTGGCGTTGCTGGGGGAGCGCACGCCGGAGGAGCTAAAGCAGGGAGCCGAATGGGGACAAAGCGGGGAAGCAGCGAGATGTACTTTGTGTTCTCTGTTATAAGGTTCTTTTCTTCTGTACTCTTACAACCGATATAGCAACTGAGATTGTCACCGTTCGAACCCCACCACAACGTGAAGAATCCCATCTACGGACACCTACGGCCATAACCATTCAACACTAGCTGCAAACGGAGCTCACGAAGACGTGGTTCTGCTGCTCATCAACCGTGCCGACGTTTCAGCCCGCGACGAAGGCGGGCCGACGCCGCTGCATCTGGTCTCGGCGGGAGGGCGCGAGGTGGTGGTCCGACTGCTCATCGACTGGGGAGCAGACGTGTCGGCCACCGCCAATTTTTACGGGCTGACGCCACTCCACCTGGCCTTGGAGAGTCGGAAAGAGGCTGTGGCCAGGCTGCTAGTCGAGCGCGGGGCGGACGTCTCGGCCACCGACTACTCCGGGAAGTCTCCGCTTCACCTTGCCTTGCGGAGAGGGCATGAGACGGTATTGCGGCTGCTCGCCGAGCACGGAGCCGACGTCGCGGCGGTGGACCAGCACCAACGGACGCCGCTGCACCTGGCCTCCGCCACTGGGAATGAGACTGCGGCTCGCCTGCTCGTCGCGCGGGGGGCCGATGTCCAGGCCGCTGTCGCAACTGGCCGCACGCCACTGCACCTGGCTGAGGAGCGAGGGCACGAGGAAGTAGCTCGGTTTCTCCGCAATTGCTGCGCGCACGGGGGCCTGCCTACCACTGCACCTGCTTCGACCTCGTCCCTCTAACTCCTCTCTGGATATGGAAGCGTTGCTTCACGAAACTTCTACTCACGAGGAAATATCGGCTGTAGGTTCGAACATCAAAGTTTTTTCTTTCTTTTCTTGTCTCCTCTCATGCCTGTCACTCTGCGCGTTCATCGGTTTTTCGAATTTGGGGCTTGCTTTGCGCCTGTATTTGGTGGTATTGTATCTGCGTCTTAAACTATGAAATAACGGAGGGTTCACACCCTCGAACTCCTCCCCGTCGGGCCACACAATGACACCAAAAGCCCGATCGTTGCCCTTATAGGTACAGAGGAAGCCGGTCATAGTCCCACTGCCTTCCAGAGGGCAGCTCGTACGCTTCCGCCTCTTTCCGCCTTCCGTCTCGTCGCAAAAGGCTCGGGTGGTTGTTTACGGCGTGTAGAGGGATACAGCCGCGACGAGTTGGGTTCGCGGAGGGTGGTGTCGGCGGTGGTTGGGTTCATGGGGAAAGCCATGCGCGACAAGGTGCCTCTTGGAAGACCGACGGGAGGTGAAAACATGCTCTCGCAGTTAGCACATTGACGCATTGCGCAAAGAGGGAGAACAGTGTGATGAGCTGGGACCCCCAGTGATACCGCTATTACCGCGAGGAGAGTTCCGTAGAATCGGCAGAACCGTTGCACGTCGCCACACTCGATGTGAGGCAGGGTCGTTCGGTCTGCGTCGGAGTCGGGTGACATCGAATATTTCAGGTCTTCCGCAAATCCAATGAGGCGCGGGGATCTCGACGTATGCCTTTAGTGACGAATCCACGCCGGCGTCTGACTAACGAAAGAGAAAAGCACCCGACTGGTGATGGCTAGTAGTAGTCCCTCCGCCTGCCTTATCCCAATCGATGGATTGCAAGCGGCGTCGCATCGCGGTGTTGGGGCGTTCAGTTCGTGGGTAGATGGTGCGGGGCCACGAGTCGGCATGATTAGGCAGTCTCTCGAAGTCAATGGCGGTTCATCCGGGCGGCGTTGTTTCTTCGGTGCTATGTGAAAGGTTCCAGCAGTCGTGGGGTGGCGGATGGTGTCTGCCAGCGAAGGGAGTGGCGCGATGTTGAGGCTCAGCCCGCCCACCCTTGCAAGCTATCGATAAGCGAGCGATCAAACCAACGCCACTGCCGCCACCATCGCCACAATTGCGACGCCACACCGGCTTTTTCGGTCAAGATGGTGTTTTCTCGGCCTCGCCCAGCCGAACAGGTTATGTCCGCGCTCTTTCTACTTCTCTCTGCAATCCCGCGAACACGTTCGGTGCAGCATGCTCGTCACCAACCTTCCGCCTGGCCAATTTGCTTTCTGCGGAGGGCGAAGAAAAAAAAATGAAAGCCCCACCTGTGACAAGATATCGTATCGTGATCTCAGTCTTGAGTAGAAGGCCCAGGGCGAGCGGGGCGAGCGGGGGACAGCACGAGAGAAAGATCACGAAAGAGTAGGAGAATTTGAGAGATGAACGTAATTCTTCTTATCTTAGTCCAGTATATAGAAGTATGTTAGAGTAAAGAAGAAAGAAAGTGAAAGACGCTGCTATGGAGGAATGCCAAGCTGCCGTGACCAGGGTCCCCTGCCATTGCCATAGCTCCCGATGACGTCGCTCCGTCGGCGTCACTGCCGTCGGCGCCCCACGCCGGAGCGGTCGAGAAGCATTTCCAACACCACCCACGGAAACGGTTCCGTACATCTGCCGCCCAACCACGCCGCTTAACACCCTGATATGCCGCCGCCGGGGAGTGTGACTTCCCCACACCTTCGGCTCTTCCGTATCTGGATATCTATGTGAGTGCCGTCGATCTATTCGCCGGGGTGTGAAACAGTGCACAGCGTTTACAACTTTACATGGTAATTCTACCACCACGGATCGGATTTATGATGATCCAAGATCCTAGCTCCTACGATTGACGACCGATCTTGAGTACAAAGTTAGTTCTTCTTTTTCTTTTGGCAAGAGGTAGACAGACGCAGACAAGTCAATAACCTCTCCTTGCTTTCCGTTTTATCAGACTGCGGCAAACGCCAATAACACCGCCGACCCTTATCCGTCCACGAGTCTAGTAACTTCTTCTTGCTGCGCTATGCCACCGCAACACGACCGAAGGGAAAAGGCCTATCAGGAAGTCTACAGGAAAGTTTAGTATCCTTGGGTTGTTGTTGAGGTGCGTGATTCATTCACTGCCGGATTTGGGACTCAGCAGCAGTATTATTCTCCCATGTTATGTTCTTAAAATTTAGAATAGGCCTACATCCCCCACGATACAAGTATTCCATGCCGACT
>Ga0307512_10008438_pt1 | contig 10045 bp, 13 predicted proteins | sample 14_EM_MG_FD_200267 | JGI IMG/M metagenome (GOLD analysis project Ga0307512, IMG submission 200267) | Populus trichocarpa ectomycorrhiza microbial communities from riparian zone in the Pacific Northwest, United States - 14_EM | ecosystem: Host-associated > Plants > Roots > Unclassified | place... | reverse complement strand
TCTCGGCGGATGTTGTTGTACTCAACTCTCTACCTTCAATTACAAGTTAACCAATGAATAGAGTCTCAGCTGCTGTCGCGCCTCCCTCCAAATCGACCGCTTCCAAGTACTCCTCCAATCCCGCTCGATCATAGCCTGCAAGTGCATCTCCAAACTCGCTCAATCACGGCCTCCCAGTGCATCTCTGAGTTCACGATCACGGCCTTCAAGTGCATCTCCAAACTCGCTCGATTATGGCCTCCAAGTTCGCACGATCACGGCCTCCAATTGCATCTCCAAACTCGCACGATCACAGCCTCAAAGTGCATCTCCAAACTCGCTCGATCACGGCCTCCAAGTCCATCTCTCAACTCGCTCGATCACGGCCTCCAAGTACATCTCCAAACTCGCTCGATTACGGCCTGCAAGTGTATCTCCAGACTCGCTCGATTACGGCCTGCAAGTTCGCACGATCACAGCCTCCAATTGCATCTCCAAACTCGCACGATCACGGCCTCAAAGTGCATCTCCAAACTCGCTCGATCACGGCCTCCAAGTGCATCTCTCAACTCGCTCGATCACGGCCTCCAAGTACATTGTCAATCAGCGACGGCAGGTGTACGGAGATACAGGGGTAACGGAGGTGGACTGAGCGACGGGGAGTACATAATCGGGAGACCCCGGGGTAAACAGACATCATCTCATTTCCATCTCATCCGGATCCACGCAATTGCATGGATTCTCATGGCCGGGTAGTATCATATCTTCTCACTTTCTTCCTAGGCTCCTCGAGCTAGAACAGTTCTTTCTCACGAATTCTGTCATGGCCAGATTGACCGTATGTATATATATAGAGATACTTAAATAATGCATGCCATATGATGAGGTAGCGAATCTTGTGACTGTAACACAGACGAATATGATTGACGAAATGCCTTGTGCTTATGGAACCCTAAGAACCACTGCTTTGAGAATACGGCACCAAGTCTCCTGCAGAGCTGCGCAGCGGTCTCAGCTGCTCCAAAATTTGACTATCCTAATAGTCAAATCTCGTAGCGTCCTGAATGCACCTCCATAACTGCAGGTGCTTTCAGGAGCATCTGAGAATGCTCTTGCAGAGTCTGAGGAAGAAACGGCGAAACTGCGATCGGACGGCGATGTGCAACGCGACGCGTGGTATTGACGCCGGGCGCGGAGTAATCCGCCACCGGGGTGTCCTTGATGGCTCTGACGGAGTGCGTCCACTCTGACGGAGCCATTCCGCCCGGACGGAAATGTTTTTTGCTGATGTTCTGGCCCCCAACTCTATGATCATTGCACAACATAAAGTTAAGTTATTCCTCTCTATCTCTTCATCCCATGATGATGAGTTGACACTGAGTACAGCATACACCAAGTACAGCATACACCAAGTACAGCATACACCAAGTACAGCATACACCAAGTACAGCATACACCGATCACAGCATACACTGACTACAGCATACACCGGGTAAAGCATACACCGAGTACAGTATCCACCCAAGATTGTTTGTCATTCCTTCATTCTCATGAGTAGAAGTTGACCCTTGAATCCAGCGTCAGCGTCTGGCGGGCCTCCCTACAGGGTCGACCGCCATCAGCCAGCTCTACCTGACAGCGCAAAGGTAAAATAACCTTGTCACATTCCCACGGTTGCCTGTTAGCTAACTGATGAACAGTGTTGGAGCACCAGGCGCGCCATCCATCGACCACTTCCAAGTACCTGTACAATCTCGCTTGATCATGGCCTCCAAATGCATCTGAAAACTCACTCCGTCATGGCCTCCCGGTGTGTCTCTGAACTCGGTCGATTACCACCTCCCAGTGAATCTCACAACTTGCTTGATCGTGGCCTCCAAGTTTATCTCCAAACATGCTCGATCACAGCCTCCAAGTGTAACTCTACATTTGCATGATTAGTGCCTCGAAGTGCATCTCCAAACTTGCTCTATCACAGCCACCAAGTGTATCTCCAAACTCGTTCGATTAGGGCCTCCGAGTTCGCTCAATCATGGCCTCCAAGTACATCTCCAAACTTGCTTCATCACAGCCTCAAAGTGTATCTCTGAGTTCACTCAATAATCGTTTTCAGGTGCACCCTGAAGTGCTCTCAAGTACCGCCTGCAGCTAGTCGAGATATACAGCGTGTAGATGGGTAGCTACATGGATACATAGATGAGAATGCAGACTGAATACATGAGTTTTAAAAATCGTTCAATGATAAGTGGTAGGTATGATTTCCGGGCACACCAGCATTGTTCCCGACGACGATGATTTTCCCAGACTGCTCTACAGTGATTGGAGGTGCTCCCAGCCTTGTCGCTGGTACTCCCAGGTACTCCCAGGCTTGTCGTCAGCGCTCCCAGGCTAGTCATCAGCCCTCCCAGACTTGTCATCGGGGCTCCCAAGTGATCCCAGGCTAGTTGTCCATGCTCCCAAGTGCTCCCATGGTTGTTACCAAACCTTCCATGTCCACCTGGGTTCGTCGCCAGTGCTCCCAGGTGCACCTGAAGGCCACTGCATCAGTCCAGTACACTCCGGGATTTGACCACCCTGGTATTCTGGTCCGACAACTTCCAAACACTCCCAGAGGCTCCCAGAGACAAAAATCCATCTTGCTGATGTGGTAGCAGTGAATCTGGCTTCACTGGTAGCAGTGGATCTGGCTTTGCTGGGAGTAAGCTGGTAGCGGTAGATATGGCTTCGCTGATAGCAGAGAATCTGGATTACCTGTGCGCTGGTAAGAAGATTTGGATCTGGCATCGCTCCCACAACTCTGTGATGATTTGTCTCACCGCTCTGTCATGCTCACTCTTCACCCAGACAATCTGGCTTCGCTGGGAGTAGTAGCGGTGGATATGGCTTTGCTGAGAGTTGGCAGGGGTGCATTATATACAGCTCATAGGGGAAAAATCCAAGAATAAAATACCCAATGGTGGTGATAGTGATGGTGGTGATCGTGATGGTGGTAATAGTAATAGTACTGATGGTGATGGCGGTGATGGCAATGGTGGTGATGGTCATGGTGGTGACAGTGATGGTGGTGGAGGTGATGATTGAAAAAATGGAGTTGATAGAATGCATGCAGTATGAGAAATTTGCTTCCCTGTGAAATTCAATATTACACATGGTAACACTTCCATAACATTCTCATAACACATCCCTAATTGCCAAAGTATGAGGTAGGAAGTCATACTCTAGAGTAAGCAACAGTAACGGACTGGGAAGAAAGATATTATATCTCCATTACTGTTGCACCAAGACTTTTTCTGACATATACTTATTTGGCATTTAACTTATTGGCCACTCATCCACCCCAGCATTGAGTGTATTTAAATTGACCTATATAAGATTTTTAATATTAATGCTCAGTATTCTCCATGTGGTCACCTAATCCACAATCAGTTTTGGTAACACCCTCTCTACAATGTCTCTCAGTTTAGCCAACATCAGCAAAATGTATTTTAGTCACTGGGAGCCTCCAGGAGTATCTGAGAGGATGTGGAGCGTAAACTTTGATGAGTCCATTTCAGGAGAGTGTCAGACACTAGAAGGGCATTCCAGCCGGCCTTCGGAGTAACTAGGATCTCTGATAACTGGTACAGCAGTACCATGGAAGTGATTATGATAAGTTTGGGAACACCTCGGAGTGGCGGAGAGAACTCTTGGTGCACCTGGGAGCACCTGGGAGGGCCAATGACAAGACTGGGAGCACCTGGTAGAGCCAGCAAGAAGCCTAGGAGCACCGGCTACAAGCCTCGGAGCGCTGACAAAAAGCCTCAGAGTGCTAGCTACAAGTCTTGGAGCACCTCAACTTACAGTAGAGCAGACCAGGAAAAATATCATCTTCTTGCGGAATGCCGCTGGTGCACATGGAAATCATAACTCCTACTTATTGTTCCAAATTTTCTAAAACTCACGTATTCAGTTTGTATTCTCATCTATGTATCTATATAGCTACCAATCTACGCACGGTATATCTGAACTGCCTGCAGGCAGTGCTTGAGAACATTTTGAGGTGCGCCTGAGAATGACAATGGAGTGAACTCAGAGATAGTCTCCGAGGCCATGATTGAGCGAATCTGGAGATTCCCCTAGAGGCAGTAGTCGAGCATATTTGGAGATTCACTTGGAGGCTGTCATTGAGTGAAGTTAGACATGCACTGCGAGATTGTAATTGAGCAAGTTTGGAGATATGCCCATGGATGCTAGGATCGTGCGCGCTATGGAGGCCGTGATCGAGCAAGTTCGATCAGCACAATGTACAACTTTTTGGCAGTTATAAATAAACAACTCTGCAACTCAGAACAGCCACACTGATCCTTCCAGACGGTTGCAGATGCTACCAGATAGGCTGAATACGAAGTGAAGTGCTCTCAGGTGATTCAAGACTACTTCCCCCGTGCCCTTCAATGCTCCGGAAGTTGTGGCACAGAATATCAGAATATTTCGAAGAGTGTATAGTTCTCTTCAGAATGTTACAAGATCAAACTATCAGAATATGCAACTTTCGGAGCTATTGGGAGTATTGGCCGTGTCTGCAAGACTCTTCTGGTGCATCTCGAACCTGGAGCCATCCTCCCTGGGAGTGATTATTATAATGTTTATGTCAAATAGTACAATTCAATTAAGTATCTTCCTCCTGCACACCTTGATGCAGGCATTGTACCTTAATATACAGTCCAGTAGGTATCTAAATCCATTTGATCATTTACAAGCCAGATGCTATCGATTCTATCTGATGCAGCATTCTCTTGCACCAAATGTGCCGGTCCAACAATGGCTGCGACAGGAACAATATGAATCGTAATAGTCTGTTTGATCACCCGGATGAACCCGTCAACACAATCAGCCCAACCATGCAGATCTTTGTACTTTGTTCGAAACACCACCCCATGTTCTTGACCTTGAGGATGTGATATCCATTGTTGAGTCTTCTTGAACCTCTTAGAAATGGTCGATATTGATTTGTCAGCCGACAGGTGTTCTTGAAATTGCAGAATCTGATTTGGTGGAGTCCAGCTAGAGAATAATACAAGAAAACAAGGAACACAGCCTAGAAAGGTGTTATCGAGGTCACTGTCCGTATATTGGACCCAGATGTTATGAGATTCAGGGATGATCCCTTGGTTGGCAATGGTATATTCGATCTTGCAATCAAGTCCCAGACGCTCAACAGATGTAGGGCAGTGAAATGGTTGACAGTAGTACAACAGCCCATTCTGAAGTTTAATAAATAGACTGTCTATGAGTGCAATTTGATCATATCCAAGCACAAAGACCACAAACTTCGTGTCCCCAGTCCCCTTCAATTTGTGCTCGCAATAGCCGCCCAAAGTTGGGAATTGAGATATCTTCGGATGCATCTTTGAGTGAGGTTAACCTGGTACTTTTGCACACTCCACGGATATGGGTTTCTCTCAAATGCTGTACCTGTTGTGATACATGGCGGAATGATGGCTCTTCCAGACAATGCTGGAAGCGTAAAGGATTGGCTCTGTGAGTACTTTGACGTTGATTGGTAGCGGATAGTAGGTGGAAAACTTCTGCAGAGTCAATGTCATACCAGCCTTGAAGCGCAAGATGAGACAGTGTCACCTCCATATCATCAAGACAGGTACACTGGTCATTGTGCTTGTGTGTCTGTCGAATATAACTGACTTTTGTTGTAGATCAATATGCCTCTTTCACATTGCCGAGATGTAGCCATTCAGAAATATCTGTGGTGAAATTGTCGCCACAACCCATTCGCTAAATTGACTCTGGTATATGGCTCCCAAGATGCATCTTCGGATATCCAAAATGTACTACACGCTGTTCAATGGTTTTCCTGAGCTCCTGAATCCCAATTGCCTTCCACCAAACTTCAAACTTGATCATCCATATGTACAATTATTTCTTCAACTGCATCGGCTCATTCAAAGTGATGCCATGAATCTCTCTCTCCAGCAGATTCGCAGCGAGGTCGGTATCTGCGATACTCCCGGTGGTGGCTTCATTCTCAGCATTGGACAGCCGGACCTGACATTCCACACACTTGTCGGCAGTCATGTTTGCAGCTCCATAAACCTCGTGTTGTTCAGCTGTCTTCAGTTGGACAAGTTGTGTGGTGAATGTGCTTCTGGGACCAGTTGCCCGAGTCCCAACTTCTTGCAATAGTTGTCGCTCATGATGTTGGAATAATTTATTAAAAAGCTCGCATTGGACAGGTGTCACTTGATCGGTTTCGTGCTCCAATCGCTCTTTGCACTCCACCAATCACCATCTGACCATCCGGTTGCAGCTTGTTGGTCTCTATTCAGCCGCACCTGAAAGTGACTTCGTTTTGTTGCTGTAACATCTTCAGCCCTGTACATGTGAACCTCCATCGCAGCGCTGATTTTACGAATCATTTGTCTGCATAACTGATGGGATTCTCATGCCAACAGTTCATCCAGTTTGGACTTCGCAGACTTCGACATTTTCAGTTCTTGAAATGCACCCTTCGCCCTGTATAATCGCTTCTGTGCATCATAGAGTGCTGTGAGGGATAGAACAGAGTGATTTTGTTGGCTAAAAAGTAGAGAGAATTCACATGATGCCCGCACTGCTGCCATTACCATGTCACGAGACGCTGATTCCACCGCTGTTTTCCTGTCGTTGGAGTACTCAAGAATCGGAGCGCCATTCACTGCCAGTGTTCTGATCCTGCCTTGGATTTCGTTTCCCTGCCAGGAGCTGCTTTTCATTGAATCGAATCGTTTGGAAAACTGCTGGAGGCCCAGATATCATGGTACTGATGTGAATCGATTGTCAAATTGATCCTTGCCATTTCCAGCTTTCAGGTATTTGACCAGCCAGTGCAATAAGTCTTTAACTAAACCCAAGAGCAGCTGATGCAATTCATCAGGCTGCCAAAGGCGATAGACATTGCAAAGAGGGTATTGCCAGAACTGGTTTCGGATTGGCTGAACACGAAGAGTGTGCAAAACATCAATCTTAAGTTTGTCCGGATGCTTGAAGTAAACATCCTGATCTCTTGAGTTATCAAGTGGTCGAGAAGTGGAATGCCCTATCGGCGCACCTTTTGGAATTTCACACATCGGGCATGAGCCATATGAGACCTGAGCAACCATGACTTGTTCTGGATAATCCCCAACCCAGGCTGCCAAAACAGCATAACATAGTCTGCGGAATACATTGGCACAATTCGATTTGGAGCCGGGGCCAGTTGTGTCAAGTTTCCGGAGTGCAGACGGCACAGCTCCATCCGCAGAAAGCCATGCATCATCAGTATTTTTGGCACCTCTCATGGGACAGGGGATCAGCCCAACGAGAATCCAGGCGCACGGTTCAGGTGTCCAGTGCATATCTTGTCAAATATTACCAGTCGTGAGATACAGTGGCCAGGCATCCCGATCGCTCCAAACATATGTCAAGTGGGTCTTGTCAGATGCCCAAATGACTGGCACAATCGTCACTCCGGCAGGAAGCTGATCTTGGGTATTCCACCACCAATCACCTGTGTCCAGCTCGCTGTATATCCTGCGACTTTCCGAGTCTGTGGGGCGCACCAGTCCAAAATCAAAGTGCTCCTGAAATGGGAGATGTGCCAAATGGAACTGAATAGATTTGAAATCTCTCTATATTATGATATTCCGAAGATATATGAATGATCTTCAATTCAACTATCAATGCCGTGCACGGAATCGAGTTGAGAGAGGATCTTTCGCAGGGTATCTCGTGTTTGCAATGAATCGATTTTGAATTGTCCAGTCCATGCCTGAAATTTTGCTCAATCCACATTGTCGTTTGCTGGATACATGATTGAGCCTGTTGAAGGTCGTGTACTGACTTAAATCGATGCCATGGATTCCATTGTTCTGCATACTTGCGATGCTAGTTGTACAATCCAGTTGCTTTGCCATATGCTTTCCCCTCCGGGTTTTCGACTCCAACTACCTGCCTATGAGTGTTCGTCTTTGTTTCATCCGGGGTACATGTCAGATCAGGCATCCGGGGGTCTATAGTTTCTTTGTCGGCAGTATCTCCAGGCGGTGGCTCACCACCCACATAGTCTATGGGTAGATCATTAGGTTACTAGCTCATCGATGGCTTTTCAGGTGCACTGTCCGAAGTCGAACCATGATGGCTTGGGTCGATCCCAGCCTGCAGGTGGTAATATCCCATCCGCCAGTGGCTCTTCTCCATCCATATTGGGTGATATTGTTGATAGTGACCCTTGAGTTGGTTCCCGTTGAATAATGTCTCCTTCGAGATAAAGCACATAACATGTTTCCATCGTGTGTTGACAATATTTGGGGAATGGTCAGTGAACACTTATTCGAATGAAACTCGATGATGCTTCAGGGGATGATTCAGAGCATTGGGGACATTGGTTCGAATGCGAGTGAACTCCAGTTAGCGTATCACAGCCGCATTACACCCCACCAAATGCAGGGCAGAGGGGTACAATAAAGTCAGCTTACAATCAGCATTCTTCATAAACCAGGATATATATATCATATCCTGCCCAATAATCATCCACATCATCTGCTGAAAGTCATCAGCAGCGAAGAGAAGGTATCTTTTGTCATCAATGCAATCGCCACAATGGGCCTTATATTGTGCTACATCATTGCCGCATGGACAGTAATACCTACTTTTCAGCCTCCAAGCAGCTAATAATGAAGGTATATCCTCTTATGACAATAAACAGGTGAGCTTCCTAGCAAGCTGTATGCCTGCACAATGATCATCGAGGACTGATAGGATCGTGCTTTCAGTAACAATCCTCGACTGGGTCGCGGTTCCTGAGGAGAACAATGAAGTTTCGACAAGGAGCTTAATAGGATGCGAACACTGTTGCTGCTTGACTCACAGGCCTCCTATTGAATGAGGTTGCAAGGTCTTTCACACGCAACATATGTGTAATATTCCTAGTCATGCTAACCTTCATACTGGGTATAGTTCTTTTTGGGTTCCTGGAGATGATGTATCATATCCCTTGTATGACCTGTAATGTTACGGAAGCATATGAAGGTGAGCCCCCATCCAATGCAATACTATATGAATTCAAGCATATAACAAAGAACGGCGGGATGTGTGTGATTCAGGTTTCATGTTCTCAGCCGGGTTGGTTTGGTGGATCAAAGGTGGAGAGAAATACCACAAATCGTGACAACAGAATGGGATATATGACGCCCTTCATTCCGCTGATGGTCACTGCTGCTTGCACTATACTCAACCATACTCCAATTGATTCTGTATCACTTCTTGCATCATAGTACTTTGCCGCCATATTTGTTCACAGAACATGTGGGCAAACGGAACTCCACCAAAGAAAGGGAATATGGCTCTACCTGGTGGCCTATTTGGAATGCAACAACGACGTGAAGACAATTCAGAACCATTGGAAAATAGTTAGTGAACTACCACTGGCAAGGACAGTCAGTTTGGGAAACAGACGAATGAATATCATCCGCCGCAGGGGTAATGGTACCCACATTCACAGCTGCCATTTCCAGGTGCTCGGCAGTTTTATCAGCACTCTCCATTCAACATGATACACAGTTCGCAACCAACCACCAGCGCAAGCCAATGATATGCAAGTCATGTGTCACAGTGGCAAGGATATGACTTCCACCAAGGTGGTTATGGCGGGGTTCAAATGTTCCCCCCTCCATGGATTCCAGGACAAGGGCTGTCATCTCCAGGTGCACCGAGAGTGCATCCAGGACCGCCAGAACACCATCCAGTCAATCGGCCAACATCCTCCAGCCCTGATCCTCTGAGTGAACCTCCTTCTGGCGCACCTAGCAGACCCCCAATTGGCCTTCCAATGAAAAGATTCCAGCCGCCGGCAGAATTGCGGACAACAAATGTCGCAGGGATTGCAGACTTGCCTCCATTGCCAGAGATTACCTGTGATGATTATGATTCAGATGATGAGAGAGGTGATTCATCGGACCTTGGTGGTGCAGAAGGCCAACTGCCAATCTGCCTCAAGCAAACCGAATTCTCCTTGAAGCACTTCGCTAAATGGATGGGGCAGGCCAACTACAGT
>Ga0307512_10008437_pt1 | contig 10045 bp, 3 predicted proteins | sample 14_EM_MG_FD_200267 | JGI IMG/M metagenome (GOLD analysis project Ga0307512, IMG submission 200267) | Populus trichocarpa ectomycorrhiza microbial communities from riparian zone in the Pacific Northwest, United States - 14_EM | ecosystem: Host-associated > Plants > Roots > Unclassified | place... | reverse complement strand
TTCGGCGATTTTCGAGTGTACTGTTAAAGCTGCTCTATCAATTTTAAAGATATCGTAAATCAAAGACTGGGAATTGAAAGAGCGATGTATTGTACATGTTACATATATACATCTCTTGGTGATTGGACAAATACTCGCAGACTTAATTAGACCAAGCTTTTGTCATTTTTCTCAGTGCCGCCATGGCTCCACGAAGTGACTGGTCAGTTCATGGAGCCCAGTTACTCCGCGGGTTGACTAGTCACTCCGCGGACTGACATCCTCCGTGAACTGACTAGAACAGTAAAACGAGTTGAATGAATAACACAAGCCCCGCATTAACCTGCACTATGTGCTGCAAGCGCTATCGATTATCGCTGGTTTGCTCAGCTCTAGCCATATGTAACTCCAAAGTGCATTATGTGTGGCCGGGGCGATGGATGTCGATCAGGGGACCGTGTTTTTGCTTTCCCGTCCGCCTTAGAGAAATCCCGGGGCCCCACCGTTCGTGGCCGTCCGATAAGACAGTTGAGAACACTTACACGGTGAATCGCTCAAATGTAATCGAAATCTAATGAGCTCTTCCCCTCTACCCACTAGACGGGTGCCAAACAGGCGTTGCTAGACTTGGAAATGTTCTGGGTTCCGCATGTTCGCCTCCGGGAGTACTGTGAACCGCGGGATGGTAACGGGACGGGGATTCATGGTCCATCATCCATCCCGCAACGGGATTTGGAACGCCGAAAACGCGAACTCCCGCGCGCGGTACTGGACAGGGTTTAGTGCAATTTTTATGCTTTGGGAGTGGGAATAACGTGGCCTCGAATCAGGCTCTCAGTTGTGTACGTGTGCACTAAGATGAAAATGGAAGTGACAAAAAGGGAATAGTGTGGCGAGGGAACGAAGTTGTGAGAGAGCCCGGAGACCTCGCTCCATACAAAGTTCCCAGGTCAAACCCGTTAAAATTTCAACACCACGGGTTTGAGCTGGGTTTGCACAGAAAGAAGAGTTTAAGGGAAAAGAAATCAACTTTATATGGGGCACTAAGCAAGTCGGACAAAATTTGTGGTGTAAAGTGATCGAGAGTGACCCGGTTAAGCTGATAACGACCCGGATCAGCTTCAGGTTAAGGCTGCAGTAAGTCCACATGTAGTGGGATTCTTTAAGAAATACTCGGTATTGACTCAGGCAGATGTAACCGAATACCCCCCAAAGCTCAGTTCTCTGGAGGTAATTTGAAATTGTGGTGGAGTGATGTCTCCAGGCCCTTTCACTTCACTTTTCAGACTCGCCAGTTCGGTTAGTATAAAATCACGTGAGATCAAAGGGCCGGGGTACGAGGCCAGGAATGACGCGGAAAGTCAATTCTGTCGAAATACTATGATTTAGCTGGGGCCCAGGGAAATCCCGTCTTTGCAGAACACGGGACGGTTTTTGCATGGGATTCCCGTCCTGTGGTTTCGGACTATCCCGGAGATGACATCACATAGTTGAAGTGACCAATGAATTCGTGCTTAAGTAGAATGTCGCATTTGCACATGCACATACCGCAGAGCGGCCCCACCGGGATTTGCGGCAACGTCGACTCGATACACAGCTAGCGAACATCTCGAGCAGTGTGATTTTCAAACAAATTTGCTAGCACGTGACACTAATCCCTAGTCACAACTTTTAAAATCCGGCGATCTCCGCACGATCCGACAGGGCGTTTCTTTGAAAAAAATTGCGAGTGTCGTACCCATCGGTGTGGATCGAACCGAAAACATCCCCCAGAGAATACACACCATCAAGCCGAGATGGGGTACTATTTTAAAAACTAGTCCTGCGCCCCTACACCACTGGGAATGGTTTGTTCCAGTACATGTTGTAACGCCAATGTACCTTGGCAAAAAGAGATAACTGATTATTGCAGTTCGCCGTTTTGAACACTGCAACTTGCCCTTCTGAAGTGAGAGTACTAATACATTTTGCATCGGGGGGTAAGAACAACTGAAAAAATGTGCTCCCCTCATCAGCGTAGATCGAACCCGTAATTGTCCCAAATTTGGTCGTCCACCATCTGGCCAAATGACGACATACTATAATTTACCCATAGAGTATCTACTATACCACTGAGAACGGTTGCTGCATTGCAAGATCCTAACCTCCCAATGACTCTCCGTTCCATTTTTGAACCGTCGACAATCGGCTGATGCTAAGCCGCATCAGCCTTATCCTTTGTCAGTCCATGGATAAAGAATAGTCTACAATAAGAAAAAACACAACAGAAAATCAGAATAAAATAAATTGAGTACAAGGTTAAAAGAAAACTCGCAGGCATTTTGGAGTGGTTATTTGAAATCAAAATGGGTTTCTAGAGAGTTTTTGCACAAAATATTGCCTCGAATACAGGTATTCTGCCGCTGTGGTACCGCGAATGATACAACTAAACCACAACCTCCACTGCGAAAATACTTGATAAAATTAAGTTAATAAGTGCGAAATATAAGTATATATTTTGTATATTTTTAGGGTTTAATTTCTTTGGATAAAGTCTTTGAATGTCATTTTTACACCGGTACTTTTTCCCTGTTACTGCAATTGTTGTCAAGGCTGATGCGGCTCGCGATCAGCCGATTGTCAACAGTTCAACCATCCCCGATTTTTGAATACCAAGGTTGATTGACAAGCTACGTATTTGTTTTCTTTTCAGGGCGATGACAATAAAACGGCCGGCCAGCAATTTAGCAGTTTCAAGCAGGCTAAACCTAACTAGTGCTTCACAAAAGCTGTGGTGGCTCTGGTTAAAAAACCGTACATATGTGCTAGTGCCAGTAAATTCTATAAGTATTGTGAATGCTGTCGGTACCAGTGAATATTTGCAAATGCCCGTCGAATGAATACCGCAAAATGTCCATAAAAATGTCCAAATACCGGCAGTGCCTCCATTTATTTAGAGTACTTTGCGCCGGTTTACATAATTGAGAGCTCCGCCCGGACCCGTCTGTGGATAGCTAGCTTTCTGAAAACAAAATTTAGTGCGTTTATATGTCACCTGACATCAGCTTATGGATCTGAGGCCTGGTGGGTTTATCAAGCCGCCCGGTCACACACAGAACTAATCTGTATTGAAATTTCTCATCCTGGGGATAGGAACTGGCAATGGCCTTACAGCCATGTCTTTGAGTCCTATAATTCAGTTGTGCGGCGACGAAGAACTTGAATACCCCACATTCGAAGGGACAGAAACCGATAGAGACATGTATCTTAATTCAACACAGAGGGTTTAAAAAGCTTCTTATTTCCTTCCATCGGTACACTCGCTCCTTTCATCCTCCCTTGATCCATCCACCCAACCCTTCATCCCCTTCCATCCCTCCCCTTCCAACACTGTATCCATCCAAACCTCCCCTCCATCTCTGTAGAATCTATGAGGCTGAGTTCTCTGTGTCTTCTGTCTGTGAGTTCTCCGTGTCTTCTGTCTGTGAGTTCTCTGTGTCTTCTGTCTGTGATTTCTCATTAGGCGCATAGCTTTCGAGACGCACAAGCGCCTTATCCAGGTCGATGATGTCTCTGGTACCATACCGATAATGGTCCGGTCGAAACTCCAAAAGGAATCTCCGCGGTAATATAGCCTCCAGACGATCCAACGAAACGCGCAGACGGCACACTGAAGGGTCTCCAACATCGTCCGATATAGGCTCTGGCTCTCTTCCAACCTTGCAAACATGTTCGAAAATTTTGTTTGGCGCCATCGAAACTGCCGGATTCGCGCCACCATGGCATCGCACGAGCATGGAACAGTTCGGACACACGGCGATAATGGCGCCTAGGAACCACCGGATGCGCTGGTGCTTGTTCAGGGGGTTGTGTCCCTTGAGGAAGCAGTCGAGGCAGGTGCGAATGTTAGCCTGTGTCTTTGCGCTGGCATGCTTGAGCGAGAAGTGGTAGAATTGGCGTAGACGGATGCATTTGGAACAGACTCGGTGGTAGCGTGCGGCATCGGATGTTTCCAGTCCTAGCCGGAGTTCAAGGGTTTCTTCTTTGCTCAGCGGGACACGCCCGACTATGCAGTTGAAGTACCGACTGGTGAGGGAAAGTGAACGAAGAGAGATTGTTGAGATACGGGAGTTGATGTTCCGAAGGAGCTCGGGAGGCAGGCTTGATAGGTAGTCCATGTGCTGTCGGGATGTTGTAATTGTACGGTCGCCAGGAGTGTTCGGGGGGAGGCACAAGCGAGCGATGCGAATTAAAGTGAAGGGAGGAAGAGTTGAGGGTTGACTATTGATCAAATCGTGATGAACTAGAACGGCCGACAAGATGGCCAGCGCGATCTTGAAACGCAGCGGCCAAGTGCGGGGTTGGACAACACCGCATGAATGCGGCGCAGCACCACTAAGCCACATACCCAAGTTGTGCTCACCAAACTTCGAGCTCAAGTCAGTCCATGAATTTTACTCTGATCGCTGCATGAATTATATATGAAATGTAGTTAACATCATACTCTTTCATGTCTAGGTCACTATTTTAGTGCAGAATCAAAACTTGGTGTGCTCGGTTTGTCTTGTACTTATGTCACGTTTATTCCACAGCGGCTTAACTAATATTAAAAATATCATAAAATAGATACTACCTAGGGAACAAGCATAAAGTTAGGTAAAACTAGTGAACTTAACAACTTGAGCTGCAATTTGAGTTACTAGAGTGTAAGGTTGGGTTGTTGCTTGGAATTGTATACAAATCTTGTCAGAATAGATGGCGCCGTGCTGCGCTAATGTTGAAATTCACATATTGTGCGTAAAGTCCGAATTTGAGATTTTGTGCACAGCGCCGAGCAAACTTAATTTTGACGAATTTGTATTCCATAACTCTGGTTTTAGATTTTTGTGCACAGCAGCACGGCGCAATGTAACTTAGCACGGCAGTATAACTTTACACAGCGCCATGATACTTTGCACAGCGCCGTGATAGGTCAACAGTGTCGAGCACAATATATAGACTTTACGTAGCTCTCCCGGCAGAACTTGACTCCTGAAGTCCGGCTTTTGACGGATTCCTCTCCCCAATTTGTACATAGAGTTACACAAGATCTTACAAACACCAGGCGGTTATGATTTATTAGTGTCAAATACCGTTCCTAGTAGTGTAGTCGGTACCGCCTGCGTGTATAGACCCTTAGCCACCATTCGGCCAGATGGTTGGTATCATTCAAGTAAGCGTTTGCGGGTTCGATTCTCTGCTAGTGCGGCGCGCGCATATTTTTTAGCCATCCTCTGCATGCAACGATATTATTGCTTCCAGTAGTCAACTTTTTGTACCGCCGATCTGTAAAATTTGCTAGTTCACATATTGTAGTTAGTCCCACTGGTTTACCGGGACTACCTGTTCGAGACTTCAGCAGTCTTATTCGAAGCCAATAACTCGCCAATTTAGTCGGAATATAGGTGTAATTGATACTGTAGTATAGAAGAAACTTCTCTCCAGATGCTCGCAAAACAGTTGATCATTAGTGTTGACTATCTAAGTAGCTAGTAATCACCTCCGTGAGGCTACCAACCCCAGAAATCCGCCCAAATAAGTCCACAAGTTTTGCTCTGTCCGCGATATTTATCACACTACAATGTATTTAACTCCCCGCTCTTTGAGATTCACAGATTTGTCATACTACGATGGCCTGTCGTGACAAAACTTTCATATCTTCGTCGCGTACTACCACGGGCGAGTTTGAGCAGCGCCCACCCAAATGTAACAAAAATTAATAGAACAATTAAGAGGGAAGTTAAATAAAAGATAGATGCATTTTAGGAACTCTTTAAAAAGAGTGGGTTGTGGAGGGGCTGGTGGTAGTAGAGTTGAAGGCGATCAATCTCTCATCACCGAGAAAACTTGTCCGATTTCAAGTCCCCAGACAATTTATTATAAGTGGTACATCTACCATGACTACTTATCACGTTACATTGATTAAAATGGCTACCTGCACATTTACTACGTATCAAAAATATAGTGACTACACATCCAAAATACGATTACTACACATAAAAGTTGATTAACCACACACCAAAGTTAAGTGGCTGCAAAATCTATATAAGGCCTTCTCGAGAACATGCAAGTAAGACTCAGCTACGGAGTCTATATACCGCGTTGATCAGTGAATTTACTTGTTCTAGTATGAAGACAACTCAGGTAGGCCTAGGTATGGTCAGGGATAGCAGCCGTCGTCATTTGGTTGGCTGCAACCGCAATTTCACCATATTCAAATTACCCCACTACAGCCAGCCCTACCACAACCCACTTTCTTTAAAGGGTTCATAAAGTACAGCTATCTTTTACTTAACTACCCGCTTAATCACTTTATTTAAAAAAGTTACAGTTGAGGTGAACTTTTTTTTGGATGGGTGGGTGTTGCCCAACTGCGACCGAGTTGACATCGTCGAGATATGAAAGTTTTGTCGCTACAGGGTACCGTAGCCTAAGTACCTCTAACATCCGTTGCATGGCGGTAGAATTATTTCAAAATCGCTAGTTCTTAGTCGCTAGGCAACAAATAAAACAAATCGAAAATTAAATATGCAATACAGGAGTAACTAGAGCACGATCGCAAAGAGTAAAAGATCCAGCTTTGATTTTTCAATGTATAGAAGATTACAGAAGGAGCTATTGGCAATGCAAAAATTGTGCACAAGCTACCGTGCGATGAATCGAACCGTAAGCGTTGGACTCTAGCAAAATTGCATAAAGTAACGCTGGCGGTTCCACTTGACCACCGAGGGCAGCTTGCAACATCAAGAATCGCAACCAGCTCATGTATGCAAGCTCCATGTCTAGCGATACCATCAATACCAACCGTTTTGAATCATATGTCAAATGTAGTTAACATTATGCACTTCCATGTCCAGGTTTCCTTTTGCTGCAGAATCAAAACTTGGTGTGCTCGGTTTTGTCCTGTATTTCACGTTCATTCCACAGCGGCTTAACCAATATTAAAGATATCATAAAATAGACACCACTTGGGGAAAGAGCATAGAGTTAGGCACAATTTACATATAAATCATGCCGTGATCGGAGTAAAACCTGTGGTCTTAAGTTGAGCTGCAATCTTGTTTATTTGAGGTGGCAAATTGTAATGTTGCTGGGAATATGAACTACAAATTTCGTCAATACAGAGATTGGGACAAATACCTCCAATTCGGGCTGTTATGCTGCACAGCCGCCGACTGTAGACTTATGCACAACATTTGTTTGTATGCGGCCGCTTGCAACCATAACTCCTTTCCTTGCCACTTCTCGAAACTACAAAGGAAACAAGCAAAGTCTAACCTCCCCTAATACCCTCATCGCCGTTCACAACAGCATGGTGCAGTGCATAGCGGCGCGATAATTTCCATGGTACTCAATATCCATACTTTATATAGGCTATATAGCTCTCTCCTAGCACCGAACTCCCTGCACTCAGCTCTCGGCTGTACACAGCTTGAACTTCATGCTCCGAGGTGCGCTTGACTGACAGCTGCACTAATCTTAAGACTATTGTATATACCTGATAGCGGTGTTAGGGAATACTTGGATCAAAAAAAATAAAAAAAGCGAGCGCCGCCAAGCAGGGAATTGAGCAATGACGGTAATTAAGGCCGATCGCCACCACTACCACGGCGGCGAATTATGACTAAGATACCACCGCCTATGATTCCACTACACCCCCTGTGCGGTTTATTAGAAGTCACCTTAGACAAAAGTCAAACAATACCATTATGAGGAAGCAACTGGGCCCACCATCGATATTAGTCACAACAAAACAACAAACATAAGGAGATTGCCTCAATACCAAACGAGTAGATGGAGACACATCTTCGGTCTTTTGTTGTTACTGTTGAATGTAGGAGACGCGGCAAGCGGATGGTAGATGGTATGGTAGTGGTGATGTGTGATGTCTTAGGGAATAGGAGGAGCGCCAGCTATCTACAGACTACATAGCACCGGATCCTTATATAAGCAAGTTTACGTCTGAGGCCTCGTGAGTGATGTGTGATGATCAGTCCCCGATAGAGTTAAGTTGACTCAGATTGCTTTAAATGTCGTCAAAGACAGTCATTGCTATACGGTTTTCGTTGTCCACCTCTCGGTGGAATACATACAAAATCCGCTCAAAAATGGTGTGTAGGGGTACTAAGAGCTCTTTGTACTATGAAGGCTTTTCTGACATGGAGACCCATCATTTCGAAGTGTGGGCGTATCACATACGCGCACGGTTTAACGTATAGTCTAGATCGATCCCGTACCTTTGACGTCAACGTTGTTGAAGAATAAGTTCGCTCATGTCCGCTGTGAATAGGATCACACAGGATCTTGCAAACATAAGGCCGCAGTAATCGGTATATGTTAAATACTGATCTTAGTCGGTACTGTCAGCGAGTTCCAGCTCTCAATCCCTATTTGGCTAGATGGTGGGTTACATCTAAGGAAGCGTTGGCGGATTCAATTCTCTGCTATAGATGCGGCGCGCGCTTTTTTCTTTGCCTACCCCTTCGTACCACCCTCTTCATATAACTTTTTTTTCCCGTAGTCGGCATTTCGTATCGTCGAGCTGTAAATTAGAATTTACTAGTTCGGGGTACAGTGGTTAGTCCCGCTAGTTTATCGAGACCACTTATTCAAAGACTTTAGCACAATTATTCGAAACAGATTACTCGCCAATTGAATCGGAATATAGATGTAACTGATAGTACCGAATAGATGAAACTTACTCTCTAGACGCCTCTAAAACAGGTGATGCATTTGTGCCGTCTATCTAGTATTTAACTACCTTCGTGAGACTACAAACTCTAGATATCCGCCCAAATAAGTCCACGGCTTTTGCTCTGTTTATTACACTATAACGTATTTAACTCTACGCTCTTTAAGATTCTATTCACCAATTTTTAATACCTCTAATATCTGTTGCACGGCTTATGGTAGGTAAGGATTGCAACCAGCTCATGTATGCAAGTTCCACGTCTTGTGATACAATCGATTCTACCCGTTTTCACCACTGACTGCACGTGCTTACTTATGTCTCATCTGTGCAACTTATTTACTCCACATCAATGCCGCCTCATTTACTTAGAGATTTTGTACTTGGTCCTCGGATAAAATATGCAATGCTAGCGCCACCGACATACAAGTATCTCCAAGGTACTGGAGGGTTGCTTAGTAAAGAGTAGGTCTGAAGGGTATATACCATAAGTTGCTTTATATATCGTAAATAACATTGACAAAGAATCCCAGTAAAATGTACTTGTCTCTGTGCCCATTTTAAAACGTATCGAGTTCTTCAAAGGTGAATGCTTATCCCTGTATTAGATTATCTACATGCTGCAAACCAAGAATGCCGATGTCGCAAAATTAAGATATTTTGATTGAGCATGGTATGTACTCTTAAGCCGCACAGACCCTCTTTTTCACATCTTGACTGACACAGCCCATCCTCCCGCCTTAAAGTTCGTCCTTCTAGGGCTTCGCCAGCTATATAGTGCCGCCGTAACAGAATTCAACCTCCACTGATTGCTTTTGTCCCTTGCATTATCGACAGAACACCTGCAGAATTCTCATGAGACGACGTCACAGGCCAAGCAAGCCAAGCAAACGAGACAGCTTGTCCGGGATCTTCCGATCTGGACGAGCACCTCCAAGTTATAACCTACAACCTACGGCGGTTTCATCCGGCACCTCAATCCTCTCTGGTAGGAGCAGTCAGAACTTGTCCGCGACCGTAGCTCCTCTATCACAATTATCTGCAGCATCTTCGACTAACTATAGTGGTACTCGGTCTTTATGGGATATAGCTCTCGAGGAGTTGTCTCCACACGACCGTGCAACACTTTCAAGTCTCGGAATTGAGAGCAGCATGCAGGATATTAGATCTAACTTAGAGAGTATTTGGGGTAAGATGGAAGGGATTTAATACAATTGAGACAAGCCTTGGCATTTCACCTTTAGGGGTGATATTATCCCTTTGCCGGTATTGGGCCCACGAAAGGGCCCACTTTCGCGTACGCTGCGCCTTGTCGCTTATAACAACACAGCCACCCACTTAAACCCCCCCCTAGAATAT
>Ga0307512_10008436_pt1 | contig 10046 bp, 11 predicted proteins | sample 14_EM_MG_FD_200267 | JGI IMG/M metagenome (GOLD analysis project Ga0307512, IMG submission 200267) | Populus trichocarpa ectomycorrhiza microbial communities from riparian zone in the Pacific Northwest, United States - 14_EM | ecosystem: Host-associated > Plants > Roots > Unclassified | place... | reverse complement strand
AATTCTATTGTACCCCAAACGAACTCCAAATCGGATGCAATTTCGGCAGGGGCTGTAGCTATACCTTGGCTACGAATTTACCCATTTAAAATTCCGAAATTCTACAATCCACGGTGGAGAAAGGTGTGGTCGATTTGATTTTGATGGGGTGTCGGTTGCACTGACTACATGGAAGCGCCATGGAAGCTTCGTTAGACGTCCTGCCTCGATATTTAAAAGTGTATCAAGACGTCTCCTCTTACACAACTACTCTTCAATAAAATATAAATGGATGACTTTAGCACCAACCCGGCTCGAGTAATACTTCAGATCTGTGTGACGGACCTGCCCGGATGCCCTCAAAACCGTCACAATACTCTTGCAGACATATTCTGTCGTCAAGTCCTTAACCGGCGATACTGTTATGAACTGCAGCTTCCAGCTTACGACCACATGCACATACCTCCGCACTTTGACACGGACAAACCTGTACGGAGGTGGTTCGTCCTGGACCTCAACGTGCAAAGTCGCCTAAGCAGAGACGAAGTGCTTTCTCTTCCACATGCAGTATACTCAGTGTCTTGGCAAGAAAACCGGTGGTATATCAACCGGTTATCACATTTATCTATAACGGGCTAATATGTCGCAACAGGCTGTTCATCCCTCGAGAGCGTTACATTGAGAAAGCAAAAGCGTACTGCTGTACTTTCTATTGGGGAGGGAGACAGGAGCAAGAATTAGTGGCGGAACTGAAACTTAATGCATCTTAATAACAAAGATAGGCTTAAAAGATCTTGGGCACGAATAGATGAGTAGTGAGGGAGATTGGAACAGCTCTTGACTCTATTGACGTAAACATATCCAATGTCAACCCAGGACGTGTTTGTCCGTGTCTCTAATTCTTGCCGTCGCCCTAAGCCAGAAGTTACATCCTCCTAGGGAGTTTCAGGTGGCGTCTCCCCTCGGCATTCGGGACAGTTAATGCTGTCGTCGTCTTCTTGAAGGACATGTTCGCGGTCTCGTGGCGGAGGGCAAAGAGGACTGCTTGGTGGGACATTCGTGCATCTTGTGTGATGCTTAAATCGAAGCGGATCTTCACCCTTTTGTTCGTGGATGGCTGCGCAGCGAAATCGAGCGACAACGTCTTGACACATTCTGTATAATTCTAGCAAATTTGAGTTGTTGGAGAACTACTATTCTTACTTCGGAGGATTTGGAATGCTAGAATTTACGATCATTTGTATGATAATATTAGCCTTCGCATTGGCGTGTTGTTCTGGCAAGAAAGACTAAGTCTTTATATCCCGCGTTATTAAAAGACTTTTAGTGCTGGTGCCTGTTGCAGCATCTCTAGCGGCTCTTATGGTTGCGCGGCTTAAGGAGAGGCTGAGCCGATGTTACAGTAAGTCGGGTAAATAATCCCTCAGTTGAGCCCTAAAAACGACTAAGCCGGGCGCCGAGACTCGGTTAAGATTCGGGCGCGAATAGCGGACAGCTTCGCCGCCCGCCTCAGCCCGTTGCTCCCGAAATCGCATATCTGGTCCAACTAGCTTCCCCTCAATATATCTTTAAATAGTTATATATAGCGAGTAAATATTTATAACCAAAACTATAACTATAACCATGACAATATATACCAGTAGTAATAGTGTAATAATAGCGGTAATAGTATAAGAGTAGTGGTAATAGTGTGATAGTAAAGTAATAGTGTAAGTACTTTTAGTCTGAGTGGCACGACTATATACCACGTACCCCAGACAGCAAAGAGTAGGGAAGTTGCCAGTTGGCAACTTGCAGTCCTCCTACTGCCAAAGACATTAAAATGTAGAGATTGAGTTCTATTGGGATATTGACGGCAGATACCGGAGTTGGCATTAAGTATTTATCCGACTGAGGGGTAGTCGCCTTGGCAATTGCTGAGCATTCTGCTGGAAGCTCTTTAGTTGTGCTCTCCCGTTATATAGTAGGTAGCTACGTCTTTAAGATATTATAATCTAAAAGGTATTAGGTATACCTGCTATTATCTATTATAATTACCCTATCTATATCACAGTTATTGTAACGCCCTAAAATCTGATAAAGAATAAATAATCTAATTATTAATAGATGTGCTACGATGTTGTTGCCGAATTTAAATGCGCCGATAAACACGAACAAGCCGGAGAGGACAGGCTGAGATTTAAGCATATTGTAAGATGCACGACTGCTTTACAAAGTCCAACCGGTATTTCGTGTCCTCCAGCTTTAAGAGACCGCGAACACGTCCTGCAGGAGGATGACCCTGAAGAGAACTGTTCCGAATGCAAAGGAGAGACGCCTCCAGAGACACCGTAGTATTACGGTACTAGCAGAAAACGGCAGATTTACGGCAAAGAACGGTAGAATATAGCAGGCAGTTATAATTACGTAGCTAGAAGATTATATAAAATCCTACTTTAAGTAGCGCTACTATTCTTCTCCTTATAAAGGCTTAGGTAATAAGAACTGAGTCTATTGGTAGCCTATATACAAAGATTCTAAGCTAAGGAGAAAATATACGTCTACTCTGCCGTACTCGTGCCTTGATTAACTAAGTCGCTAATACGTAAGATATTTCGACTAGTCTATAGAGGTATTTCTAGAAATAAAATGTTAATATAATTAACGTAGTTTACGAGTAAGTTCTTACGCTATAATTTGATTTCTTTCTCTTATTTCAGCTATAGTTTGCTGCTCTCGCTCAGATCCTCCCCAACGGTACATAGTACAGTAAGATCTAGCCTGTGGAATCAACTTTGACTTAGCAGTAAAGATCCTATATATATTAATAAATAAGCTAGTAAAAGTAATTTAATATTTTACCATTTACTATTATTTCGGCTTACATAGTAGACTAGATGCGGTAGTTGAAGCAGCTCTTCCTTCTGTAGCGTGCCTGTAATATTGAGATCATAGATGAAATATCTACGTATCGGCTGATCGGAATCGAAATCACAGGGGATATGCACGTGATCATAGCTCGAGCCTCGATATGATATATCAAGATTTCGTCCAAGAAACTCCTGACAAAATAAATCTCCAAGCAAGCGGAAACGTCCTTGAGGATTGCCAGGTATATCTGTAACACAGGCTTTAATAATAATACGAGTTTGACCGGAGGTAATGTCGTCCATAGATGGTAGGGGTAGAGATGTAATGTATGGGTAAGCGGGTGGGCTAGAATTATGCGACGGAGAATTAGGGAGGCAGGAATAGGGGTTGTTAGGATAATACTAATATGGCCTGTGCTCTGGCTAACCCCGCAGCTTAATAATACAAAACCCCAAGTGACCGAGGTTACCTCAGTAAGCTTAAACTAAGAAATTTGCTATGCAGTCGTTTGATCAAGGCTCTGCTTATGGCTCTATATCGGTCTTTACATTTATAGGCGTTAAACGATCGATTGATCGAATAGGGGAGGGAGGGACAGGTATCGAGGCTCTCGCAGAGGCTTCAAAAACGTCGATTGGCGGTGCTTCCGACGATCTACCGACGTTAAGTGGGCTAAGTTGCCAGCTGGCAACTTACTCTATATCGTTATATATAGCGGTGGTAATATGCACGGTCGCAATAAGGTAGAAAAAGGTGTGGTCGATTTGATTTTGGCGGACGGTTACATAAAGTCACCGATCCACCGACGCCCCTCGCATACGCTAAAAATGCAGTGCAGCGCCAACCGCTTAATTCTAGACATGACTTACCAAGCCTTAATCTACGGATACAGCATGCATACTTTTTGGAAAAGCTTTAATAAAATATCTATTTGCTATATCCGGAAACAATCCCACCAACTTGTTAAATAGGTAAGGAAGAAACATCTTCAATGGCTAAGGAAGAATCCTGAATAGCTGAGGAAGAATCCTCAATAGCTGAGGAAGAAATATCCTCAATAGCTGGTGCAGGATAACGCTCGAACAGCTCGACCACCTCGGAAAGATCCATTTCCTGCAGTCGATCATCACTTATATCTTCAATAGGAAGATGACTACGAGGCGGCTGCCGGCCTACCAACGCATTTTGTATAACCTCCTCTATCAGTTGACCAAACTTAATGACGTCTGGGTAAAACCGCTCGATAAGCTTAAGAAATACCTTAAACACACCTGACGAGAGCCGCTCCACAAAAGAATGAGGTACTTTAGATGTAGGAATAAGAGCAAGAATACCAGAACCAAGTGTCTCCCGCATGCAATACCATCGGTGGCCCTTGGTAAGACACTTTGTAAAGTACCGCCATTGCTTGCTAGATGGAGCCGACGAGTCAGCCAGCGATGAAGGTGTATCCGTGGATGGGTAGAGTGCCTTAAAGAGCTGCTTCTTAACCAAAGACGCGTCGCTAACACCTCTACCCCGTGCGCTTGATCGCGTACCATCCAGAAGTGCTTCCGCGTTTCGATAACAGTCGTAGAGACGTGCGAGGTGATGGCGATAAAGGATCTCTTGAAGTATCCCGGTTGCTTCAATATTGGCAACGTCAAAGAAAGCCTTTCGGAAACCCGATAGCGCCGCGTTTATATTCTGGCTGCTGGAGGTAAAAGTAACCAAGGACTGCGACGATGATTGGAGAGGACGCGACGGGGGAGGGTGCGACGGGGGAGGACGCGACGTGGGAGGATACCACGATTGGGGAGCAGTCTGCCGGTTCAAATCCACTGTGCCGTTTTTTCGCCAGTACGCGAGTACAGCCTTCACGTTCTCAACGGCTTCTCCGCTACCAATAGCGCTTGCCCTATAGACTAACGCAGACGCCTCTCGTCTACCCATTCCCACACACTCAGCCTGTTTGGCCAGCCAGCCAAGTTTCCTTCCGTTCTCCCGCACATATGCATCCTGTATGTCATCCTCCTCCTCGGTTACGAAGACCTCCGAAAGCTTACTTTCGAACCTTCTACGCCTGTCCATTTCTTTACGCCTGTTTACATTACCGACTGTTGTGATGTACTCCGGGTCCGGCGTAGCCGTGTGGTCCCGAGTACGCTTGGCAGCCGGTTGAGATGGGGGAGCATTAGACATGGGCCTTTTGCCCCTACGACCGGCACCGTCGTCGCTTGTATCCCGTGTGCCGTCCGGACCAGCGGTAGACTGAAACTCTGCTGCGCTGCCGTAATCGCTGTCGTCCTCGATTCGCGATTGAGGGGATTGAGGGTCCGGATTGGCGTTATCCACATTAACCGGATCAAGTCGTGGAAGCACTTCAGGCCTGCAGGACTGGCGGATCCACTGCAACGCATCTTCCGGTGACTTTGCAACAAAGAACGAGAGCCTAGGATTGGCGCTATCGTGCACCCATACTGCCGCCGTGTCCGTGCCGATAAACAATGCTGGAAGTGAGCGTAGAAGGAACGACCGCGTCTCTTGAGGCGTCACGCCCGAGGCTAGAATTGATGCATCCATGGCTATTGATGTGGATATGGGAGATTGCGTGAGGTAGGGAATCGCAGTAGAAAATCGCGTTAGGCTATCAGCCAAAGCTTTGTCCGTGCGCATTATTCCCCCCTGGGTCAGGAAATCGGGGCGCTGCCACGACCGGTGACGTACCTAAAAGCGATAGGGGAGGCCGTTAGGGCAAAGTTGCCAGCTGGCAACTTTGTCACCTCTATTGCGTTGGGCAGCAGTGATGCCCGACTCTACAAACCGTTTATATAATGCGGCGTCAGTCCTTACGCACACCCTACTAAGGCCACACCATCCTTATCAATGCCGCCTAGATCTCACTCCGATTTGTTCCCCTTAAAATGTGCGAGCAACGTTGCCATCATTATCAGGATTGCGGCCATCTCTATCCCTATGATTACACCAAATGTTCGGTGGCTCTTGCACGCCCTAACCAAGAAGTTTGTGTACCTGCGAGTGGATCTATGCGAGATCTTCCACGAGCCCTTGATATACAAGACCAAGACTTAGCCGGTTTATGTCCACCTTGTTGTGGCCTGTCCCCTCCAAGCTCTGAGCATTCGCAGTAATTTTGTCTGGATACGTACTTAGCAATAGGTATGACTAAGGATTGGGTGCAACGTATAAAACTTTAGCGCTAAGGACTTAATAAATAGGTAGCCCGGTTCGGGTAAGGGTTAAAATAGTAGTGTTATAGGTCCACGAGGCCCGGTATAAGGAGGCAATGATTAATATATCTCCTACCTTACAATACCTTAGGAGATGGGCTTAAAGGGCGAAGTGAAATACGATATTTGCTGTCTAAGAAGAATTGTTACTTAGTCTATAAGCGTAATAGTGGTCATGCCATGTTCTATATTATTCCTCTATTATAATCCGTTAGCTTACCTCGCTAAGTCCTAACGACCTTAACTGGAGTCGCGGACTACTTCCACAATAGTACTACCAAATGGGTCACGTGACCCGTGCCTGCGGTTAGTTTATTTATACTTATGTATCATTAATTCGTGACACATGTCCATTAGTCCCGTAGGCGAACCAATCCTACCACCACCCAGGTCACCTATTGGTTGCTGTTCCGCTGGGCCGTAATAACGTGTACGAGGTGGCTGCGTGCATAAGGTGGCCGACGCTCCTAATAGCCGAGCAATTTCCCCACACTTCCAACCACTTAAAATCCCAAACAACTAGAGGCCAACACCCCCCAATCTATATATCACAATGTCAAACCCCTCTAGTGCTGAACACGAGCCAAAACGTGTAATTCTTAGACTTCGAGTAAACGAATTTAGCGGTCGGGACCCTTCTGAGTACACCGACGCCATCAGGGCATATCTCGCTTTTGCAGGGCGTTCAACCGATAGTTTGGAATTTAGGAAACACCACGCCCACATCGAGCCGTTTCAAGCCCCAGAGGTGAACCAAATCTCATTCCATATCACTATGGACATGGAGAAAGACACGGGCAACTCCCCAACTATCCAGGAGCTACCGCATGAGATATATCGCGTCCGTCGCAATAAGGAGGGAAAGTTGTAAGGCCAGTATTCCCTCCTCTATAAATTGGCTAACTTAGTATATAGCCAAGTAAAGCGAATTCAGAACGTTATTGAGGAAAAGAATTACCTAACTCAGATACGCAAGTATACTGATGTTTTATACCCTTGGGCAAAGTAATGTTGTATTGGTATTGTTTATGGGAATGCCACGAAGAACACGGTTGCAGACAAGTCGCCTAAGCGATGAATATGCAGGTAAGTTGCCAGCTGGCAACTCGCTCGTAGGCAGTACGTAGATGAGGAAGGTGGCCTATAGAGCTGGAGCAAGTAACTCTAAGTATCTATTAAAGATAACTGATTAACAGTATTAGTTTATTAATCCCCTACTTAGCAGGGATGCTGAAGTTCTAATCGTATCGTGTGGCTATACCAATAACGACCAGAATAGTATGCCTGAACTAGAGCCGAACACAACCAGTACTATTAGTTAGACTTTAGACCGAAGCTATCCCTATATCCTCCAACGCCTGGCTTTATTTTGCTTTCTGGCAATTAAGACTTAGTAGTAGATCTAGACTATTCTAAGTTGCCCCAGGCAAGATTTTCTTCATCTTATGTTTCAACGCTAAATACATGCTTAAATAAACAGCCCACCCCCCTTGACTTCATCAATCCTTGGGTTGCAGCTCTCTGCCAATAACATGGGTGCTCCCGATCCAACTACGTGCGAGGCATAGTCGCTAGGGTGTACGGTAGGGAGCAGGTAAGCCGAGCATGAGTCACAGGAGAGTCGATAGAAGAGGACGATATGGTAATAAGGGTAGGCAATAGCCTCGTACAGAGACGAATCGATAAGGAGGGAAGGGCTGCAGGCCTGAGGAGCTTATAAGGAGGTGCCAGGGGTTGCCGAAGGCTAGCCTTGGCAGCTCCTGAGAGCCCCCGGGCGTGCACCCAAGGGGCCAAAAGATCCCTTATACTACGTATGCTGCGCAACCAATTTAAGCACCTCCACAGTTGATGGAGTCAAACAAACGCAAACGCAAGCCTACTCGTACGACTATAACTGAGGGTAGCCCCAACGACGAGGTCATATTTCTTGGAAAGAACGCAAAGGGCACGGCCATGTTAAAGAGCTTAAGTGATGAATACGAGTTGGGGGAGGGCAATCCGCAGAAGGTGAAGAAGACGAAGAAAAGTCTAAGAAATACCGACGAAGAGAAGCGCTTAAGAAAGTCAGTCTCCCAATAACCCGCGAGAGACACTAATTAATTTACATTCAGATGGCGAGCAAAACCCCCTCAGTCCTTCACCACAATTAAAGAACGTGCCTTGACGCAGAGGATATTTGTTATTGCCCGTACCTGCGGCAGCACTGAAGACATCCCAGAGGAGGCAGCGGACATTGCTGGCACTACCAGAAATATATACACCGTGACTATTAATAAGACACCTGGTTGCACCTGTCCGTACGCAGAGAAAGGCCATCAGTGCAAACATATTGTCTGTGTGAGTCGTCTACCATCACTCCAAAATGTAATCCGCCATTAACTAAACTAGGTTCTCTCTCGTGTTCTTAGAGCCCCAGAACAACTTACCTACTAACTGGCTTTCATCTCCTCTAAATTACGTCAGATATTCGCCAAAGCTCCCTCCATCTTCCTTACACCTCACTCCCAGTTTAAACTTGCCGGCCGGCAACTTGGCCAAACAATCCTCTTAGATAACGACATAGCCATCGTTAACATCCGATCAAGTCATGGCTGCGAACTTGGATCTACACCCTCCTATCGAAATTAAAGGCCGCTACCTGGCTTTTATAGAAGCCTCCTACGCAGACCCGCATTCCCCGTTGAAGAAATGGCTACTAGATTTTGAAGCCAATTTTGGATGCGAGAATGAAGAAGGCAGAGCGCCTAGTTTGGAAAGCATCTTCCGCTTTATAAATTACCCAGAAAGCATCAGTCAAGACTATTTGGCAGCCGGACTCCCCGTTAATAAGGCTGCATTCCCACCCGGACACCCACATCGTGCGCGCATTAGCTGGATAGTTTCAATGTACGCCGTTATATGCCAAAGTCCTGCTATGCTTCGTCCAGTCATCAGCGACCTTGACCGTGAAAGCAGGCAGTTCTTCCTCGGAGGCAAATGTCCACGTGAATGGCTCATTGCACATAAGATACTCAGACTCTTTGCTTCAACATATAGACCTCACCTAACGCATAAGACCGATATTACTGACAAATTAACTCCAGCAAAGTTGCCAGCCGGCAACTTAACTGCATACGACCAAGCATTGGATTCAAACACGGGAAAAGACTGCACTACGATTACGAGCGAAAACCTAGACCCAGATATCAACGACACGAACAAGTCTTCGCCGCCAATCCCAAACGATGAGGATACTGGTCCCGAGTCAGAATATAATCCCGAGTTGGATAATGCATGCTGCGACATGTGTGTATATGGACTCTATCCATGCCGCTATAGCTCAGATGCAGAGCTATACGGATTGTACTAGCACCACCGATTACCGGCAGTCTTACAATTGGCGATTTAGGTACGGAAGAAGGTGCAGATACCCTGAGACCCAGTTAGCTGTTAAGCGTGTAGCAGGGAGTTAAGTAAGGTTGGTGGCATTTTCTAGGCTTGGTTAGATTTGGAATTTTTTGACTAGTAAAAGGCCTAGCATGATTATAGGAGCTTACATTAGTGGCAGATCCTTAAGTAGTATAAGTCGCCAGCGGGCAACATCTAGGTATTACCTAAAACCAGGCTAGCGCTTTAGGATAGCTTAAATAAACCTTTTCGCCCCAGCTCCTCCATCTTTTCTACACCTCACTCTATCAAATCTTTCTTGCTTGCTGGCAACTTAAGTGACATTCCAATCTCAGGCTCCATTCGTCCTATTGGATAACCAACATCTATCCTATAATTCAATCGGTTCGTAACCCAGTATGGTTGAGAAATTGGTGCTGCAGTGATTAACATTGAGTATAGAATTAGACGAATCATGCCATCATACACCGCTAACCTCACCCCTCCGGAATCCGATTCTTCTCAGCCCGATCGAGACGAGATTAGAACTACCATTAATCTAATCATCGCCTTGGAAGCCAACGACAAATATGCTATTGCTGAACATGCGTTTACGCTTGG
>Ga0307512_10008434_pt1 | contig 10047 bp, 11 predicted proteins | sample 14_EM_MG_FD_200267 | JGI IMG/M metagenome (GOLD analysis project Ga0307512, IMG submission 200267) | Populus trichocarpa ectomycorrhiza microbial communities from riparian zone in the Pacific Northwest, United States - 14_EM | ecosystem: Host-associated > Plants > Roots > Unclassified | place... | reverse complement strand
GGGCAAGAATGAGTGATTTCTCTTTCTATTCTTTTCCGAGTGTGAAGATATCCTACCAACGGTACGTGCTCAGTCATGCGATTTGTTTCTCGCATGGAAGTACACTTGGAATCCAATTGTGGATACATATATATACACTGTGGTTTGCTACCTTGAGGGTTAAAATTAAGTCCTGACTGCGATGGCCTCAGAGCATGACGCCTTCGTACGAGGCTAATCCCGTAAGAAAAAAGTAGATAAGCACACCCGGAAATCACGAGAAATTCGAACAAGAGTACGGCCAAAGGGTAAACCAAGTCATTTCGCCTACTCGTTGCACTATGTTAGGTAGTTCTATTTGTAGGTATACATAGCGCGTGGAAATGAAGAAAAAAAGACATCAAGAATTTCTAACTAAGTAGAGGGCCCTAAAACCCATTTGCCAACCATGCAAAAAGTGGAAAAGTAGCAGTGAAGTAAACACAAAACGGCGATACCTCTGGGGTGAAGAAAACAGGAACAAATCAGTTTTGAAACAAGAACCTCATGTCATCGGCAGTCAAGCGTTCCATGGCCTTCTGGTCCGCATTGACGGTGGCCTCGATCATCCTCGTCTTCTTTTCCTGCAATTCGATGATCCTGCTCTCAATGCTGTCTTCCACCACCATCCTGGTGACCGTGCACACGCGAGTCTGGCCAATACGGTGGATTCGGTCGGCCGCCTGCCATTCGACACTAGGGTTCCACCACGGTTCCATGAGGAACACGTGGTTGGCCTCGATGAGGTTGAGTGCGACACCGCCGGCCTTGAGGGAGACGAGAAATACTTCGACTTCGACGTGCGTCATGAAGTATTGGATTGTAGCATCGCGCTGTGCGGGGGACATGGAACCCTGAAGCATGACGGTTTTGAAGCCAGCGTGGTTGAGGCGCCATTCTATCAGTTGAAGCATGGAGGTGAACTGCGAGAACACGATGGACTTGGTGGTCTGATACGGGCGACGAAGGCGGTAGAGCTCGTGGCAGAGGGCCTCAATCTTCGTCGAAGAGCGCCAATTGGTCATGTCGATCCTGTTGACGATACTGGTCTGCTTGGGATGGTAGGAGCTAGCCTCGAGGGCAGGAGCAGCGAGATCGATCACGAGCGGGATATGGCACTTGGGACACTCCGGGGCTGAGTCGCCGCAGAAGCCAGATACGTAGCGCTGGACGCAGTCGCGGCAGTAGGTGTGGTGACACTTGGAGTTGATCGCCTCTTCAGCTTCTTCATCGCAGATTCCGCAGACCAGTGTGAGCTGTCCTTCTTCGGCATGCTTTCGAAGCACCAGATCCGGGTGGTCGGCCATCTGCCTCATGCGAGTAATCAAGGTGAAGATGTTCGCGTAATTGTTCAGGACAACTCCCTGCCTAGCGTAGGTCTCGAACTTCCTCTTTCCATCCGAGTAGATAGAGTCATAAAGGTCGAGCTCTTCCTCCGAGAATTTGTCTCTGCGAATGCGTACCACCTTATTCGGAAGTCCGAGATCGTCCTCACGCTCGTTCTTGGTACGCCTTAACATGATGTGCTTCAACAGTTGACGGATATTGCCGTACGCAATCCGTCCGACGCCTTCGTTTCCATCCCTCTGGATTGGCTTCAAGCACTCGTAGTTGAAAAAATTGAGATGGCACATGGGAGAGCAGCCGCATTGATCACAGTTGCGGTTGTTGGTAAACTTCCACTGGAGCTGCTTGCACGAACACTTCCGACAGTAATAGTACGAGAACGGATCGATCTCCAGGAAACGAAGGAGAGAAAAAAGCTCGCCAATGCGGTTCTGGAGGGGCGTGCCGGACAAGCATAGTTTGTACTTGGTCTTGAGAGCAAACACTGCTTTCGCGGTGTTGCTAGTACGATCCTGCATGGAGGTCAGAGACAGTAAGCCAATCGGGAAGTGACTATATTATATACCTTGATGCTATGAGCTTCGTCCAGAATCACACGGTGGTACTTGACCTTGTGGAGAACGCTGTCCTCCTTCACTATTCCGTCCTTGCGTCTGTAGCCTGTCTGCTGCTTCCGATACACAGACTCGAGAATGTTGTAGCTGGTCAACACAACATGGTATTTGGACAATTCTCTGGGATCTGTGGCCCTCGATGCTCCGTGGAACAAATACACCTTCAGAGCATCCCCGGTGTATTTTTCAATCTCGGATTTCCACTGTATGAGAGCAACGGTAGGAGCGACAACAAGATTAGTGCCAGCATTGGGATCGGTCATGACGAGAGCAAGGGTTTGGATCTGCAATAACATCAGCCACAAAATCGCCCCTTGATTGATCAAGGGAAAGCGCATACAGTCTTGCCCATGCCCATCTCGTCCGCAAGAATTCCTCCCTTGTAGATGCCCTTCTCCTGAACACGCATCCAGTGCAGTCCTTCTCTCTGGAAAGGCAAAAGTTCAAGTGCTAATCCAGGCGGCTGAGGGTCCTCCCTAACCTTGATGTTACAGCGACGACCAAGATCACGCCACACATTCTTAAGCTCAGGATGGTGTCTGTACAAAGCGGCGCGATCACTACGACTCTGTACCCAGAAGTCAACAAAAGTCCAATCCCGGGCAGTCAGGGTACCAGACTCACCCTGTTAGTGTTGTGAGGATCATTTGGAAGAAATGCAATACGAGGAAAGTCGGGATCCTCCTCGGAAACATCGTTCGGTTCGTATTCTTCATCTTCTAATCCTCCATACTCCATCTCTAGCCTTGCTAATCGTTGCTCCTGAGTTTCCACTGGGTCGAACGAATTGTGGAAATCGGCCCAACCGGGTGCGAAAGAAACCGAAGCCCTGGGAATCTCTGTAATCGGTTGGTGCTCGGGTTCATCCTCCGAGTAGATTTCATCATCTTCGTAAAGAGATTCCTCGCCTTCGCTCTCATCTACGAGACCCTGCCGAGAGGCGGAAGGAACACCAGAAGAGCTGCGGAGAAGTAGTTTTGCCTTCCTCTTCCCCTTCGCTTTGGACGGGTACTCGATGGCAGCCTCTTCCATGGAATCCTCATCATGCTGCTCCTCGTCGAAATCGTACTCCTCATCATCGCCATAAAGCGTTCCGTTTCTATCCCATGAAGTGGTGTCACTCCCGCTTGTCATACCAGTCTCGGTAGTGCCAGCACGGCTGAATTCGAAGGACGCGGGAGAGACAGCTTCGGAAGTCTCTGCAGAAGCAGTGTTCTTGATGCCAGCGGTACTCTTTTTCTTGGATGCTGCTCCACTGTTGGTACGACGACGCTTGGCGAGGGGAATGTCGCTGTCGTTGCCCATGTCACTGCTGCTATCGGCAAGAGTGGCAGCGACAGACGAGCTCAATCTGGAGGGTTTGACCGCCGCCTTCTGATTCGTGGGTTTCTCAGATGCAGACTTTCCCACCGACACAGGCTTCGCCGCCTTTGCAGACAAGCGAGCAGCTACAGCAAAGGGTCAACGAACTTCCACTTCCACTTCCAACCGGGACCAAAGGATCATGCTTACAACTTCTCGAAGCTGCCATTCCGCCGAGGAAGCTTATAGAGCTATCGGGTGAAGTCGAGTCGATTAGCTGAAACACGGCAGTAGTGAGCACCAAGAAATCGAGCAGGTGTACAAGCGCGCGAGAGGGATTGCGAAGGGGATGCCTTCGATTCAAGAGATGTTTGATTATGAAAGGGGTATCAGGGAAGAGGATGGGTTAGGGATGTCTTGGGTTTCTATGCCGATTACCGTGTTGCGATACGAGCGTCCCTTGAGGCAGGAGTGGCAATCGCAAGCTAGCAAGGGAGATGGAGGGGCGGAGTGAGTAAGCGAGAAGAGATCCAATGTCCCTACCCGGCAGAGATGGAAGATTGTTCTAATGATAGAAGAGGTGGGTAAGTAGTATGATGAAGAGGAGGAGAATGAGGAGGATGGGGAAGAGGGAGAAGTTGGTTGGTGCTGTTAATGAGGATGATGGCAGGAACGAGTGTGGAGTTTGGGTCGCGTCTTGGACCGTGTAAGCTTTCCTCTGGTGCACATATTAGCTTCACGGGAAGACGTGTGTTTGTGGCACCCCTAGATAGAACACAATTTCTCTTTCTTTCTTTTTTTCTCGCGTCAAGTACTCTTGCCAGCCAACCGACCGCTGCGTAGCAGAAACACCTTGGACCCCCCCCCTCCATCTTCTCTGTCCGGAGCTGCAGACCCGGATAACTCTTCCAGCTATTGTCGATCGTCGCTACCAGACCTCTTCAGTCGCCTCTGTTTACCGCGTCGCAATATCCGCAGCAAGCGGCGAGACGCGTCGACTGGGAGCTTTCTGAGTAGATACTTTGACCTACTTTAAACCCTGCCCCACTAAATATTCGCCCTGCCCAGCAAGTTCACCCAACCCGACCAGGGTCCAAAGATTCAGAGTCACTTTCTACCTATTCTAGCAATAACGCTAGAGCAAGAGCTCGCCTTCTCCGCGATCCCTACTTCTAACACTCCCACTATCTCCTCACAACCAGCCTCCAATCCTCCATACATTCACCTCTATCCCCTCTCCTCCTCCTTCTTATCCTGCGCCTCTCCTCGGGATACAACGCTCAAACACAAACGGCCCTCGCCTTCTCGAACCAACATCCACAGTAGCAGCAACAACGGCAACCATGTATGTTTCCCCGACAGCCCCAACATTCTGTTACTTACATGTTTCGGCAGGTCGAGAAGAAGACCGGGAGATGTTCGTGGGCCGAACTCTGCTCTAACGGAGTTCTTGCGGGTATGTTGCTCATGATTATTGTTGGATGTGAACTTACGATTTCCTCAGGAGAAAGGTATCAATGCTGCGGAGATCCGAGAGCGCGCCAACAGACGGAACGCCGAAGCGCGAGCGGCGGAACATACAGCGGCAGTGGCGGTAGCAGCAGGACCTTCCACCTCGGCGCCGAAAGAAAAGGCGAAGGGAAAGGGAAAGGCGGCGGCGAAAAAGAAGCGCAAGCGAAACGATGATTTTGACTCCGACTTTGAGCTCCCCGAGCAGAGCAACGCCCCAAAGCCCGGCCAGATCACCTTCTGTGCCGAATGCGAGTCCCGATTCACTGTCACCGCTTATACGTGTGCCCCCAAGGATCGAGATGGCTTGCTGTGCTCCAAGTGTGGGAGCAAGTACGGAAAGGACAATAAGGCAGTCAAGAAGAAACGTGCTTCCACGAAGACAAGCAAGCGCGACAAACTACGCAATGCTCTTGACAATAATCAGACTTGTATAGCGAAGAGTCTCAAGGACTACTGCATCGAGGTTTGTACTAGCTGTCTTCGTATTACGTCTCACGGTAAATAAACAAAGCTAACATTGCGGGAAGTACGTGGCGAGAAATATCGACATGGTTGATAATTTCGGGGGTCTTCCCGATAGGTTCATGGACCAGATATGCCAGATCATCTCCCGCAACAGATCGTTAAACAACCACACCATGAGGTTGTTCCTTGAGAACGACAAGAGAACCAGAAAGCTAACGTTGTACGACTGTGCCAGTATGTTTACACTGTTCCCGACCACCCATACCCACGCGCTAACAACTCGACTGCTAGAAATTGATAGCAACAGCTTGCGCAACATTGCAGCATTTCTTCCAGATCTTCGCGAACTCTCGCTGTACCATTGCGGAAGGATGACTGATGAGGTCCTTCCGTATTATGCTGAAAAGCTCAAATGTCTCGAGTCTATTCATATCCGTGGCGCTTTCTTGGTTGGTGCCGAGGTGTACGTCGATTTCTTCAAGACCGTGGGACCTCGTTTGAAATCGCTCAGTCTCACCTCGACGGCCCGCACCAATAGCTCCGTGTTCGAGGCTATCGCCGAGAACTGCCCCAACCTCGAGTCGTTGTGTCTTTCGAATCTCGCTCGTCTTGACGTCGACGGCGTCACGGCGCTTAGAAATTGCTCGAAGCTCAAGAGCCTCGACATCTCTTTTGCTGGCGGCGATATCACCGACGACGCTGTGGTTTCGCTTCTGGACGTCATCGGTTCTGGTCTGAAAGAGCTCGACCTCTCCGGCAATGCGCTGCTCACGCACGAGACCTTGGGCGCAATCCACGCTTGCTGCGCCCACCTGCGTGTCCTCAAGCTAAACGACTGCGAGCTGCTCACGGACCAGGACATCATCAACCTCTTTACCAATTGGTATAAGAACCGCGGTCTGCATGAATTCCACATTGCGCGTCCCGAGAGCTTTGAAGACGGCGCTTTGGAGGCTGCTGCGGTTCACAGTGGACAGACGCTCAAAGTACTGGATCTCACCTCATGTGGAGGCATCACCAGACAGGGCCTTTTGAAAGCATTGACGGTCTGCCAGAAACTACAATCGATCGATGTGGGTTTTGTCAGGTCGGTGGACGATGAGGTGGTCGAGGCGATGCAGAAGAACGGCATCACCCATATCACTATCTGGGGATGCACGAAAGTTACCTTGACATGTAAAGTTGACGTCGGCGTCACTCTCGTTGGACGGGAGGCGGACCTGGCGTTTGTTGATGAAATCCCTGATGCTGCCCCAACGGAATAGAGGATATGCGGCCTTGGGGTGATGTTTTGTGATGTGTTGCATACAAGTACTCTTACTCGCATACAACTTCAATAAAATGCTTTTTTTGTAGTAGTGAGTTGTGCGTCATTCCAAAGTGACTGTTCCTATGGAGTGAAAACGTAAAACGCAGGGTTCCTTGTGTATAGAGGGTGGATATGGTGATGAAGATTGTCCGCCAATTTCAGGAGACCTCACTAGCGCAGTAGACCATGACAATGTAGAACCCAGCTATGCCGTATCAGTTGGTGTACTCGAAATTCGTGGGGCGGCTGACGCTACTGCCCACCCTCTCCCAACTAGGTACATACCTTGGTACGTAGGATACATATCTAGCCAAAGGAAAACGGCAGAGTTAGAGAAAGGCCTCCTCCATTGAACCATTCCGGGTGATAACGCGTGCACCAATTACCCTACCTCGTATCTTCACCTCTCGATGGCTATACCACACACCTCCGTCCTAACCATAGCTTTGCACGAAACCTCAAAATGTCCTCGATACCACCACGTCCACCGCCACTATCTGGCGCGCTCCCACCACCACCACCACCCCCGCCGCCGCCACCGCCGCCGCCGCCCCCGTCCGACACGCTTCCACCTCCGCCTCCTCCACCTCCGCCTCCGCCTCCTCCACCACCAGCAGAAGAAGCCCCGCCCCCGCCGCCCCCGAAAGCGAAACAGAAGCCCCCGGCCGGCCGTGGGCCCCTCAGCATCGAGCAAATCCTGCAAAAGAAAAAGGAGGCGGACGAGGCAGCGAAGCGACCGAAATTCCTGTCCAAGGCGGAGCGCGAAAGGCGCGCGTTAGAGAAACTGAAGGAGGAGCGGGCGCGAAAGGATGTCACCAACGGGAATGGGAATGTGAATGGCATAGGCGGCGGGGCGGCTGCGAGGGTTGGTAAGGAACCCCCGACTGGGCCTGCGGCGATGAGAAAAACTGGGAATGGAAGGGACATGCCGCCTCCACCTCCGCCGCAACAGCAGGAGCAAAAAGAAAAGAAGAGGAACCAGCGCAGCCTATCGGCCGCGGAGGAACTTGCGGCTGCCGAGATGAAAAGACGCTACATGGGCGTTGACCCCGACACTTCTGTTCTCACGAGCAAGAAAAAGCGACGGAAGACGCACGAGAGGAAATTTACTTTTGAGTGGGGGGCGGAGGAGGATACCTCCCTCGATGAAGAGAGACAACAAATAGGGTTTTTTGGACGGGGGAAGCTCGGCGGTTTTGCGGATTCCGAGAAACCAGTGGATGCGTACTTGAAGGCTCTACAGAGTCGGGGTGAGGACGAGGAGAGGAGAGCGAAAGAGATCATGGAAATGGAGAGGAAGAAACGTGAGGCGACCAATTGGGTCGATAAGCATTGGTCGGAGAAACCGCTCGATATGATGAAGGAGCGCGATTGGCGAATTTTCAAGGAAGATTTCAATATTGCTACGAGAGGAGGCGGGATTCCGCTGCCGATGAGGAGCTGGGAGGAGAGCCAGTTACCGACTAGGCTGTTGCAGGTGGTGGATGAGGTCGGGTACAAGGAACCGTCGGCGATCCAACGCGCTGCAATCCCAATTGCTCTGCAGAACAGAGACCTGATCGGTGTCGCTGTTACGGGTTCCGGAAAGACGGCTTCGTTCATTCTGCCATTACTGGTCTACATTTCCGAGCTTCCTGGATTGACAGAATTCACCAAAAACGATGGTCCGTACGCCATCATCCTCGCCCCGACGCGTGAATTGGCGCAGCAGATCGAGACGGAAGCGAAGAAGTTCGCTACGCCGCTTGGCTTCACTTGTGTTTCCATAGTCGGAGGCCATACGATTGAAGAGCAAGCGTACAACCTGCGTGATGGTGCCGAGATCATCATCGCTACGCCCGGCCGTCTCGTTGACTGTCTGGAGCGCCGACTCCTTGTCCTTTCGCAATGCTGCTACGTGATTATGGACGAAGCCGACCGGATGATCGACATGGGCTTCGAGGAAAGTGTCAACAAGATTCTCGACGCCCTGCCAGTCCACAATATCAAGCCGGACACCGAAGACGCCGAGAATCCCGTGCTGATGTCCAAACACCTCGGTGGAAAGGACCGCTTCCGCCAGACAATGATGTATACAGCGACCATGCCACCGGCGATCGAACGCATAGCCCGAAAATACCTCCGACGCCCGGCAATCGTCACCATCGGTAACGCTGGTGAGGCTGTAGACACCGTTGAACAGCGCGTCGAGTTCATCTCGGGCGAAGACAAGCGCAAGAAACGCATGCTGGAACTTCTGACCTCGCGTGAATACTCACCCCCCGTCATCGTCTTCGTCAACATCAAGCGAAACTGTGATGCCGTCGCAAAGGACCTCAAGCACTCCGGCTGGCATGCCGTTACGCTCCATGGGTCGAAATCGCAGGACCAACGAGAGCAGGCACTGCACCAGCTCCGGTCCGGCCAAGCGGATATCCTCGTCGCTACCGATCTCGCGGGTAGAGGTATCGATGTTCCGGATGTCAGTTTGGTTATCAATTTCAATATGGCGACGAGCATCGAGCAGTATACGCATCGCATTGGACGTACCGGTCGCGCGGGAAAGAGCGGTGTCGCTATCACCTTCCTCGGCCAGGAGGATGCAGATGTCATGTATGACCTCAAGCAGATGCTGATGAAGAGCGCGATTTCGAGGGTGCCAGAGGAGTTGAGGTTTGTCGCTATTCGTCCTTTCCGGTGTGATACGATAGTTGCTAATGTACTGGAAACAGAAAACATGAGGCGGCGCAAAGCAAACCCACGAGGTCAAAGAAGGCGGCCGGTGATAGAGGTGGTGGGGGTGGGAGTGGCGGTGGTGGCGGTGGAGGGGATCGGGATCAGGATACGATTATGGGGGGCACTGGAGGTGGTGGGGGTGGTAGTAGTGGGAAGTGGAAGAATTGATGTAGTAGTAACTTAATAGATGGAAGAGGTGCCAGTACATAAGGACTTGCGAGTTGCAGATGAACGGGCTTTGCCGAGTGTGAGGCTGGGGAAGGTTTCGAATGTCCCGCCATGACGCATCTTACCCGGCAACCTGCAACAATTCCCCCCACCAGGCCTACTAACCCTACCTCCACCACCACCACCACCACCACCACCACAACTTCACCACAAACACAGCAACCATGTCGACGCCTACGACCGCCACAGCCACCGCGTCAACCTTCGTCTCGCTCGCGCGCCTGCTTCATCCACGGCTGACCCGCTTCTTCGCACGGTACCCACCGGGCACCGCCAACGACGTCCGCAGCAACCCGTTCAAGCCGACGGTGTTCCCGGCGACGGGCAAGTGGCACAACCCCGTGTTCTCGCTGCGGCGCCAGGCGGAGCTGTGCAAGCTTGCGCGCCGGTACGGTGTCGAAGAGCTGCTGCCGCCCACGAAGAAGAGCTCGATCGAACGCGAGGCCGCCAGACAGCGGAGGGCCGAGAGGGGCCTGCACGTCCGCGGACACCGCGGGGAGAGGACGCTCAAACCCAGGTATGGCCATTCTTTACCCA
>Ga0307512_10008433_pt1 | contig 10048 bp, 7 predicted proteins | sample 14_EM_MG_FD_200267 | JGI IMG/M metagenome (GOLD analysis project Ga0307512, IMG submission 200267) | Populus trichocarpa ectomycorrhiza microbial communities from riparian zone in the Pacific Northwest, United States - 14_EM | ecosystem: Host-associated > Plants > Roots > Unclassified | place... | reverse complement strand
GCACCACGCTGAAGAACGTGCTCTCCGGCAAGGTCGTGGACAAGACGTTCAACGCCGGCACCAAGGTCGAAACCGCGACGGTCGACAAGCGCACGATGCAGTATCTCTACCAGGACGGTGAGGACTTCGTCTTCATGGATCTGGACACCTTCGACCAGATCACCGTGCCCGGCGGCACCGTCGGCGAGAACGCCAACTACCTGCTGCCCGAGGCCGAGGCGACGGTCGCGACGCACGAGGGCGTGCCGCTCTACATCGAGCTGCCGACCAGCGTCTTCCTCGAGGTCACCTACACCGAGCCGGGCCTGCAGGGCGACCGTTCCACGGGCGGCACCAAGCCCGCGACGGTCGAGACCGGCGCGACGGTCAACGTTCCGCTGTTCATCAGCCAGGGCGAGAAGATCAAGGTCGACACCCGCGACGGTCGATACCTCGGCCGCTCCTGATGCCTGAGGGTCCCAAGACGCAGATGCCCGCGCGTCGCAAGGCGCGCAAACGGGCGCTCGACGTGCTCTACGAGGCCGATCTCCGTGATCTGCCGCCGGGCCAGGTGCTGACGAGCTACCTGGACCGGATCGAGAAACCGCGTCCCGACCACATGGATTACGCGGTCATCTTGATCGAGGGCGTCGCGAAGAATCTCGACCGCATCGACGAGTTGATCGCGAGCTACGCCGAGGGCTGGACGATCGACCGCATGCCGGTCGTCGACCGCAACCTCGCCCGGATCGCGGTCTACGAGTTGCTCTACCTCCCCGAGATCGACGACCCGGTCGCGATCAGCGAGGCCGTCGAGCTGGCGAAGCAGATGTCCACCGACGACAGCCCGCGTTTCCTGAACGGCATCCTCGGCCGGATCGCGGAGTTCGCCACCCGCTGACACCGGGGCCACGGCCTGGACCATGCGACAAGGCGCGCTCTTGTGCCTTGTGGAGCGTCACTCTACGGTGGCTTGATCACGACGCGCCGGAGTCGCCCGGTCCGGCGCCGCCACGCGGGGGAGGCTCTCATCTTTCTCGATCTGTTCGCTGTGCGGCTGCGGTTGGAGGCGCTTCGCAGCGACCGGCATCGGGCCACGGTCGGCACTCCCGGCGCGGTCGACAGCCTCGCGATGGTGGCCAGTTCCTCCTGGCAATGGCCGGTCGACCCGGCCACCGGCACGCGACACGGCGATCTGCTGCGCGGGCTGGTCGCCCGCCTGACCGGCGACCGGTTCGCGGTCGGCCGCGGGCCGGCACCGGACGGGACCGCCCGCAACGGCCGGCGATCGCGGAGCACGCCGGACCCGGCGTCCTGGACCTGGGCGCTGGGCGAGCGGGCGGGCGAGTCGATCGAGCACGTCGCGACGGCGCTCGGCGACCTCTGCCGGCGCGCCGCCGAGCGCGGTCTGGGCGCGGTCGAGAGCGACCTGTCTGCCATGAAACACCGGGTCTACCTGCACGGCAGCGAGTTGTGGCCGGACGACCTGGATTTCCACGTCGTCCTGGACTTCGCCTTCACCACCTACCTCCAGCAGCTCACCTGCGTGCTGAAGGTGTCCCTCGAGAGCCGATATCCGCGGCATGCGCCGGACGAGTTCCGCGTTCCGCACGAGCCGGAGCCCGGCGGGGCCCCGATCGCCGACTATGTGGATCTGTTCGACGATGTGCGTACGCGGATGGAGGATTGGTTTGCCGGCAGTGGCCTGCACCGGACCGAGTTCCGGATCCAGGGCCGGGAATACCGGCTGCCGACGATCTGGGTCGGGGTCCCGGCCGGCCCGGAGCCGGACGCGGTCCGCTACCTGCGGGACTCGCTGCCCATGCTCAACGACCTGGCCGCGCTCACCCTGCGCGTGGGTGACGCCCGCGACTGTGTGATCACCCCGAGCGTCCTCAACGGGCAGGTCCTGGCGCTGCGGCACCTCGAGTCGGTCCCGGCGAACGAGCCGATCCTGCAGCCCAACTATCTGCTCGTCCCGGAGAGCGTGGCGCCGAACGATCCGCTCGGCCGGGGCCAGGAGGAGCTGATCGCGCAGGTCATCCAGGCCCTGATCCTGCTGGAGGGGCTGGCGGCCGAGCGGTTCTGGCACATCCACGCGGACGTGGACGTCTGGATCCACCAGCTCAACGTCTACGACCGGGTCGCCGAGCGGGGCCTCGTACTCTGGGATGCGCTCTCCACCCATCTGCCCGTGCGACGCGGCCGCGAGCTGGAGCGGGTGCACCGCAGCGTGGAGCTGATCCACCAGATCCTGCTGCAAGGCGTCGCCGACCTGGCCCGGATGGAGACGCGCACCCAGGACTGCCTGGCGAACGCGGCGCGGGCGACGGAGGAACTGCTCGAGGCGTACGACGGGGTGCTCACGGAGTTCCACGACACGCGGTCCGGCTTGCGGACGGCGCTGGCTCAGACCGGCGTGGCCGGCGAGGTGCGGCTGCGGGCCGAGCGCGCGGTGGAGCAGGCGGCCCGGGTCAAGGCCAAGTACGACCACCTGCTCGGCGCCATGTCGCACGCCTTCGACGAGCGCCGGGTCCGCGAGTCCGACGTGCTGCAGCGGGCCAGCGGCAAGATCGGCTTCGCGCTCGCGTTCATCGGCGGCATCACCGTGCTGGACGCCACCGTGCAGATGAAGCCGGACGGGTTGCGCTCCGGCGCCTTCCTGCTCTGGAATGACGCCTGGCTGAGCCGGGCCGCGCTGGTCGCGAGCGTGCTGTTCGGGCTCGGCTTCCTCGCGTCGGTGTGCTGGGTCGCGGTCGGCACGCTCGGCGAGGGCCCGCTCGGCTCCCGCCGGTTCCGCCGCATCTACAACGGCAGGCGCGGCGAGACCCGGCAGACCGGCATGTGGCATTTCCTGCGCGACTCCTCCAGCGACGAACTGGATCAGGTGAAGGCGCGGTCGACCGAGGCGCCGCTGCTGGAGTGGCGCAAGCGCGACGACGACCTGTCGGCCCGGTTCGCGGTGCTTTGGGACGAGATCGCGGGCGACGACAACGACGGTGTCTTCCCGCGGCTGCGCCGGCGCGGGGCGGGCGAGGATCTGAACGTCGCCAGCGACATCCGCTCGCTGGCGCAGCGGATCGAACAGTGGGGCCTGCGGACGTTGCTGGTCACCGAGCGGCCGTTCGGCACGCTCTCCCGGTATCGGGTGCCCCGGCTGACCCTGCTCTACCGGGCCTGCACGCTGCTGCCGGACTCGTTCCTGACCGGGACCGGCGTCAACGTCGTGTCCGAAGACGACTGCCGGCGCAGCCTGCAGCAACTCGGCCTGACCCCGGCCGAGGCGGCGGAAGTGGACGCGGCTCTGGTCCGCCGGGTCGGCGCGCAGCAGGCCACCGCGCAGGACGTGATCACGTTGCTGGACCAGTGGGACGTGCATGCCGACATGGACGCCGACCGGGTCGCGCGGCTGCTGGCCAAGGCCCGCACCAGCGCGATAGACGCGACGAAGCCCGCGCCGCCGGAGGCAGCACGGGCTTCGGAGTGAACTCTGCGGTCAGGAAGCGAAGAACGCTCGCGGGTCCGCAACCAGGACACCCTGCTCGGTCAGGCGCTCGATCAGACCGGACGGCGAGATGTCGTAAACGATGGCGAGCGCGCGCAGGTCATCGGCGCGGATCGACAGCACCCGTCCGTTGTAGTCACCGCGCTGCTGCTGGATGGCCCGGGCGTACCGCGCGACGTAGGCCAGATCCTCGCCCGTCGTGTCGTACAGCTTCTCCAGGTCCAGCACGATCTTGTTGGTGGCCTCGAGCCGGACGCCACTGCCGTCGGGCAGCAGTTCCGAGACGGGCACGCGGTAGAAATCGGCCAGTTCGGCCAGACGCGACACGGTGACCGCGCGGTCGCCGCGCTCGTACGATCCCACCACGACGGCCTTCCAGCGGCCGTTCGACTTTTCTTCCACGCCCTGCAGGGACAGGCCCTGCTGCTGGCGGATGGAGCGCAGGCGGGCGCCCAACGACTTCGCGTACTCAGACGGCATTCGGACACTCCCAGTACTGTGCTGGCCCGGAGGGTTCTTCCTCCGCGATCGCTACGCAGCGTGACGGTACGGCCGTTGCGACCTCTGGTCAAGTGCCGGTTACCTATGAGTCGCGGGGCCAGTGTGAAAAATGCCCACATTTGTCCCGGGCTCGGTAGGTCAGCCACGTCACCATGGTCATCACCGCGTCCACTGGTAACGTAGCGTCAGCCCGCTTGCCCGCCGTCATCGGGGCCAGCGGAAACCGACATCCTTTAACGACCCGTCCCGTGAGGCGGGGAAGGGGTCCCCTGTGGCATATCCAAAAGCGGATAGCCGTAAGAGCACCGGTCCGGGAAAAATCGTACTTTCCGAGGCTGATCTGCATCGGGTTGTCGATCGGATAGCCCACCAGATCCTCGAGAAGACGTCCGGTGCGACCGGCACTGTCCTGCTCGGCATCCCGACCCGCGGCGTACCGCTCGCCCGTCGACTAGCCGCCCGCATCCACGCGTTCGAGGGCATCGACGTGCCGGTCGGCGCGCTCGACATCACCCTCTACCGCGACGACCTGCGGCTGCATGCCACCCGCGCGCTCGGCAAGACCGAGCTGCCCGGCGACGGCATCGACGGCCGGCGGGTCATCCTCGTCGACGACGTCCTGTTCTCCGGCCGCACCGTGCGGGCCGCGCTGGACGCGATCAGCGACGTCGGCCGGCCCAGCTCGGTGCAGCTCGCGGTGCTGGTCGACCGCGGCCACCGGGAGCTGCCGATCCGCGCCGACTACGTCGGCAAGAACATCCCCACCGCGCTGACCGAGAGCGTGCGCGTGTCGTTGGCCGAGACCGACGGCGGCGGCGACGAGGTCCGGTTGACCGGAGGAGAGCCTTCATGATCAAGCATCTGCGATCGGCCGCCGACCTGGACGCCGACACCGCCACCCTGATCCTGGACACCGCGGGCGAGATGGCCGCCCTGGCCGGCCGCGAGGTGAAGAAGCTGCCGACGCTGCGCGGCCGCACGGTCGTCAACCTCTTCTACGAGGACTCGACGCGGACCCGGATCTCGTTCGAGGCGGCGGCCAAGCGGCTGTCCGCCGACGTGATCAACTTTTCGGCGAAGGGTTCCAGCGTCTCCAAGGGGGAGAGCCTCAAGGACACCGCGCTGACCCTGCAGGCGATGGGCGCCGACGCCGTGGTGATCCGGCACCCCGCTAGTGGCGCGCCGCACCGGCTCTCGTCGTGGGTGGAGGGCTCGGTGATCAACGCCGGGGACGGCACCCACGAGCACCCGACCCAGGCGCTGCTGGACGCGTACACGATGCGGTCGAGATTGGGAAAGATCCAGGGTCTGCGCGTCGCCATCGTGGGTGACGTGTTGCACAGCCGGGTCGCCCGCTCCAACGTTCTGCTGCTCACGACGCTGGGCGCCGAGATCACCCTGGTCGGGCCGCCGACGTTGATCCCGGTCGATATCGCGGCGGCCCTCTCGCCGGCCACGAAAGTGTCGTACGACCTCGATAGCGTCCTGCCCGTGATGGACGTCGTGATGATGCTGCGGGTGCAGACCGAGCGGATGCAGGATTCCTACTTCCCCTCGGCGCGGGAGTATTCCCGCCGCTACGGGCTCGACGTGCCCCGGATGAGAAAGCTGCCGGAGCACGCGATCGTCATGCACCCCGGCCCGATGAACCGGGGGATGGAGATCGCGCCCGAGGTGGCCGACTCGTCCCGCTCCACGATCGTCGAACAGGTCGCCAACGGTGTCAGCGCCCGGATGGCGGTTCTTTACCTGCTGCTCGGAGGAAAAGCATGACCGCGTACGCGATCAAGGGTGTTTCGGTCCTCGGCGCCGCACCGGCCGACCTGGTGATCCGCGACGGCGTGATCGCCACGGGCGGCAAGGCCGACGAGGTCATCGACGGCGCCGGCCTGATCGCCCTGCCCGGCCTGGTCGACCTGCACACCCACCTGCGCGAGCCCGGCCGCGAGGACGCCGAGACGGTCGAGACCGGGTCGCGGGCGGCGGCCCTGGGCGGCTACACGGCGGTCTTCGCGATGGCCAACACGTCGCCGGTCGCCGACACCGCCGGCGTGGTCGAGCAGGTCTGGCGGCTCGGTCGCGAGGCCGGCCTGGTCGACGTGCTGCCGATCGGCGCGGTCACCGTCGGGCTGGCCGGCAAGCAACTCGCCGAGTTGGGCGCGATGGCCACCTCCGCCGCGAACGTGCGGATCTTCTCCGACGACGGACACTGCGTCGCCGATCCGCGGTTGATGCGCCGCGCCCTGGAATATGTGAAGGCGTTCGACGGGATCATCGCGCAGCACGCCGAGGAGCCCCGGCTGACCGAGGGCGCGCAGATGCACGAGGGCGAGGTCTCCACCCGGCTCGGCCTGACCGGCTGGCCGGCGGTCGCCGAGGAGGCGATCATCGCCCGCGACGTGCTCCTGGCGGAGCATGTCGGCAGCCGCCTGCACGTCTGCCATGTCTCGACCGCCGGGTCCGTCGAGGTGCTGCGCCAGGCCAAAGCCCGCGGCGTACGGGTGACCGCCGAGGTCACGCCGCACCACCTGTTGCTGACCGACGAGTTGGCGGCCAGTTACGACCCGGTCTTCAAGGTCAACCCGCCGTTGCGTACGGCGAAGGACGTGACCGCGCTGCGCCAGGCGCTGATCGACGGCGTGATCGACATCGTCGCCACCGACCACGCCCCGCACGCCGTGGAGGACAAGGAATGCGAGTGGGCGTACGCCCGGCCCGGCATGGTCGGGCTGGAGACCGCGCTCCCGGTCGTGCTGTCGGTGCTCGGTGAGCAGTGGGATCTCATCGCCGAGCGGATGTCCCGCGCCCCGGCCCGGATCGCCGGGCTGGCCGGGCACGGCACCGATCTCGCGGTCGGCACGCCGGCCAACCTGACGCTGGTGGACCCGTCCGCCCGCCGGGTCGTCGACCCGTCGGCTCTGGCGAGCCGCAGCCGCAACACGCCCTATGCAGGCACCACCCTGCCGGGTCGCATCGTCGCGACCTTCCTCCGGGGAGAGCCGACAGTCCTGGATGGGAAGGCCGTCAAGTGAAACCAGCGATTCTCGTGCTCGAGGACGGGCGCACCTTCCACGGTTCGGCGTACGGCGCCGAGGGGGAGACCTTCGGCGAGGCCGTGTTCACCACCGGCATGACCGGCTACCAGGAGACGATCACCGACCCGTCTTATCACCGGCAGGTGGTCGTGCAGACCGCGCCGCAGATCGGCAACACCGGCGTCAACGACGAGGACGACGAGTCCGACCGGATCTGGGTGGCCGGCTACGTGGTCCGCGACCCGGCCCGCCGGCCGTCCAACTGGCGCTCGACCGGTGACCTCGGCGAGCGGCTCGCGGCGGAGGGCATCGTCGGCATCAGCGGGATCGACACCCGGGCGCTGACCCGGCACCTGCGCTCCCGCGGCGCGATGCGCGTCGGCGTCTCCTCGATCGACCTGGACGCCACGGCGCTGCGCGAACGGGTGCTGGGCCAGCCCGAGATGCTCGGCGCCGATCTGTCCGCCGAGGTGAGCACCGGCACGCGCTACACGGTCGACGCGGTCGGCGAGCACCGGTTCACGGTCGCGGCCCTCGACCTGGGCATCAAGCGCAACGTCTCACGCCGGCTGGCCGAGCGGGGTGTCACGACGCACATCTTCCCGGCGTCGTCCACGATTGACGACCTGCTCGCGGTCGGCCCCGACGCGGTGTTCTTCTCGCCGGGCCCGGGCGACCCGGCCACCGCGGACGGCCCGGTCGGCCTCGCCCGCGAGGTGATGCGCCGGCGGATTCCGCTGTTCGGCATCTGCTTCGGCAGCCAGATCCTCGGCCGGGCGCTGGGCTTCGGCACCTACAAGCTCGGGTACGGCCACCGCGGCATCAACCAGCCGGTGCTCGACAAGACCACCGGCAAGGTCGAAGTGACCAGCCACAACCACGGCTTCGCGGTCGACGCCCCGCTCGACACCGTGTTCGACACCGTGTTCGGCGGCGTCGAGGTCTCCCATGTCTGCCTCAACGACAACGTGGTCGAAGGGCTGCGGGCACGCGACGTGCCCGCGTTCACGGTCCAGTACCACCCCGAAGCGGCAGCCGGCCCGCACGATGCGGACTACCTGTTCGACCGGTTCGTGGAGCTTGTTGAAAAGGTGGATGCCTGATGCCCAAGCGCACCGATCTGCGGCATGTGATGGTGATCGGCTCCGGGCCGATCGTCATCGGGCAGGCTTGCGAGTTCGACTACTCCGGCACCCAGGCCTGCCGGGTGCTGCGCGCGGAGGGCCTGCGCGTCTCGCTGGTCAACTCCAACCCGGCCACGATCATGACCGACCCCGAGTTCGCCGACGCCACCTACGTCGAGCCGATCACCCCCGAGTTCGTCGAGTTGGTGATCGCCCGCGAGCGTCCCGACGCGATCCTGCCGACCCTGGGCGGCCAGACCGCGCTGAACACCGCGGTCGCCCTGCACGAGAGCGGCGTGCTGGACAAGTACGGCGTCGAGCTGATCGGCGCGAACATCGACGCGATCCGCCGCGGCGAGGACCGCCAGCTGTTCAAGGACATCGTGGCCCGGGCCGGCGGCGAGACCCCGCGCTCGCGGGTCTGCCACTCGATGGACGAGGTGCACGAGGCGGTCGGCACGCTCGGGCTGCCGGTGGTGATCCGGCCGTCGTTCACGATGGGTGGCCTCGGCTCCGGGATGGCGCACAACGCCGCCGACCTCGACCGGCTGGCCGGCGGCGGCCTCGCCGCCTCGCCGGTGCACGAGGTGCTGATCGAGGAGAGCGTGCTCGGCTGGAAGGAGTACGAGCTCGAGCTGATGCGCGACAAGCACGACAACGTCGTGGTCGTCTGCTCGATCGAGAACATCGACCCGATGGGCGTGCACACCGGCGACAGCGTGACCGTCGCGCCGGCGATGACCCTGACCGACCGGGAATACCAGCGGCTCCGCGACCTCGGCATCGCCGTGCTGCGCGAGGTCGGCGTGGACACCGGCGGCTGCAACATCCAGTTCGCGGTCAACCCGCGCGACGGCCGGCTCGTCGTGATCGAGATGAACCCGCGGGTCTCGCGGTCGAGCGCGCTGGCGTCGAAGGCGACCGGTTTCCCGATCGCCAAGATCGCCGCGAAGCTGGCCATCGGCTACACCCTCGACGAGATCCCGAACGACATCACCCGCAAGACGCCGGCCGCGTTCGAGCCGGCCCTCGACTACGTGGTGGTGAAGATCCCGCGGTTCGCGTTCGAGAAGTTCCCCGGCGCCGACCCCGAGCTGACCACCACGATGAAGTCGGTCGGCGAGGCGATGAGCCTGGGCCGCAACTTCGCCGAGGCGCTGAACAAGGCGATGCGCTCAATGGAGACCAAGGCCGCCGGCTTCTGGACGATCCCGGACGCGGCCACGCTCGACGAGACGTTGGCCGCGCTCCGGATCCCGCACGACGGCCGGCTCTACACCGTCGAGCGGGCGCTGCGGCTGGGCGCCAGCGTCGAGCAGGTGCACGAGGCGAGCGGCGGCATCGACCCCTGGTTCCTCGACGAGATCGCCGCGCTGGTCCAGCTCCGGCAGGCCGTCGAGGAGGCGCCGGTGCTGGACGAGCCGCTGCTGCGGCAGGCCAAGCGGGCCGGGCTGTCCGACCGGCAACTGGCGGCGTTGCGCCCCGAGTTCGCCGGCGAGGACGGCGTGCGCATCCTGCGGCACCGGCTCGGGGTGCGCCCGGTCTACAAGACCGTCGACACCTGCGCGGCCGAGTTCGAGGCGGACACCCCGTATCACTACTCGACGTACGACGAGGAGACCGAGGTCGCCCCGTCGGCGCGGCCCAAGGTGCTGATCCTCGGCTCGGGGCCGAACCGGATCGGGCAGGGTATCGAGTTCGACTATTCGTGCGTGCACGCGGTCATGGCGTTGCGCGAGGTCGACTTCGAGACGGTCATGGTCAACTGCAACCCGGAGACCGTCTCGACCGACTACGACACCGCCGACCGGCTCTACTTCGAGCCGCTGACCTTCGAGGACGTCCTCGAGGTGTTCCACTGCGAGGACAGCTCCGGCAAGGCGGCCGGCGGCCCCGGCGTGGTC
>Ga0307512_10008432_pt1 | contig 10049 bp, 10 predicted proteins | sample 14_EM_MG_FD_200267 | JGI IMG/M metagenome (GOLD analysis project Ga0307512, IMG submission 200267) | Populus trichocarpa ectomycorrhiza microbial communities from riparian zone in the Pacific Northwest, United States - 14_EM | ecosystem: Host-associated > Plants > Roots > Unclassified | place... | reverse complement strand
GCTTCTCCATCGACTGGAACGTGAACGGGCTGTTCAGCAGGTACACGTCGTCCATCAGCGCGATCTTCTTCAGCCACTCGCGCGGGTGGTAGTACCAGTACGCGAGCCGGTCGATGACCAGGTCGTGGCCGGGCTTGTCGCGCAGGTTGAACGGCTCGATGGTCACCCGTACGCTGCGCGCGCGGTGTTTGCGGCCGTCGGCGGAGGTGACCACGCCCAGCCGGCGCAGCAACGCCTCGTACGCCCGTGGCCAGTCGTCCTCGGTGCCCAGCAACAGTCCGATGGTGTGTTCGACGTCGGCCATGGCGCCTCCCCTAGAGCAACTACGCGAAGACCTGCTGTAGCAGCGTGGTCAGATGCGGGTCGAGCGCGTCGCGCCACCCGGTCCAGTTGTGCGCGTCCGGCACCTCGGCGAACGAGACCCGATATCCCTGCCGGCCCAGCACGGCCGCCATGTCCCGGTTGTTGGCCAGGTTCTCCTCGACCGCGCCGCAGGTCAGCGCCGCCGGGACGGCCGGGCCGTCGGCCGCGCGCAGCACCCGCCCGGTGAACCGGACGATCCGCAGGTAGCGCTGGAAGCCGGACTCCTGCCGGTCGTAGCGCGGCTGGAAGAAGCTGCCGGACTGCAGGAACAGCCCGGCGAACCCGGCCGGATACCGGCGCTGGGCGTGCAGCATGGCGAGCGCGCCGAGGCTGGCGCCGACCCCGACGACGGGCCGGTCGGTGCCCAGCTCCGCGGCGATCTTGGGCAAGACCTCACAAGACAACGCCCGGGCGTACGCCGGACTGGCCGAATACCACTCGAAGCGCTCGCCGGGCGGCAGCAGCACCAGGTGGCACGGCGGAATCCGGCCGGCCCCGATCATCGCGGCGAAGTAGCGGCCCAGCTCGCCGTGGCGCTGGAAGTCCGGGCCGTCGTGCGCGACCACGACCCGGTCGGTGGGCGCGTCGCCCGACCAGACCCGGGCCACCATCTCGCCGCGCACCGCGGGCAGCGGCAGGTAGACATCGCGCCACTGGCCGGCCACCGTGGGCAGGTGCAGCCAGTCGGGCTCGCGGTAGTCGACGCACCAGAGCACGGACACGTCGCCGGCCCGGCGCGGGTTGTCCGGGTCGAGGACGATCTCCCGGCTGCCGTCCGGGTGCGCGAGCTCGAGCCGGTACTCGATCCGGTGCGCGGCCGGCCGGGGCAGCCGGAGCTCCCAGGTGCGCGACGCGGCGAGGTAGGAAAATTCCGGCAGACCAGAGAAAATCGAGCAGTTCAGGCGTACGGAAGACAGCCGTTGATCGTGATCGTGCAGCCGGAACAGGACCGTCGAGCCGCCACACCACGCCCCGACCGACGGCTCCATGACCGCACCTTAACGGTCCCACGGCACGGTTGCGCGGGATCTACTGCGGATAGGTCCGCGTCGGCGACGGACCGCCGGCCAGACCGAACATCTCGGCCAGACCGGTCACCCGCAACTGGCGGTGCACGAACTCGCTCGGGTTGCGCAGCACGAACCGGGTGCCCGTCTCGCGCGCCGCGTTGTAGCCGGTGACCAGCGCGCCGAGGCCGGTCGAATCGGTGAACGTGACGAAGGTCAGATCGACGATCATGGTGACCGGCCGCTCGGCGTGCAGCGTGCGCAGCAGCGCCTCGCGCACCGGATCGACGGTCGCGGCGTCCAGCGTGCCACGCACGTCGACGACGATCGCGCCGTCGGCCTGACGTCGCGTCGTCAGCACGGCACCGTTCAGCAAAACGAACCTCCGAACCCGGCACCAATCCGTGGGCTCACGGTACAACGACGCCGATCACCCCCGCAGGCTGGCGCGCCTTTCCGGGCTCGCGGCGGACAGCGGGTGCGGCTGGCGGGTGACGACGACATCACCCACCGCACCCGCCAAAGAGCAACAGCATCGGCCAAGATTGCCGCATCGCGCCGATCATCTTGCGGCTGACCCGGGAAAACCACACGGTGATATTGGCGGCAGGCGATACACCCGCTGGCATTCCCGCCGCCCCCGGGCCCGGCCGGGGTGTCAGGCCACCGCGGCGGGCCCGGCGCGGCCGCCGCCGGAGCGGAGGGTGGGCTCGAGCATGGCCACAACGTCGGGGCGTAAACCGGGAATGTTCGCGGTCCGGGACGTAGGGTCCCTGATCACCGAGACCACCGAGGAAGGCCACGGGCTCAAGAAGTCCGTCGGCGCCACCCAGCTGACGGCGATGGGCGTCGGCGCGATCATCGGTACCGGCATCTTCGTGGTGATCGGCGAGGGGGCCGGGGTCGCCGGCCCGGCCGTGATCCTCTCGTTCGTCCTGGCCGCGGTCGCCTGCACGTTCTCGGCCCTGTCGTACGCCGAACTGGCCTCGTCGATCCCGGTCTCCGGCAGCGCCTACACCTACACCTACGCCACGCTCGGCGAGGTCGTGGCGTGGATCATCGGATGGGACCTGATCCTCGAGTACGGCGTCTCGGTGGCCGCCATCGCGGTCGGCTGGGGCGGCAACCTGAACGCGTTCCTGGACGCGGCGTTCGGCGTCGCCCTGCCGGACGCGATCGCCAAGTCGCCCGAGGACGGCGGCGTCTTCAACCTGCCGGCGGTGTTCATCGTGCTGGCGATCACGCTGCTGCTGGTCCGGGGTGTCACCGAAAGCGCCCGGGTCAACCTGGTGATGGTGGCGGTCAAGCTGGTGGTGCTGCTGTTCTTCATCGCGGTCGCCATGGTCAACTTCGGCACCGGCAACTTCCACAACTTCGCGCCGACCGGGGTGGACGGCGTCACGTCGGCCGCGGCGATCATCTTCTTCGCCTACATCGGCTTCGACGCGGTCTCCACCGGCAGCGAGGAGGCCCGTAACCCGGCCAAGGACCTGCCGCTGGCGATCATCGGCTCGCTGCTCATCTGCACGGTCTTCTATGTGCTGACGGCGGTCGGCGCGCTGGGCATCGCCAGCCCGGCGCAGCTGCAGAGCAGCGACGCGCCGCTGGCCGCCGCGCTCGACCAGGGCGCGGGCATCGGCTGGGCGGCGTCCATCCTGGCGCTCGGCGCGGTCGTCGCGATCACCAGCGTCGTGCTGGTCATCCTGTACGGCCAGACCCGCATCTTCTTCGCGATGTGCCGCGACGGCCTGCTGCCGGAGCGGCTGGCGACGGTCAACCAGCGCTACGGCACGCCCGCCCGGCTGACCATCGGCCTCGGCGTGCTGATCGCGATCCTCGCGGCGCTGGTGCCGCTCGGCGAGATCGTCAAGCTGGTCAACATCGGCACGCTGTTCGCGTTCGTGCTGGTCAACATCGGCGTGATCATCCTGCGCCGGACCCGCCCGGAGATGCCCCGGCCGTACCGGGTGCCCTGGTCGCCGGTGCTGCCGCTGCTGGGCGTCGCGTTCGCCATCTACCTGATGTCGGACCTGCCCCTGACCACCTGGGTCCGGTTCGTGGTGTGGCTCGTCATCGGCTTGGTCATCTACTGGCTGTACGGCTACCGGAACTCGCGGCTGCGCAAGGACCACCAAGCGACCGTCGACGGCACGCCGAACTGGGCCAAGGACCCGGAGCGGCCCGACGGAAGCGAGCCGCGATGACCGCCCCCGACAGCGGTCCGGGGCTCGCCGGCCCGGTGATCGCGGGCGTGGACGGCGGCCCGTCCGGCAAGGACGCGCTGGTGCTCGGCCGGTGGGCGGCCGACGTGCTGGACGTGCCGCTGGTCGTGGCGGTGGTGCACCCGGAACCGGCCGGCGGGGCGGGCCGGGTGGACGCCGAGTGGATAGCGGACCGGCACCGGGCGGCCGGCGCGGTGCTGGACGGCGCCCGCACGGTGCTGAAGGACACGACCGGCCCGGTCGAATACCGCACGGTGGCGTCCACGTCGGCGTCGCACGGGCTGCACGACCTGGCCGAGGAGCTGGACGCGCAGACGATCGTGGTGGGCTCGGGCCGGGCGGCGCCGCCGATGCGGCTGTTCGCGGGCAGCACCGCCGAGCGGCTGCTCTCCGGCAGCGTCTGCCCGATCGCGGTGGCCCCGGCCGGGATGCTGAGCCCGCCGGGCAGCCTGGGCCGGATCGGCGTCGCCTACATCGACACCAGCGACGGCCGGGCGGCGCTGGCGACGGCCGCCCGGCTGGCCCGCCGGACCGGTAGCCCGCTGCGGCTCTACACGGTGGTGGCCGACCACAACACGACGCTGCCCCCGCTGATCGGCGAGGACTCCGAACGGGCGTTCCTCAGCCTGGCCATGGAAAACTACGAGGCGACCCTGACGGCCGCGGTCGCCTCGGTGCCGGACATCGAAGCGGACTTCGAGATCCTGACCGGCAACGTGGTCGAGACGCTCTCCGAGCTCGACGACGTGGATGTGCTGTTCTGCGGGTCGCGGGGATACGGCCCGGCCCGCCGGGTGCTGCTCGGCGGCGTCTCGACCAAGCTGATGCGCCGCGCCAAACGCCCGATCGTGGTGGTGCCCCGCGGCGACTGACCCGACGCCGCAGACCCCGCACGGCGCCGGCTGGCACGGGTCGGTCAGCGGCGCGTGCGCTCGGCCGTTCGCCGCAGACGAGACATGGCGGAGCCCGTCCTTGTGGGACGGGCTCCGCCATGAACGGCGTCTCCGGTCGCCGCCCGCCGTGGATGATGGCAGGCACCGGAGCACCGGTGGTTATGGACCGACGCTAAGGCCAGTCGATCAAGGTGCGGGGATCGGCCCCCCAATGCGTGACCGCGCTCTCAGCTGGACGAACCCCGACCGATGAGTTTCGCCGCGCGCGCCGGTCTACCTGACGAAACCTCGAGAAGGAGCAGCCATGACCGAGCCAGTGACGCACACACTTGACGTACCGGGCGCCAGCCTGCGCTACGACGTACGGGAGGCGGGAGCGAGCGGCGCGCCGACGCTGTTGATGATCGGCTCACCGATGGACGCCGGTGGCTTCATCAGCCTGGCCGAACGCTTCGCGGACCGAACCGTGGTGACCTACGACCCACGCGGTGCCGCGCGCAGCCGGCGCACCGACAGTGCCGGCGAGTCCACGCCTGAGCAGCACGCGGACGACCTGCACCGGCTGATCTCGGCGATCGGCGGCGGGCCGGTGGACGTCTTCGCCAGCAGCGGCGGCGCCGTGAACGCGCTCGCCCTGGTGGCCGGGCACCCCGAGCAGGTGCGGACCCTGGTGGCACACGAGCCGCCGGTCGCCGGCGTGCTGCCCGACCGCGAGGGGGCGCTCGCGGCCGTGGCCGGCATCCGCCGGACGTACGAGCGGGACGGCTTCGGCCCGGCGATGGCCAAGTTCATCGCGCTCACCAGCGTGCAGGGCGCGATTCCGGCCGACTTCGCCGAGCGGCCCGGCCCGGGTCCGGCCGATTTCGGGCTGCCGGCCGAGGACGAGGGCTCCCGGGACGACGTGTTGCTCGGGCAGAACCTGATGACCTGTACGCACTATGCGCCCGACTTCGACGCGTTGCGCGCGGCTTCCACCCGCATCGTGGTCGGCGTCGGCGCGGAATCGGAGGGCCAGATGGCCAGCCGAGCGGGGACGGCCGTCGCGGAGCGGCTCGACGGCAAGCCCGTCACGTTCCCGAGCCACCACGGCGGCTTCCTCGGCGGCGAGTACGGCATGAAGGGCGATCCGGACGCCTTCGCGGTCACCTTGCGCCGGGTCCTCGACGAGCAGGCCTGAGCGGGTCGCCACTGGCGGCCGTGCTCAGGCTGGGCGCGCTGGCCAGGAGGATGGCGGGTCGCCGAGTCGCAGTAGGACCTGGTCGCCGTTGCGGATGATGTCGTCGTCGATGGTGAGTCGGGTGATCCGGCTGACGGGCTGGTCGTAGAGCAGCAGGATCGCGGCGGCGATCCAGCTCCGCAGTTGCCCGGCGCGATCGGTGGGGACGTGGCCGAGCATTGTCGTGCGGTCGCGTTCAGGCAGGGGCGTGCCGCCAAGGCTGGCGGTGGGCGGGAGGTCGAACCGGCGGGTGAGCCGGGTTTTGTCGACCGGAGCAGGAACTGCCGGAAGTTGGCGTTGGCGCCGGCTGACCCACCCCGACGGCCCGGCCGCTCGCCGCCGATGCCGCCGAGTTCGGTGCCCACCAAGCTAGGCACCGTCTCCTAGAAAATCTATGTCTGGGTTACTAGACATGCTTGTCCTCGTCGGCTAACGTTTCTCTGGTCGAGAACGAAGCAACAGAAAAGACGCAGACGAGTACCGCCCGTCAGAGGCGAAGGAGCTGGACCGACAACGACCCGGCTCAGGCACGTCGCAGTTGATGGAGAAGTTGCAGGATCCCGGGGTTCCCGGGTGCACCAGGCGGCCGGGGCCGATGTCAGGTCTCGGGGCTTCGCCGCAAGGCAGGAAACGTTCGTCGTACGTGTTCGGGGCCATGAAGTCGCGTGGGGTTCCGGCACCGGCGGACCAGCACTAGAGAACAGATATCAGGAAGTCAGAGGAAAGGGAGGGCCCGCACACCGTTGGATCGCCCGCCGCCGGCCGCACGTGAAGGCAGGGCGCGGACACCGTAGTTTTCCATCGAACGAGAGGTGGTCTCCGGTCACGCTTATGCGATCCTCGCACCCGAAACCCTCGGCGAGGGCTGGTGCGGATACGACAAGCCGACGTTCCCGTCGGTAGATGGTGTTTCTGACCCGTAACCCTTGGGCCCCGGCGCTTCCAGCGCCGGGGCCCTCGTGATGGAGGTGATGCATGGCCCAACCGGATGACATGCTCGACGACGAGGACTACCCCGCCTACACGATGGGCCGCGCCGCGGAGATCATCGGCTGTTCGCCGGATTTCCTGCGCCGGCTCGGCGAGGCGAAACTGATCGACCCGATCCGCTCCGGCGGCGGGCACCGCCGCTACTCCCGCTATCAGGTCCGGCTCGCCGCCCGGGCCCGCGAGATGTGTGACCAGGGCACCGACATGGCCTCCGCGGTGCGGATCATCATTCTTGAGGACCAGCTCGAAGAAGCCCTGCGGCACAACGCCGATCACCAGGACCCCTGACCTTCTTACCGGGTCTGAACAACGAGTCCGCCACCGAACCGGGTGGCGGACTCTCGTTGTGCGGGGGTGTGTCAGGGCGGCGGCCGCGGAGTGGGGGCTGCGGCGTCGGGCTGATGCCTGGTGTCCCCGGTCGGCGTCACCGGCCCGAGGACGGGTTCGGGCCGTGGTCCTGTCGGCTCGGTGTTGGGCGGGGCGGGTGGTGCCAGCGTGGGCGGTGTGCTGAGGCCCGCCGCCCCGCCTAAGGAGACGACGGGACGGTTGCGTTCCGACGCTCCCTCGGTTAGCGTTAGCGATGCGTCGATACGGGACCGTTCCAACGAGAGGCCGACACGACCGGGAAATCGACTGTGTTTCGCGAAGTACTGGACCGAGTCGATCGGAGCGCCTACCCATGGCACAGCCGGCGAAAGCCGATCCGCAGTCCACGACGGTGCTCAAGGATCTGGCTGCGCGCCACGGTCTTCGTGCGGCCGGTGCGCTCCCCACTCTTGCGGTGTACGCCCGGCAGCTCTGGGGCTATCGGCACTTCATCGGGTCGTACGCGAACGCCCGGGTCTCGTCGTCGCTCGGCACCACCCGGCTCGGCAGGGGCTGGCAGGTCCTGACGCCGTTGATAAACGCGGCGGTCTACTACCTGATCTTCGGCGTGGTGCTGGATCAGAAGCGGCAGATCGGGAACTTCGTCGGTTACCTGTGCGTCGGCGTGTTCGTCTTCATCTTCACCCAGTCGACGGTGTCGGCCGGCATCTCGTCGATCACCGGCAACCTCGGCCTGATCCGGGCCTTGCACTTTCCGCGAGCGAGCCTGCCGATCGCGGTCGCCCTTGTCGAAGTGCAGCACCTGATCGCGTCGATGGGCGTACTGGTCGGCATCGTCCTCATCTTCGGCGAGCCACTTACACTGCAATGGCTGCTACTGCCGCCGGCCCTGCTCATGCAAACGCTGTTCAACGCCGGCCTCGCGTTGACCGTCGCCCGGCTCGGCGCCAAGCTGACCGACCTGCGGCAGGTCATCCCGTTCGTCATGCGTTTCTGGATGTACGGCTCGGCCGTGCTCTTCCCGGTCACCATGTTCCAGGAGTTGTTGTCCGGCTGGCCGTTGGCCGTGGTCGAGGCCAACCCACTGCTGGTCTACATCGAGTTGGTCCGGTACGCCCTGCTGGAAGAAGTGCCGCTGGCGAGTTCACCGGCGCGGCTCTGGGTAACCGGGCTCGCCTGGGCACTGGTCACCGGCCTCGGCGGCTTCATCTACTTCTGGCGCGGAGAAAAAGAGTACGGCCGTGGCTGAGACGCCCCGTCCATTGCTGCATCGAAACGAACCTCCACGCAGGCCGAGAAACGGTCATTGTTGACAGTGGACCGTATCCTGGCGGCATTCGAGTCGCGCAGGTTGGATGACAATGATTGGAAACACCCTCCAGGCACTCAGTCTCGTCGGGATCATTTTTGCCCTCTACTTCGCATCTGTGCAGACGAGAAAACTGCAGAAGCAGGTGCATATCGCCAATCTGTACAGCAGATACGACGCATTGCATCATGCGAATGAACGTTACGATGCTGGACTTGCCATGCTATTCCAGCGGCCAGACCTCCGGCCTTATGTCTTTCAGCGGAAGCCAGTGGACCTCGCCGGTGAAGACTTTGATCGCGCTCTCATCGTGGCCGACCAGATGGCTGGGGCCGTTGACCACGCAATACGCGTTGGCGATCGCTTCCCGGACGATGAACACGGAGATTGGTCCGCGGTCGCCAAGGAAATGGCAAGGACGCCACTTTTCCAAGCGATCGTGCGTGCGAAGCCGTTAGACTTCCCGGACCTCAACAGATACTTCCAACAAGACCGCAAGCCGCCCGCCACTCCAACTGCGCCGCCGCACGGAGAATCGAGCGGTGCCGGCCCGGATAGAACGGATCCGGACACGGCGTAGGGCAACGGCGATGGTCTGGCACTCCGCGCGGCATCGTATCGGCGGTCGGTCATGCGGATGCCGAGGCCGGTCGTTGATGCGCTTCGCACCGCCTACTACCTTTATGGAGAGGTCTCCACTAACGGCGTTGGGAGAAGCATGGTTCGCTCGGATGCTCGCCGGAACCGCGACCGCATTCTGGCCGCCGCCCGCGAGGCGTTCGCCGAGGACGGCGACCCGTCGATGAATCAGATCGCGCAGCGGGCCGGCGTCGGCCCGGGCACGCTCTATCGCAACTATCCGTCGCGCGAGGCACTCATCCTGGACATCTATCAGGAGGAGGTCGAGCAGCTCATCGGCTCGGTGCCCGAGTCGCTGACCACGCAGACACCGCTGGAAGCGCTGCGGAGCTGGACGACCGTGCTGGTCGACGCGATGCGCAAGAAGCATGCCCTGGGCTCCGCCCTCACCCCGGGCATCCAGAAGGCGGTCACCGAGCAGACCTACGGTCCGGTGATCGCCGCGATCACCCTGCTGTTCGATGCCGGCAAGGCGGACGGCAGTATCCGCGCCGACGCCGAGCCGGGTGACTTTCTGCAACTTACCGGCGCCCTCTGGCGGGCCGCCGAAGACCGCACGCAGCCCATGCTCGCCCTGATCCTTGACGGCCTCGACGCCGGCCGCCACCGCTGATCTGCCGGGCTCCGACCAGGAGAGAAGGTTATTACTGGAGACATCTCCAGTTCTGATTGACGATGTGGAGACGTCTCCGGTACCGTTTGGGTTACGCGAAACGGACACCCCTTGGAGACGAGATGTCGGAGATTCTGGTTACTGGCGGTTCGGGATACATCGGCAGTTGGTGCACGCTGGCACTGCTGAACGCCGGTTATCCGGTCCGCACGACGGTGCGCGATCTGAGCCGCGAGCCGCAGGTGCGCGAGATGCTACGGCGCGGCGGTGCGGACCCCGGTGACACCCTGCGTGTCGTCCGCGCCGACCTGCAGAACGACGAGGGCTGGACGGAGGCGGCGGCCGGCTGCGACGGGATTTTGCACGTCGCGTCGCCCACGCTGACCCAGGCGCCGAAGAACGATGACGAGATGGTCCGCCCCGCGGTCGACGGCACGCTGCGGGTGCTGCGGGCGGCGCGTGACGGCGGC
>Ga0307512_10008431_pt1 | contig 10050 bp, 8 predicted proteins | sample 14_EM_MG_FD_200267 | JGI IMG/M metagenome (GOLD analysis project Ga0307512, IMG submission 200267) | Populus trichocarpa ectomycorrhiza microbial communities from riparian zone in the Pacific Northwest, United States - 14_EM | ecosystem: Host-associated > Plants > Roots > Unclassified | place... | reverse complement strand
CCGGCCGCCTCCTCCCTCACCCTCGCCTGCGGGATGAACAACAGCAGCGCGAGCGCGGTGCTGATCACCACGACCCTGCCCGACAAGCCGCACCTGCTGCTGCCGGTCCTCGCCTACGGGCTGCTGCAGAAGACGGCCGCGAACAGGGTCGTACGGATGACTCGCCCTCAGCGCCCGCCCGGACCGCCCTGCCCCGCCTCGTCCTGAGGATCCGTATCGCCCCGGCGACCGTCCGACTCGCTTCGGTCGTCCGCCCCTTGCCCTCCTGCGGCCCGTACCGGGAGCAGCAGCGTGAACGTGGTCGGCGCGCGGTTTGCCAGGGAGAGCCGGCCCCCGAGGGAGACAGCGAGGTCGCGGGCGAGCGCGAGGCCGATGCCCGTGCCCGCCCCGCCCCCGGTGTGCCCGCGCTCGAACAGGAGCGCGGAGTCGCCGTCTGCCGTGCCCTCGTCGGCGATGTCGAGGGCGACGGCGCCGTCGAGGTCGCGGACCATGACGCGCACGGTGCCGTGTCCGTGGAGGCGGGCGTTGTCGAGCAGCACGCCGAGGATCTCGGCGACGGGTCCGCCCGGGACGCGTACGTCGTCCAGCGCCTCGCCCGTATCGCACTCCAGGCGTCTGCCGTCGCGGGCGAACAGCCCATGCCACCGCTCTTCGGTCTCCCGCAGCAGCCCCGCGACCGGCCGGTCCGGCGCGACCGCCCGGGGCAGCCCTGCGGAGCCGGACAGCCGAAGGACCTCCTCCACGGTGTGGTGCAGCCTGCGGGTGGCGTCCAGGGCCCCCTCCAGCGCGGGACGCGTGTCGTCCTGTTGGAGCCCGGCTTCGAGGGTGAGCTGGAGGCCGGTCAGCGGGGTGCGCAGTTGGTGGGAGGCGTTGGCGGTGAAGTTGCGTTCGTGGCGCAGGAGTTCGGCCAGGCTGTGCAGCATCTCGTTGTGGGTGCGGGCGACCTGGTCGATCTCGGCGATGGTGCTGGGGGCGGCCCGCGCGCTCAGGTCGCCGCCGGTGACGGCCCGGCAGTGCCGCGAGAGGTCCTCCAGGGGAGCGGCGAGCGCCCGCGCCTGTCGGCGGGCGACGAGGACGGCCACGGTCAGTGCCAGCACGGCGGCACCGAGCAGGATCGTCCAGCCGACGAGGACGCGGTCGCGCACGTCCTGGACGGCAGAGGAGACGCGGACGACGCCGATGACCCGCTCGTTGTGGGAGACGGGGACCGCGGCGACGAGTTCACCGCCCCCTGTCGACCGGGTCACCGTGCCGGCCAGGGCCCGGCGGGCCGTGTCGTCGCCGGTCCGGGGGCCGCTGCCCGCGCGCAGCCGCAGCTGCGGGTCGTACAGGCCCAGGCGCCCGCCGCCCGGAGGAGGCGGCAGCTCCACCGGGTCACCGGTCGCGTAGTCCGGACTCACGCGGACGGCGCCGGCCAGGGCCGCCCGCTCCAGGGCGTCCCGCTGGTCCGCGTACAGGGAGGACCTGATGGCGAGGGCCAGCGGGACGGCGAGGAGGACCAGGGCGACCAGGACGGCGGTGAGGGCCACCCGCACCACACGCTGTCTCATGCCCCCATGATGCGTGCCGCCGACCTGCCCGTACGGGATCCGCCGCACGCTTTTGCCGTCGTCTAACCCTCGCCGTGCAGGGCGTTAACCGGCCGCCTCCTAGCGTCGGTGCCATGACCGCCCGGTCGGCGCACAGCCCCCGGTCGGCAGATCGTCTCCCGCGCGTTTTCCAGGCGCATCCAGGAGTTTCCCAGGAGGGCAGTAACGATGGCACGCGTACAGGTCTTCGGCGTCGTCGGGCTCGTGCTGGCCGCGGCGGTGACCGCCGGGTGTTCCGGGGCCACCTCCGGCTCAGGGTCCAGCTCAAGTTCCGGTGCTGCTTCCGCTCGTGGCTCGGGCAGCGGTCCGGCGCCCACCGAGTCCAATCCGCCCGGTGACATCCCCGACAACCAGGCGTTCGTCGCCTACCGGCCGACCGGCAGCGCGTTCACGGGGTTCACGGTGAAGGTGCCCGAGGGCTGGGCCCGTACCAGCCAGGGAAGCACCACCACCTTCACCGACAAACTCAACCGTGTCCAGATCTCCGCCGCCGCCACCTCGAGCGCGCCCACCGTCGGCTCGGTCACCAACCAGGTCGTTCCCCAACTCCGCGGCCAGGTACCGAAGTTCGCGAGCCCGAAGGTATCCACGGTGCCCCGGAAGGCCGGTACGGCCGTACTGCTGACCTACCAGGGCGACTCCACCACGGATCCGGTCACCGGCAAGGTCGTGCGCGACGCGTTCGAACGGTACGCCTTCTACCGGCAGGGCCACGAGGTGGACCTCACCCTGTCCGGCCCGGTGAACGCAGACAACGTGGATCCATGGCGCATCGTCAGCGACTCCTTCACCTGGAAGTGAGGGGTGAACACCATGCCGGTCCCACCGTCCGACGAGGCCCTCACCGCTCGGGAGTTGTACCGCTTCTTCCGGGTCGGCGAGGAGGAGACGCTCGCGCTGCGCGGGGTGTCCCTGCGGGTGCGGCGCGGCGAGACGGTCGCCGTGGTCGGGCCGTCCGGCGCGGGCAAGTCCACCCTGTTGTCCTGTCTGGCCGGGCTCGACGAACCCTCGGGCGGTGAGGTGCGCGTGGACGGCGTACGCATCAGCCACCGGCCGGAGACAGAGCGGGCCCGGCTGCGCGCCCGCCACATCGGTGTCCTGCTGCAGACCCGCAATCTCGTCGCCCATCTCAGCGTGCGCGACAACGTCCGCCTTTCGCACAGCGCCGTGGGCGGCAGGCCGGCCGCGTCGGCGGGAGAGCTGCTGGACGAGGTGGGACTGGCGGCGCGGGCACACGCGCTGCCCCGGCAGTTGTCGGGCGGCGAGCTGGCGCGCGCCGGGCTGGCCGTCGCGCTGGCCAACTCCCCGGCCGTCCTGCTGGCGGACGAACCGACCGGCGAACTCGACGGCGGCACGGAGCGCCTGATCCTGCGGATGCTGCGCGACCGCGCCGCCCTGGGCTGCGCGGTGCTGATCGTCACCCACAGCGCCGAAGCCGTCCGGATCGCCGACCGGGTGATCGCTCTGGACGACGGCAGGGCCCACGAGACCTCCGAATCCCCGGCCCGCGCACAACAACAGGAGGCCCACGATGTCGCCCCGTGATCACGCGCTACCGGTCGACCGGCCCGCGACTTCTTTGGACGAGGTGCTCGTCGACTGCCGGGACGCGGCCCTGACCTTCGGCCGGGGCGCGACCGCGGTGGTGGCGGTGCACGGGGCGAACCTGCGGGTCCGGTCCGCGGACCGTCTCGCCATCGTCGGCCCGTCCGGGTCGGGCAAGTCATCCCTGCTGCATCTGCTGGCCGGACTCGAACAGCCCACCAGCGGCACCGTCACCTGGCCCGCCCTGGACAGCCCGGGCGACATCGGGCTCGTCTTCCAGGGCGACAGCCTGATCCCCGCCCTCGACGTGGTCGAGAACACCGCGCTGCCGCTGGTCCTGGCCGGAGTGTCGGACGCCGAGGCGCAGCGGTCGGCCACCGAGGCCCTCGCCCTGGTGGACGCCGCCGACCTGGCCGAGCGGCTGCCGGAGGAGATCTCCGGTGGCCAGGCTCAGCGGGTTGCCGCCGCCCGCGTCCTGGCCCAGGCCCCCCGGCTGATCCTCGCCGACGAACCCACCGGCCGGCTCGACCACACCACCGGCGGGCACGTCCTGGACGCCCTGCTGACCGCGGCCGACCAGACAGGGGCGGCCCTCGTCGTCACCACCCACGACCCGGCCATCGCCGCGCGCCTCACCACCCGCCTGGCCATGCGCGGCGGCCGGCTGCTCACCGCAGCCGAACCGCAGGAACCGCAGGAGGCGTCATGAACACCGCATGGGCCGGCGGGCTGGCCCGCCACCGCACCGGACGACTCCTGGCCGCCCTGGCCGGTGTCGCCCTGGCCGTTGCCCTCGTCGCCGCGCTCGGTTCGTTCCTGACCGCCTCGAAGGCGACCATGACGCAGCGCGCCGTACGCTCCGTCGCCGTGGACTGGCAGGTCGAGGTGCAGCCCGGCGCCGACCCGCAGTCGATGCTGTCACTGGTGCGGAAGGCTCCCGGCATCCACCACGCCGTCCCGGTCGGCTTCGCCCACAGCTCCGCGTTCACGGCCCAGGTCCAGGGCAGCACGCAGACCACGGGCCCCGGCATGGTGCTCGGCCTCCCCGACGGCTACCAGAAGCTGTTCCCCGGCGAGATCCGCCCACTCAGCGGCAGCACCAGCGGCGTACTGCTGGCCCAGCAGACCGCCTCCAACCTGCACGTCGCCCCCGGCGACACCATCGGTATCCGGCTACCCGGAACGGGCGTCCGCCAGGTCCGCGTGGCCGGCGTCGTCGACCTCCCACAGGCCGACTCGCTGTTCCAGAAGGTCGGCGCGCCGACCCAGTCCCAGCCCACCGCGCCGCCCGACAACGTCCTCCTGCTCCCTTCCGCCACCTTCGCCTCGCTGACCGCCCAGGCGCCCGCCGCAGGCGTCACCACGCAGATCCATGCCGCACGCGACGCCACGCTGCCCTCCGACCCCGCTTCCGCCTTCACCACCGTGACCCGCGCCGCCCACAACCTGGAGGCCCGCGCCTCGGGCGCGGCGATCGTCGGGAACAACCTGGGCGCCGCCCTCGACTCCGCCCGCCAGGACGCCCTCTACGCACAGATCCTCTTCCTGTTCCTCGGTGTGCCCGGCGCACTCCTGGCCGCCGCGCTGACCGCCGCGGTCGCCTCAGCCGGTGGTGAACGGCGCCGCCAGGAGCAGGCGTTGCTGCGGCTGCGCGGACTGCGGCCCGGCCGCATCGCCGCCCTGTCCGGCCTGGAAGCCGCGCTGGTGGGGATCACCGGCGGCGGCGCCGGACTCGGCATCGCCGCGCTGACGGGCCGCCTCGCCTTCGGATCGGCCTCGTTCGGGACGAGCGCGGGCTCCTGGATCCTCTGGTACGCCCTTGCCTTCGTGCTCGGTGCCACCGTGGCCGCGGGCGCCGTCCTCGTCCCCGCGCTGCGCGACCTGCGCGGCGTGACGGTCGCCGACACGCGCAGGGCCGGGCGCCGTACGGGCTCCGTGTGGTGGATGCGCTACGGACTGGACTTCGCCCTGCTGATCGGCTCCTGGCTCATCTTCCGCGCCTCGTCCGGCAACCAGTACGCGCTCGTCCTCGCGCCGGAGGGCGTGCCGAGCATCTCCGTGTCGTACTGGGCCTTCCTGGGCCCGGCCCTGCTGTGGATCGGCGCCGCGCTGCTGCTGTGGCGGCTCACGCTCTTCGCGCTCGCCCACGGCCGAGCGGTGCTGACTCGCCTGTCGCGCCCGCTCGCCAAGAACCTGGCGGGGACGACGGCCGCCGTCCTCTCCCGCCGCAGGCGGCCGCTGGCCCGCTCGGTGGTGCTGCTGGCGCTCGCGGTGTCCTTCGCGATCTCCACGGCGACCTTCAACGCCACGTACAAGCAGCAGGCCGAGGTCGACGCGCGGCTCACCAACGGCGCCGACGTCACGGTCACCGAGCCGCCCGGAGCACAGACGCCGCCCAGCGCAGCCGCCTCCCTCAAGGTCTCCGGCGTACGTCATGTCGAGCCGCTCCAGCACCGGTTCGCCTACGTCGGCTCCGACCTCCAGGACCTCTACGGCGTACGCCCGGACACGATCGCCTCCGCCACATCCCTCCAGGACGCGTACTTCTCCGGCGGCACCGCCGGCACCCTCATGCGCAAGCTCGCGAAACAGCCCGACGCGCTGCTGGTCAGCGCGGAGACGGTCACCGACTTCCAGCTCTCACCCGGCGACACGGTCAACCTGCGGATCCAGGACGCCCGCACGAAGACGCTGCGCACGGTGCCCTTCCACTACGTGGGTGTCGCCAAGGAGTTCCCGACCGCGCCGAAGGACAGCTTCTTCGTCGCCAACGCCTCGTACGTGGCCCAGGCCACCGGTAGTGGCGCGGTCGGCACGTTCCTCCTGGACACCGGCGGCACCCACCAAGAGCAGATCGCCGCACACCTGCGCAAGCAACTCGGCACCCGCGCCACTGTCACCGACCTCACGCAGACCCGCGGCACCGTCGGCACCAGCCTGACCTCCGTCGACCTGGCGGGACTTACCCGTATCGAGCTGGCCTTCGCGGTGCTCCTGGCCGCCGGGGCCAGCGGACTCGTCCTCGCGCTCGGCCTGGCGGAACGCCGCCGCACCTTCGCCATCGCCACCGTGCTCGGCGCGACGCGACGGCAGCTGCGCGGGATGGTCCTCACCGAGGCGATCCTGCTGACCACGGGCGGTCTGGCCGGCGGCGCGCTCATCGGCTGGGCCCTCTCCGAGATGCTCGTCAAGGTCGTGACGGGCGTGTTCGACCCGCCGCCCGCCGCCCTCGCCGTCCCGGGCGCCTATCTGGCGCTCACCGCGTTCGCCGCGACCGCGGCCGTACTGGCCGCCGCGCTGAACGGGGTACGCCGCGCCGCCCGACCCGCCGTCGAGGAGCTCCGGGATCTGTGAATGCCCCGCCCGGCTCTACGCTGCCCAGCATGCGAACGCCCGCCGCACCGGACCGCAGCCGCTGTCGCGTCCTCGTCGTCGAGGACGACGACACCATCGGCCGCCATCTGGAAACCGGACTGCGCAGCAACGGCTACGCGCCGACGTGGAGCCGAACAGGCGCGGGCGCCCTGACCGAGTCCGCCCGGACCCCGCACGACGTGCTGCTCCTGGACCTGGGCCTGCCCGACATGGACGGCCTCGACATCGCCCGCACGCTGCGCGCCCGCCTCCCCGACCTGCTGATCATCATCCTCACCGCCCGCACGGACGACATCGACGTCATCGCCGGACTGGATGCCGGAGCCGACGACTACCTCGTCAAACCCTTCAGCCTGACCGTGCTGCTCGCCCGGCTCCGCGCCCATCTGCGCCGCCGGGCCATCGCCTCCCCAGCTCAGGAGCCGATCCGGCTCGGCGACCTGTTCGTCGACGTCACCGCGCGCCGGTGCATCCTCCAGGACCGGGAAGTCCCCCTCAGGCCCAAGGAGTTCGAGCTGCTCGCCGTGCTCGCCCGGCACGCGGGAGAGGCCGTGTCCCGCGAGACGCTCATGGCCGAGGTCTGGGACGAGAACTGGTTCGGGTCCACCAAGACGCTCGACGTCACACTGGCCGGTCTGCGCCGCCGTCTCGCCGACGCGGTCGTGCGTCCCTCTGGGATGCCGCGGATCACCACGTTGCGCGGGCACGGCTACCGCCTGGAACTCATCTGAGGGCAGCGGCAGTTCACAGCACCTGGCGGCGTACCAGCACTCCCAGCACCACCAGTCCCGGAACCAGCGGCAGCCACCCGGTCAGCAGCCGGTAGCCCAGCACCGCCGAGGCAGCCGTGCTTCCCGGTGCGCCGGCAAGGGCGAGGGCCACGGCGAGTGCGGCGTCCAGGGAACCGAGTCCTCCGGGGGTGGGCAGCAGCACGGCGGCACCGCTCGCGGCGAGATACGCCAGCGCCACCCGGGCCGGAGCCAGCGGCAGATCGAGCGCCTGGGTGACCGCGATCAGCACGGACGCGTGCAGCACGGCGAAGGCCAGCGAGCCGCCCCACAACGCCGCCGCCCGCGCCGGGACTTCGTGCACCGCGCGGACTTCCGCCAGCGCCGCCCTCAGGACGCGCCGCAGCCTGCCGGACCCGAGCGCCGCCATGACCACGACCACCACGACAGCCAGCGCGAGCATCACCACGGAGACGTGCCGAAGCCGGAGCACGCCGGGGCAGGTCAGGGCGAGTACGACGATCAGGACGCCGCGGATCACGGCCCCCGCGGTGGCCTTGACCGCGAGCGCGCTCGCCGACCGGCCGGCCGGGAGCCCGCACCGGATCAGGAAGCGCAGGTTGACCGCGCCCGCGCCGAGCCCCGCGGGCAGCACGTGGTTGGCGGCCGACGCCGCGAACTGCGCCGCCACCAGCCGGCCGGCGGGCAACGGTCGCAGCACCGCACCCTGTTGGGCGAGCGCGGCGCACGCCCACGTCGCCATGGAGGCCGCCGCGCCCGAGAGCAGCCAGCCCCGGTCGGCGGCGGCGAGCCGGTCGGTTCCGGTCTCGATCGCCGGCCAGTGGTGCCGGGTGAGAAAGCCCGCGCACGCCACCACGGCGAGCGCCACCGCGGCACGCCAGGAGACCCGTCCGCTCAGAGGCGGGGGCGCACCCGCCGAAACGGTCATCAGTTTCCGCCACCTCCCACCGCGGGCGGCACGTAGGCGCGCAGCCCACCGGCTCTATAGGGCTGCCAGGTGTAGGCGTATGCGGGCGGTTTCCCTCCGGGTGTGGTGAGGACGGCGATGGGCACCCGTCCGGCGCTCCGCGTGATGTCGCGCTGGGTGGTGTTGGTGTTGTGACCGGAGGTCTGTACGGAGGCGCATCCGGCGTAGAAGGCGATCGGGATGGCCTCGTGGCCGGTGAGCAGACAGGGCGGTTGTACGCCGAGCCGGTGCAGTTCCGCGGCCGTACGGGCCCAGTCCTGGTGGGCGGCGGTGGTGCGGTCCACGGTGTTCTCCAATACCGCGTACTGCACCGCCAGGTGCCCGGCCAGTCCGAGTGCCACCAGTGTCACCGTCACCGGCCGCCACGCTCGGTTCGGTGCGGTGACCAGGTAGACGAGCGCGTCGGCCACCGGGATCGCGAGCAGGGCGTAGACGGGCAGCAGGAAACGCGGTGCGGCGTATCCGATCATGAGCAGGTAGGGGATGCCCGCTGTCGTGGCGCAGGCCAGGAGCAGCAGAGTGCTCGCTGTGCGCCGGGACCTGACCGCGGCCGCCAGTCCCAGCACGGCGAGCAGCGGCAGGACGTACCACCACACCGTCAGCGCCGGGCTCGGCATCGGCCCGGTGCACGGGCGGCACAGGGCGCGCCCGCCGAGGCTGCGCAGCTGGTCACCGATGGCGATGTGCCAGCCCAGGCCGCCCTGGATCCGAGAGGCGTCGGACAGTCGCCGGCCCAGGCCGCCGTAGCTGGTGTACGCCTCGATCACCCACTCCCCTGCCCCGGCCACCAGTCCAGCGACGAGCGCGAACAGCAGGCGAAGGCGCCGCCATCGCCGGGCGCCCACGAGCAGACCGAGCAGCGGCAAGCACACCCATACGGCGTCGGTGGGCCGCATCCACGCCATCAGCGCCGCGCTCGCGCCCACACCCCACAGAGCCGCCCGGTCGAAGCGGTCCGCCTGGGCGCGCAGGAAGCAGCCGACGCCCGCCAGGGCGCAAATCGCCACCCAGTAATTGGGCATGGCCTGCGAGCCGTAGAACAGGCTCACCCAGAGCGTGGCGAACAAGGCGCCCGCCAGGGCCAGTACGCGGACGGGAAACAGGCCACGCCAGACGCGTAGCGCCAGGAACAGGCCGAGACCCGACAGCAGCGCGAGATAGACCCGCAGCAGGGACGTGGACGACGACCATGCGGCGATCGGCGCCACCAGGAGCGAGATGCCGCGGGAGCGCGGTGCGCTGAAGAACGCCGCCGGGACATGGCCGCTGACCTGGCTGACATACACCGTCTCGTCCCAGCCCAGCCCCATCCCGGGCCGCACGAGGACCAATTGGGCCAGCGTGAAAGCGGCCGCCACCAGGGCCAGCCAGTACTGGCTGCCACTGCGCCGCGACGTGCGGGCGGCCGGCGGCGGCGGGCCGCGGCGCTCGGTGCCGATGCGCGGAATGTTCAACGTCCTGGCCATCGCACACCCTCCCCACCCTACAAGCCGTAGGGTTTCCTTACCCTACAAGATGTAGGACTGGAGGCGTAAGTGAGCAAATGGTAAGAAAACGTCGCACAGAATCCCGAAGCCCGGAGCAGGCGTGTGAGGAGACCGCTGTCCGACCGGGCATCCGCGATCGCTTCGCAGCGCGCGTCCCCGTTCACGTCGTGGAGCCCTCGCATCCGGGCAGGTACGGCTACCGCTCCCGGCCCCTACACGCCGTAAGGTGACCAACATGGCAGGCTCAGGATCTGATGGCAGAGCGGAACGGCGCAGCCCCGGCGAGCTGGAGGGCGAAGTCCTTGCCGCGCTGTGGGCCACCGACGAGGCCCTCACAC
>Ga0307512_10008430_pt1 | contig 10051 bp, 9 predicted proteins | sample 14_EM_MG_FD_200267 | JGI IMG/M metagenome (GOLD analysis project Ga0307512, IMG submission 200267) | Populus trichocarpa ectomycorrhiza microbial communities from riparian zone in the Pacific Northwest, United States - 14_EM | ecosystem: Host-associated > Plants > Roots > Unclassified | place... | reverse complement strand
AATCCCGATGTCGGGGCGTTCCGTGCCTTGAGTGGTTCTGGGCAGTGAGAGGATATGTAACTTGGGCCCTGTTTGGTTCGACTGTATTTTGAGAAGCTACCACACAAAACCGAGAAACCGTCGGTTCGCGAGGTCGCAGGACTAATACTTTTGAGGTGATCTAGTAGTTTTGTGACCTCGCGAACCGACGGTTGGCGAGATACGGCTGAACCGAACAGGGCCTTAGATATGCAATGTCAAACTAGAGTAGTATAGAGTACATATATCTCTTTGTTGTGTCAGGTGCGGGGTACAGTACTTATGCAGGCAGCTTTAGCGATCATTAGCGTCGAGCGAGTTTGCCCATCCTGCCAAGACAGGATCGCAATCTAATACCCTGTCCCGACCACCTTCTTTCTGTATGTATCTATGGACTCTGCAGATTTTTCCTACGTGGCTTCAGGCTTCGGCAGTCGACAAGTATGTAAGTAATTAATTCGTGTCCATCGGTACTGCAGTACACAACGACCCCGTGGCGACAGACCCGCCCAACAACACACTGCGCGTACGCTGCACAATACCCCAAGCTTGTGCTCCGCTAGAAAAGGAGAATAGACAGCTACCCATGTGTGGCCGACGCTAGGCAAATTGGTGATCGAGAAGCTGCTTTTGTGGGGGCGGGCTCCTCGGGGAAGACCCGTTTTACCGATCGCTGCTTGGGAACGAGCTGCACTCCACAATGGTTGAGCGGCAACAGAGCGAATGCCTCTCGATTTGCGTGGTCGATGGAGCTAGTTGAGCGGATAGAAAGGTAGATCATGACGAAAAGGCGCAATATATTCATGTGATGCCGTGGGCGCCGCGCACGTTGGGGTGCAGGGGATGACAGGTACGTACGCACATGCCGTGGAACCACAGGTCTACATATAACGCGTCGACGTGTCTAGATATTGAATATTCCGCCTTGTCTGGAGGCGGCAGAACAAATGTGGGTCTCAGTGACAAAAGTGCTTAGTTGTGGGAGCAAGTAGGTACTTAACCACATATATACAAGTAACTGTGTGGGGTCCATCGTGGATCTAGAGGGCACTGGGAGGCGTGCACCCCTGGAGTAGATGTCGACACTACGCCAAATGCGGTTGCAGGCAACATGACGTCAGCGGCCATCAGCACGAGCCGCAGTATCGTCGCTCGTTGAGGACAACGCCGCAGCTGTTGGTTGGAGCTCTCCTGATCATAAACACTAGGCTTTGCTGGCCGCTGGCGTCGACGCCGACACCGCCACCGCTTTGAACCAAGATGGCTGTAGTTAATCCTATATGCATAGTTACTGCACTCGTCGGTGAGCTCGTTCTGCGGGAGTATGTATTGGTAGGCGGGTTGGTGTCAAGCAGTCTGGGCCGTCGGGTGACTCTAGAATATTCTTCTGATGGAATGACGCGAGTCTCATATATGCAAAGAGCAGAGTCCCGGCGCAAGATGACAGGTTCGTGTATCTATAGACTAACCAGTGCAAGTCGTGTGTAAGGGAATGGATCCGGGTAGATATCCTCACAGCGAATATCTCGCACCTACAACGCAACGGAACAGCCCAAGGGTCGGCAGTAATCGGTGTGGTAATCTGTATAGTCAAAGGGGGGGGGGAGGTAAAAAAAAAAGCATAGTTTACCCAGTAAAAACGGCTACAATACGTATTTTTTTGGCTCCCGATACGTGTCCAGCGGGAAAACTACGTCTCCCCCCCCCTTCACGATACAGTACCCTTTTTTCCGATTTTCCCACAACATACAAAAACTATACAATACTGTCCGACTGCTCGCTTCATACATAACTCTCGTATCAAAACTTCACCAACCTAACCTCGTCCCGTTAACTAATTCGGATTGATTTCAACATTCCCTTTGTTCGTCTCATCTGGGAATAAGGTAAGAAAGTCAGAATCTCCAGGCTGCGGGGGGAGTTGAGGCCGATTGAGTTGTCATCATAGGTTGCCCACTCAAAGATGGCTGACAGTGGGTGTACTCCTCCTCGCATAGATATAAAGAGCACGCTCCTGTTCCCTCCAGAGTGAAAGTAGCCTCCTCAGCTCCCGGCCAGCTCGTTCAAGTTATTCGCCGACACCAGATCGATCAACTCAAAAACACCCATCCATACATGGCTCTCTCCTCCCAGAACACGACTCTCTCCCCCCAGAACACGACTCTCCCATCCAAGGACACGGCTCTCACCACTGAGGCCATCATCGCAATCGCCGGCGTCATTTGCAGCCTACCACCGCTGTTCCTGATCGTATGGCAGCTATGTCGACAGCGGGAACGGGAATGCGAGGAGGGTGCGGCAGGTAGGTCAACACCATCGCAGCACTTACTGGTAAAGGGTGCTGAGGCTTGGACTGGCAGCTGTAGGAAACGAGCCCGTGGTTGAGCGAGGAGGAACGTTTGCCCATCCGTCGAACGTCACTGGGGGTGATAATGATGGTGGAAGAGACGGATCCGGGGAGTCCGAGCAGTCCTAGCCACCCCTAGGAGGACTCCGCGAGATCAGGTAGCCGCTTGGGGCTTGACTGAACCTTCGTACACGGTACTATCAATGTGAAGTAGTTGAGGCTTGGACTATTTAGTGTGTGTGAGCGCGGGTGTCTAAAGGTACTCATGTCATAGATGTCTATTTTGTAGGAGAGAATGGATTGAAAGTTAAGATGCTTCTCGCGTTTTTGGGCGCACCATGCATCGGGTGCAGCAGCGATGCTAAATTGCCATCCCATGGAATTCTTATCGGCAACCTGTTCTGAAATGCTGCATATTTTGGCAGTGATAATGCTGGGTTAGTAAAGCCACCCCGGTTCAACCGCCCCCCCAACTTTTATTTTTGTTTTGCCATTGGTCGTGTGCAGCCTATATAGATCATGGTTATATATATTTTGACCGGTTCCTGTCCGCAGTGACCGTCCGACCCCGACCTCGATAAGTCTGCAGGCGGCTCACTGTAAGTTCCCCTTTGCTCTTTGTCCAGGACTGCCCCAAAGGTTGTGGATCGCACCAAGGGAAATACAAGAGAAAGACAAGAAAACCCGCCTCCAGCGGCCCCCAGGGCCACACACATGACCGCGAGTGAGACTCAAGCCACTCACATGACCGCGAGTGATGGTCAAGCCACTCAAGTGACCGTGAGTGATTGATATAGGTAGCGGTGGATGCCGTGTCCTGTGTGGTTGACAGATGCATCTTGTACGGGTGATGGAGCTGGTGCCGCTACGCTGTGAATAGAAGGGAGGCAAAAGGACAGCAAATGCCGAGAATGCGAGAAAGACAGCAAAATGTCCACCTCGAAGACTGTGATGTGTTCGCCGCATTCACAAAGGAGACGAAGACTCAAGGTATCATACGAAATTAATTTGTTTACTATGGGTTGGGGCAGTGCTTCCAGATTTAGGTAGGCAGCATGCGTGGAGACATGGTCCCAGCTAGCCCAACTCTAACACCCTCCCACATCCAGCCGGGCGCCGACCATCTGCCTCTCACCCACCGCCCGCCGACCGACTGCCCACCAATTCTATTACTCCTCCACTATTATGTCTCCTACTCCATCCCCACCATTACCAGAGATCAAATCTCTGTATATTGGTCAACAATTTGAGGACTTCGGCGCCTTCAAGACTGCGATACGAATGTGGGCTGTCTCCGACCCTCGGAAATTCACTTATCGCTTCAAAAAATCCGACAAAACACGCAACAGCGTTGTTTGTGTCCACGCCGAGAAGGGGTGTCCCTTCAAGGTGAATGCGACATTTCCACATTGAAGGAATGCGTGACTGTGATCGTCGTCGAAGACGTCCATACTTGCGCAGGCACAGCACCGGTTCAACGGAGCATTGCTTCTATTGGAAAAAGATATGGCCATAACACTTCCAATCTCGTTGAAGTGATGAACAAGTGGATGCTGGAAGAACGGCGCATGTGTGTACTCGATCTTCTGCATTCGCTTTGGTCCAAGTGTATGGATCTACATTTCCGGCAGCTCCAAGAGGCGAAGACAGAGGACGAAAAAGGGGCCATACTGACAAAGTACACGACGAAACTGCTTCAAGAGTCGATGGATCATGCTCTCGTCTGAAACGTTCGCTACGCCGACACCGACAACGCCTCGGTGCACACATACCCTGGTAAATGGTACCAGGTTGATTTGCTATGACGCACCTACCGCTGCGGGCGGTTTCAGTATCACGATATTCCATATGGCCACGCAGTCGCCGTGATCCCACGGTTCCGGCCCCGCGCCCCTTCGCCGCAACGAGACCCTCGAGACTATATACCTTACAACCTCACCGTTGCTGCAATGGTTGCCACTTACTCCCAATCTCTACCGCCTATCGATGTGGGCGCCTTGCAGGCACCTCCTGGGGATCCTGCTCTGTGGGAGTGTCGGCCGCCGCTGTTCAAGAAAGCGAAGGGGCGGCCTCAGACCGCACGCCTTACGGCTGAAGAGCAGCGAGGCCGACGTGCTGCTTGGAGAGGGGCAATGCTGAGGTCCCCGATCGGGTGCCGCAGGTGTCGGCAGGAGGGGCATAATATACTGAATTGTAGGGCTCTGCCCGACGGCTTGTAGGAGATCAGCGTAGGCGCCGCGCGCGGGTATAGGCGCAGGAGAGGGTGAGGGCAAGGGCGTAGGCAAGGGTGAGCAGCGGGCCTATATTCATGTATAGATATATATTCAGTCTATCTATAGCAATTCATCTCTACTCTACTTTCTGCGACGCCGAACTCGGTGCTGAACTCTATGCCGCTGGATTCCTCAGCCGATCTGCCACCTGAGTTCGCCACCAGCCACATCTCATTTCCTATTTCTTGCTTGGCAACCGAAGAATTATTTTCTTTTAGCGTGGTGCGGGCACCTGCACCGATGAGGGTATTGTGTACCACTTCAGTAAAACGACACCTTTTCTCTTCAAGCAACGCTACCCTTGCTAGTATGCTTCGTCAACCTGAGAACATCTGGAGGCATTTTTTGGTACGTATACATAAACCCGGATAAGTGTCCTACTTTTGAAACAGCGATAGCGCGCCTTGGCGCCGGCTGTTCCGCATCAGGTTAGCGCTTTGGCGGCAATTAGTAGGTTGAGAGTCGAGGCTCGCAGGTACCCTTAAGCCAGCATCGTGAGAATGTTAGTTAGAGATAGACCTTTGCAAGGTGCCCACAGGAATCTAAACAGCGGGAATCACAGAGGCAATTAATGGGAAGCAGCAAAGTCAATTTCACCACACCAAATGCGCTTGACACAACCATATCGCAATCCATATCATCGCTCACGAATTCTTACACAGCTACACTTCAAGAACCTACCGGCGAAGCTTTAGACGACTAAGATGGAGGTGATATCTTTTGAAGGCGGGTGTCCCTCAGCCTCTATTACTTCGCAAACCGAAGACCGGCATGAGGGCAGTGTTCGACACAGTCCGGTCTGGACTGCAGTCTAGACTGGACGGACTGCCAAGATCCAGTCCCGTCCAGCCGTTCGGACAGACTGCGTAAAAGTAGTCCGTCCAGTCCATAGATTTCGTGGACTGGGTGCGGACTGCAGTCCGATATGCACATGAAGAAAAAAAAATCGCTTTTGGGTGCTGAAACTTCGCTATCCTGCGGTATTGGTAGATAAAGTGGAAGCCCCACTCATCGTAAATGCCCACATGATTTCGCTGATAGCCCACCTCTCTCCCATCAGAAATTTTGATAATGTTGTTCCTCTTCTCTCTCCAATTCTCTCCTGTATATGCACGATTTGCTGACTCTGTTTTGATGGTGGCCGATCGCTCCCAGAAAACGCCAACAAGCCGGTGACGCCTCACGGGTTATCACTCGGCTATTCTACCGCCCTCGTGGACCAGACTTGGAGCCTTGAACTGTGCTGATATTATGATTTCCAACCTACCACTGATGAAGTTACGCCCTGGAGAAGATGGTGGGTCCTCAGAGATACTGTCTGTGCGTAGGAGGCAAACACTGCATGAGGGACAGGCTCGACGGTTTCAGCGCACACGTTCTCGGCGGACGCATGCTAGGCAGGCTCCGCGTACGCAGTTTCGGCAGACTCGGCGGAAGCCCCCCCTCGGCAGGCTCAGCGCACATGGTCTCGGCAGGATCGAGGTTCGGTGCACGCGCTCGCTAAAATGCCGTTCTCGACAGGGGTTTCAACAGTCCGGCCGGGCCAGTCCTGGCTTCGGCCTGGCCTGGTCTGCGAGATACCGTCCCCGCTAGTTCATGGCCCGCGGGCTCACCGGCTTTTTTGGCGCCGGCTGGTCTGGACCGGGTCGGCCGGCGGGCCGGGGAAACGAGGGAGATCTCATGATCCATTAGCGTCTCACTAGGCGGCGAGTGGGTTTCAGGTTTTCGACTACGACTAAACCATTACTGGAAGCTCTGGGCATCCACCACAACATATATAATATCGTACATACCCTGCAGAGTACTGGAAATATAGGGCGAACAACTTTATCCATAAATTCTGTTAATCGGAGAAGAGATGGTGGAACTGTAAGCGAAATCCGGTGGCATTTCTTGTGTTGTGGGTGGGTTTCCTGTCGCTGGGAGCTTCCGGCCGCCACAGCAGGCAGAAAATCGTACATACCCGGAAGAGCACCGGAAGGATATGGCTATCAAGATTATTCAAAAATCCTGCCAATCGGAGAAGAGATGGTGGAGTTGTAAGGGAAATCAGGTCCGTATTTCTTGGGTTGTGGGTGGGTTTTCGAGGGTTTGGGCTACTGTACTACACCTAACCTGTTACTGCGAGGTGTCGGCCACCAACACAACAACAGACAGAAAATCGAACATGTGCGGAAGAGCACCGGGAAGGTAAGGCAAACAGGATTATCTAAAAAAAAAGGAGTTAATTGGAGAAGAGATGGAGCTGCCATGTGTGACAATACTTTTTTTTAACCACTAGTACTAGCGTTGGCCCGCGGGCGCCCGCCGGCTGACCCGGGTCAAGGCAGTCCGGGCGCTGGCCCCATTCAGCCGGACTGGGCCATCAGAAATCCCGGCCCGGACTGGACCGTCCCAAAAAAAAGCCCGCGGGCTGCCGGCGGGCCGGCCGGACTATTTTTTTTGTTTAATCATACTCGCATTCAGCCTATGCAGACTATGGCGGCGTACATTTTACACAGTTCCCGTCCGCTGTCCGCGCAGTGGCGGCACGTTGCAAGCTCCCCTTTGCCCTCCGCCCAGGCCTTTCCCGAGAAGATATGTATGGAAAACCAAAGAAATGGCAAAGGAAAGACAAAAGAAATCGTTGGAGGACCTCCGCCAGTCCTCCCTCTTCCCTGCGGAAACCATGAAGGAAGGGGTGGGGAGAAACAGCGGTAGTTCCTCAACCTCTGCCCCCAACTCCTCGGCTCCAGCCACCTCGCCTCCAGCCTCCTCTCTCTACGGGCTGACACGCCCGCTCCCTTTCCCACCTCTCCTCTGTCTCTCAGTGTCGGGGCTCGGCCATGACCCTTTTTTAGGTTTGCGTGCCTTTTGCGGCCTGGCGTCCCTGTTCCCGCCGATGGAGACGGTCACAGAGACGCCGCCCCTGCCGGGCCTGCCCCGAGCTTTGCCAGCCCAGGACGGGACGCCCACCTCTCTTCCAAATCCTGCCCCTCTCTTCTCTCCTTTCCCTTTGCGTATCCTCTCAGCCTTCTTCCATCCCTCATCTGTGTCGCCATGGCGAGGTGCGGGCCCTGCGGCCGTGGCAGATGTTGATGGCGGGGGTTGTGCGGGGTCGCTTTCCACATCCGCATGCTCCGAGTGCATGAGAGTTGGTGTGGGGGAGGTATCCCTCGGTTGCTTCGCCGGTTGGGGCGGGGTTTGAGGTCCCGTCCAATTCCGCTTTGGCCGCGGAGGCGGTGTCGATAGAGGAGGCGGCAGCGGCCGCGCAGCCGGCACTAGCGTTTGCTTCCGGAGTGTCCGGTTCTCCTCTGTGGGCTTATCGGTTCGCTTACTCATCGTAGTCATAAGGACCTTGAGGTCCTTCATCTCGCGTGCTGTCTCTTTTGCCGCTGACAAAAGAATTTGACGGCTGCTGACTGCTTCCCGATGTCTTCGCATACGATCCCAATCTCGGAGCGATAGTAAGTCTGAAGAGTTGTGATCAGTTCAAGGTTTTGCACAACAGTCTGGGAGGCGATGTTGTCATCGCTTCCGACGTCGGAACGATCCTCTTCCTCCATAGGCAGTGATGCTGGTGGGGTGGGGCGGTGCGCTGGCGAGCCGGATGGCCGGGGCGACCGCATGTGTAGCAGTTGCGAAACGACATTTCAAGAGGGGTAGAAATGAAGCCGAAGTAAAGTTCGCGATGCTGGAATCAGCAAATAGGAACACGACACGCGCTTAGCGTCTTGGCGAAACTATGATGCGAGTGTGTTGTAGCGGGGATCGTTGGCTGGACTATTGAGACCCCTGCCTGCTTATTTATTCCCCAGCGAAAATCGGGGAATAATGGTTCGCATGGAGCACAGTCGCTCGTTCAGAGTCTGCCACAGCCTGTGCACTATCTAAAAGCACGTTAAGCACTAAGTATGTCAGGGGATGCCCGCCCGCCTGCCTGCCTGCCTGCCTGCGTTCCATCCCGCGCGAGTGGCTTTGTGCACGTCTGTCGCTCCGCCCCCGCCGCCACCCTATCCTTGCTGTCATGCCACCACCACCACCACTACCACGCCCGTCACTTGCATGTGTAGTATACATATCTACCAGAGTAACTACGGAAAGCTATGACCTAGGGGGCTTGGGATCTTGGCGACTTGGCGCTTGGTGCCTTGGCTTCAGGATGTTTGCTGCCGAGTGCTGCCGTTCTTTCTTCTTTGTTAGACATCAACAGATACCTCTCTCCTCTTTTAGGGGCGGTTCGCCCCACGCTTCTGGTGATCCTCTCCCCGTACCTCCGTTGCCGGGAGCCTTGAGCTTGCCGGCTGAGCGATCCGCTCAGCCCCTCACACTCTCACAATATACTTACTTTTCCATTGTAAGAGTCAAAAAAAAGGTCATGATGCTGTATCAAAGTGCTCAGGTACTGTCTATACCGAAGAGCTACCTACCAAGATACTATAGCAGAAAGACGGATTGCTGCCAAAAAAACTTGAACGCTCTGCTTGGGTACACTGCTGCCCAGCTCCGTCTTCTTTAGTGTGGCAATGAACCATATGTGGTACTTGTTGTTGACTGCGCGCCGCAACCCTAGTTGTGCGGGAGGCATTTGTGTATGGCAGGCCAGCTCTCGATGGACAATGCTGAGCATTATGAAATGGGGTGCTTTTCCCTCATCTATGTCGCGCCCTACGGACCTACCATCACTTGAGCCCCGTCTGCCTGAAATCCGAATCCCCTGCTCGTTTCGTGCGTAGTACACATAGCCCTAACTCCGCCGCGCATAGCGATTATTTTCGAACTCCGGCATCACGGGGACAAGAGTTGCAGACACTTTCGGCTAACCGAGCACCCGCTCGGTGTGCTCCCTCAGTGGAACTGGACAACCACTGTCCTTACCCGGTCCCGTCCGCTTGCGCGCCGGCCACCTCGCCTGCCCGCCGCTCGTCGCTCGCCAGTGCCACTCGCCGGCTGGCTTACTCGTTTGCTTTCGCGTCGGCCACGCCACTTGCCCGGCGGCGTGCCCCTACCTGGAGCCTCGTCGGACCCGTCCGTTACGAACTTGTCCAGAGACAGATGTTTATTGTCCTTGCTTAACCATGAGGGTTGCAGTCTCAGACTCGCCGTGATCTAGATGGGTTGCACGGAATTAATGAATAAATAAAAAAATACCTACTTATTTACTCACTAGATACATTTCCTTACGTCTTACTCCTTTACCGTCACTATCGCTGCAACTATGTATTTAATTACTCTTTATTTACTGGCGGCGATACCAATTGATTCTGCTTTATTCTGTGCCCGCACCTTACAAGAGGAGCAGCGATGGAGATCCGTGTGGTGAAACTTGTACCCTGTCGATGGTATTCGTGGGATATGTGCGTGAGTGTGGACTGTTGATTGGTGGCGTGCGAAAATCGAGCCAAAGGGCCTAAACCGAGCAGGGGGGGGGCGG
>Ga0307512_10008427_pt1 | contig 10051 bp, 12 predicted proteins | sample 14_EM_MG_FD_200267 | JGI IMG/M metagenome (GOLD analysis project Ga0307512, IMG submission 200267) | Populus trichocarpa ectomycorrhiza microbial communities from riparian zone in the Pacific Northwest, United States - 14_EM | ecosystem: Host-associated > Plants > Roots > Unclassified | place... | reverse complement strand
CCTTTTTACATACATCCGGGATCTTATTAAATCACCCCTATACTGACCTTTTCCCCCTTCTCTCCCACCCACACAGACAATCACTGAGTTCGGAACTCACGCTGAACTCCTTGCTGCGAATGGCTCGTACACTGCCCTCTACCAAGCCTATATTTAAAAAGGATACACGGAGACTTTCTATCGTGTCCCTCCGCTCACTCTCACTATCTCTCTCTCCCTCCCTTCTCTCCCCGATCGACCGCTGCGCCTACCCTACCTTCGTTCTTGTCCATATAGAACCTTTCCACCCCTTTTCACTCTCCTATACACTATAGATTCATCAGAACAAAATGTAATATATGGTAATAGTAGTACTTTACGCGAGGACATCTCTATGTAATTCAACGCAGAAACAGACATGGAGGGAACCTAGACCAGGGACTTTCCAATTCATACGAAAATCGTTTGAAATAGGCACGGCATGGGGGGTGTACGTCCCAGAGAAGAATGAAGAGAGAACACGTACATGCGTGAACGCGCGCGACGCGTTGAAGTTACTTATTTGAGTGGGAGATGAAATGCGTGATGAAAAAGATGGGAAGTAAACGGAAAGAGATTATCGATGAATCGATGAATATTGAATTAGGAGGCCCTCATGGAACAAAAAGGAGTAAGTATAAAGAAGAGGGAGAAAAAAGATGGAGCTAAGTAGATCATGGACGTATCGTAGGCGCCATGGGCACCGTGTGTCTATATAATGCAAAGGCGTGGGCAAAGGCAGGCGGTGTGGCTGTGAACGATGGTGAGGGAATGGACGCAGTAGCTGGTGCAATCATGTCTCATAGATGACGTGGGGCTGGCACAAGTTCTAGACCTGATGCGTGACCCACGCCAAAAGGAAGGGAAAGAAATAGAAAAGACGGAAAAAAATGAGATAAGACCTCCCGGGGACATCTTACCCAAACTTGCTCTTGGGATGTTCCCAGTAAGTCAAAACCCCATCATGCAAGGACGCATCTAGCGTGCCATCATAAGCCTCGCAAGTCGACGTCAAGCTAGCCAAAACCTCAGCAGTTCCCCAAGTTAGGACTAGCAGTCCCGCGTCTTTCACTGCTTGCATCAACGATGGAACCTTCACCTAAAATATATAAAATCGCCGCCGCGAAAACATTACGGTCCCACCCGATCCCATCCACCCAAGTCGAAAATCAGGCCCAAATTTTGCCGTTTCGCATCGTTCGTTGTTCGATAGTCGTATGGATCGATGTTTGAGTGACGGGAGTGCGAGCATAGGAAAATAAAAAACAAACAAACAGTGAGTATGTGGAAGCGGAAGTGAGATGCGTGTTTACCAAGATGTCGCCCTCGACGATAACACCGAGGAGGTTGTTGGCTTTCGAGAATCGCACCGCAGATTCGAGGCTTGATAATCTTTCATCCCCGGCTTCTGCGTGCGCCAGGACATTAGGGCTTGGGCTCGCACTGCCCTCTCTTCCGCACAGAGACGCAAAGAAGACGGGGTCTGAGGGGGGGTAAGGACCGCCGGGTCGATGGGGAGGGGATAAAAGACGGTTGTGGGGATACTTACAGTTCGGTTGCTTCCAATTCAGCGCGGCACAGATGTCCGGTAGGAAAGAAGTGAACACTATTCTCCTCCGACTGCCATTCCCGGAACTATCGGGCCGTCTCTGGTAGATCGTACGAAGAACGGAGTCGATAGAAGCATTGATGTTCGGTGGGGACCGATCGGGAAGGCGAGGAAGGCACGTAACCTCAAGACACAGACCAATGTTGTTTGGAACGACCTAGATCGCTTCGTCAGCCACACGATCCCCGTCCCGAGGCTGAATTACCCACAGAAAGCAGTTCAGCCAACGATAGCATAGACCTTTTCAGTAGCGAATACCACTGAGCCGGTTTCGTAGGCTTCTGTTTTCGTAGATCCACGTTCCTCCCTGACTCGATCGCGAGCTTTTCGAACTGGGCTAGCGTTAAATCAGGGACGTACAGGTCGAACTTGCCCTCCGGAAGTTTCCAGTATGGGTACGTGACGGGTTGCATATCCTGCGTGAGCTGGACGACAACATACACATAATCACCCGTTATCGAAGAAATTGTCAAAGAATGGCTCTTCGCCGCGACGGGTTTGCTTGGAGGAAACGTCTGTGTGGATCCGGAGCTCCTTTGTGACATCGAGGAAACCGACCATGGTCGGGGAACACCAACCGTAGGGATCGCAGTCGACTTCCAGTAGGTCTCAACTGCGCCGCCGACCTCAAGAGTCACACCAGAAAATGGAGTGATTATATTCAGGCCAAACGTGACCTACGAACACACGTCGGTTTGAGGAGTTCTTCTGACAGGCATGATATGACGTACCTCTCCGATCAAGTGCAACTTGTGATCCAAGATCGGCAACACATATCGGCTCTTCTCAGCTTTCTTGAAAAGACCAGGCAGAGCTACTGCTCTCCCAATCGTCTTGGTGCCAAAATTCGGGTACAGTGAAAAATCCAACCGGAGGGTTTCGATCGACGGGGCTTGAAACGCGAATGACAGTGGCTGGTCACGTAGCGGTATAGGGATACTGAACGGTCCGGAAGCGGCATACGGAATCGCGGTGATTACGATCTTGAACAAAGGCGAGGCGTTGAGGTAGTTTTCTTGATGCCCCGCAGTCATGAACGACGGGTATAATTTCACCGGCTCGCTCCTCGTTACTGATTGATGTGGCGCCTTGTCCCCGATCGTAATCTGAACCAAGCAGCTCTTATCCAAGTAATTGTGCCCGTAGAATCGATAAGGCATGATCGGTGGTGGGAGGGAAAGTGAAGGGATCATGTCTACGTCTTCTGAAGGGTCCTCGTGTGGTGCAGCAGGAGAGAAGTCAGACCTCGGTGTTTGGTAGACGGTTAAGCCTTCACTTCCAGAGGATTCCAGTAATAAGGCTGCGCACTCGTTGTGACCATGCCAGGCGGCGTAATGGATGGGGGTTTGTCCAAGCTCATCGACGATACGGACCTGCGCGCCTGCCTCCAGTAATAATCGTAGACATTCGGCGTGCCCATATCTCGCGGCATGGAACAACGGTGTCCACTCGTGATATTTGTCGGGGAGATCCCACCCATCGCGAAGAGTGAGGAACCGGCAAACGCCGACGTGGCCTTCCTTCGCGGAGAGATGGATAGGGTATTCACCGTTGCTATTTGGCTCGTTTTCCGCACCAGCTTCGATAAGGAAGGTCACGACATCCAGATGACCTGCACGGCTAGCCAATGAAAGCGGGGATAAGTCTGCGTTTGCAAAAGGAGGGTTTGTTGGGCTAGGGGCCTCATCAACTAAGGCGCGGACACACTCTAGTGATCCCTTGAGGGTCGCGTGGACAAGGGGCGTGAGATTATCCATGTCAACAAGGTCCACCTGGACACTCGCCTTGAAGAGCCTCCGACATACATCAGCATGTCCGTTCATGGCAGCATAATGAAGGGCCGAACGCCCATACGCGTCGACTTTGTCAGCAGGAACGTTGTTATCCAGGCAGATGTTGATGAGCCGGAGCATTCCAACCATAGCGGCCTGGTGAAGGCATGTTCGACCATTGATGTCGTCCACGAACTTGAAGTCAAAGATATTTGAAGCGATGGACAAAATAAGATCTGCGAACGCGGGTGGTGAATCGATTACGGCCCCCCATAGGATCCTCGTCACGTGCGTCCTTCCACCCGGCTGCTGAGCGAGAATATCTGAGTGGCGAATGACCTGTTCGACGGTTGTGGCGTCAGCCCTCTGCACTGCTTTCTGAAGCGAGCTCTCGAGATCGTGAAATGGCCTCATAGACCAACTTTGATCTAAGCTTAGCTGCCGGGTCAAGATGAGATCATTGGCGGCGGGGTTCTCGTATTTTAGACCCCGCGACAGGTCCGTAAGGTCGAGCAAACAGGCTGCCACGGTGTCAGCTAATTCCGAGATGAGCTAAACAGAAGGCTTGTGGGTTTCGATCAAAGTTCCTGCGATTGAGCTTACCTGACGATTGAACACGGGCTGTACCTCGACCTCTCGTGCCAGATAGAGTTCTTTGGTTTGCGATTTCGACCGTTTATCCCATTTCTTCAGTATTTTCCTGAATCCGGTCGCGTTGATTTCGATGAATTGCTAACAGAGAGGGTCAATGCCTATGTACACGTTTCTGTCACGTTGTCTACTCACCAAGAGCTTTGCGAGATCTCGCTCAAGTAGCCGGAAGCCCTCCTCCACGGCGGTCCATTCGACGTGATTAATTGTCACGTCGTCCGTGGCTTCTGGTAGGGTCCTCAGCGCGGCCGCACGACGCTTGGAAAGCAGGGTCTCTAGGCGGAGCTTGAGTTCCGCTTCCTTCTGGAGATAGAAGCCGTTGATCTGCCAAGGTGTATCGTAAGAGACAGGTCGAGGACACGATCGTGATGTTGATGGGACACACCTTTTCCAACTCTCGTTCTAGCTTGAAGAAGAATGCCGCCTTGTGAGCTTGAAAGTCTAAACTCGTGTCCTCTCCGTGTATCGCGGCGGCAATGGGGGGCAAGTCGGGGTCTGTGGTCATCATCGACTCCCATGTGTTGTGATGACTTGCGAGTGGAGTTTGAGCATCGATTTCAGATGGTGTGGGGGAGAGGATATCAGCCGGACGCATCCCGAGGGCAAGGGCAGCAGCTTCTGCGCTGGGGCGTTTAGCAGTCAGCGAAGATACGATCTTCTTGAGGAATTTGTAGTCCAGGTAATAAGGCGACCATCCTGGCACCTGTTCCGATAAGATTTGTTTGCCAAACTGTCGGAAGGAGGGTTAGGGGGGGTAACGTGAATCAGAAGGTTTCGTAATGACGGCCTACTTTCATGATTGGGCAGTTTTCGGCACGAAGATGGAGAGAATCAAGCGAAGTTACTTGAAATCGGACGCGGTTTCCTGAGAGGGTGAAGCATAGAGCTGCAGGGGTTAAAAGAGACGCAAGATAAAGGTGTTGGTGAGGGTCACCAAAATTGCTAATTCCCAAACATTTTCCCCGGTTGCCTCAATTTTCCACGAACGTTCGTAGTCACGAGGCAGGCAAGAATGCGGGCTCAATCTCGTGCAGAGAGGAACATTAGTTTATAGTAGCCTAAGCACATGCGTCTATACACTTTTAACAGCCCCCGAACATCACACCAATATCTTCCGCATCTGCCATATCCTCGCCGGAAGTAGGGTAATGGGGCACCGACCGTGCTTTTCTACATGGTCATGCGCGCATCGAAAACAGAAGACGTAACCCGAGGGTAAGGCTGTTGCATTGTTAATCGGACCGAGGCAAATCGGACACTGCCCGTACTTAGTTGAGTCAACAGGCAGGCCTTTTGGATGAGGGGGAAGTAAACGTGGGGGAGGGATGGCGGGACCAGAAGGTGATGTGGAAAGTGATCGGGCAGGAGAGGAAGGTGAGTACCACCATTCCAAGAATTTCAAAAAAAAGATGGCGGTGGGAAGGATAACCTTGAGTGAATCCAACAAAAACTGAGGAGATGAGAAAGCCATGCTCCGTAAGAATGCCTTGAAACCGGCCGTCTGTTGTTTGATCGATGAAGATGCAGTTGAACTCATCCGACGCTGTCGAGGGGTTAGTGGGACAACTCTACCATTTTTCCATTCAACATACTAGATCATCTGCTCCGAGCCGTCGCAGATCAACCCCAATCCAGCACAGCCATGGCCGGTAGTAGGACGATTTGTCGAACAGGTAACTGACATTGGCAATGAACATCCACAGTTCGAGGCCAGCATTTAGCCAGGGATACACCCTCTTGTACGCGCGCCGGAATATACCCATCGCGGACTGTTCGCTTGTCAACGAAAAGAAAATCGGACAACCAGTACCGACGGGCAAATACCTGATCTGTTAATGCCTGTATTCTCCGTACGTCGGCGATGTCCTCAATCACTTCCGGATCGATACCTCCCCCCAATTCTTCGTAATAGTCTTTGGCCTTCGCACGCAGGTAAGGAATGCCAACCTGAAACGCATAAGTTCCGTCCGAACAACGTCAAAAAGTCGTAATAATTCACCAAGAACAGGAGGGACCTCCGAAGTTCCTTCGGACCTAACTGCTCCTCCTCAGAAACTCCGCCAACAGCGGCATTTGCCCTTTCTGTTTCAATCAGAGGCTTTCGTCTGCGCTTCAGGCCATAGAAATTTTCGGAAAATGATGCACCTGTGCAAAGCTGGAGGTTACCGAATGGCCGGTCCGGGGATTCAGACACGTTTGTTACCATAAGTTTTGAGGTAGTACCTCTCCACGAAGACCATGAGTAGGGCATAGAACTCCTCGTGTTTGTTTACAATACGCAACAAGTAGCGAGGGTATTGTTGGGCAAAGACCTGACGAATAATGAGCATGGTGAGACCCGTATCCCGCGTTCCGTGTGTCTCTGGACATACGCACCGATAGAACGTATTTGAGAGCTGGTTGCAGGAGATCTCTGAGCTGCTCCTGGGCGACCAGCTCAAATAGAGAGGGCTTGAGGGGGTCGCCCCCAATGTCGTTGTAGAACTCCATATGCAGCAAGAGGGAAACCAAGATTAGCCGCCGGTGTTCTCATCATCACACGCTCTTCATCCCCTACCAGCACATAGCGCGGGGTCCGGCGAGAGACGTGTTGGCTACGCGCCTTCGAACTCGTCGTCTGTCGGTGCACGTCGCGGTTAGTACTCTCATCTCTATTTTCTCTCTTTTTATTTTTTTATACAGAATTTCTAATGTCTTTGTTGCTATTGGACAGGATGACCCAACGTCCCATTGATGCTAAGAGCGGCGTCCTTGCCGGGACAAACACTTTCACGTCTAGGTCTCCGAGTTCAAGCCGTAAAATGTCGACTCTCTCAGACCCGTCGTCTCTTTCTTTCCCACTCCGGCGAAACAGAAGAGTCCCGCGAACGCTCCGATCGCGTCCAACTCCTCCATCCGAGCCATGTTCATCTCGGTCGGCTTCAAAACGACTTAAGTGCGCCCATGCGCGAACAGAATCCTGCAAAGACCTCCGGAATGCAGCAACGGCATGGTTCTGGGACAATAGAAGATGCTCACGACTCGACCAATCTTTTTCCGACTTTGAATCAGCCCTCTGGTTCGTCGTCGACAATTGGTTTGCCTCCGCCTCAAGCAGTCGAATTGTCCACTCTCACCTCCGACCTCAAACGCATGAGGTCCGAACGAGATGTTATGAAGGCCTGGGACATCTATCAGGGCCTACAAAAACCTCTCTCAAACGTAAACCGTTCCGGTGGCGACATCATCCTGTTATACACCAGCCTTCACCGTCTTATCCGGCTTCTCTCAGTCATAACTCCCCTCTCAGAAGTTATATGCTCCCGGATTATCTCCGTGATGTCTACACTCCGGCGAGTCGGTGGCAGGATTCACAAATGGGAAAAACAATTGCTTCGTGCGATTGTGAAAGAACAAAACCCCCATCCCCAGAGCCTCGAACACCTAAAAGACCTCATCGTCGACACTTTACCACCCGTTTCTGAGCCAGGGAAATCTAATACCACACACCCGACCCCTGCGTCCGTATCTGAAGATGAGCCCTCCCCACTATTCGAAATACCTCCACAGGATCTCTCCAAGATAGACTTAAATAAGGAGTTCCGGTCGCCCATACTCGTCGCCCCAATACCAACCACATTCACACAGGATCATGAAAGAGCCCGCCTCTTAAACGTGATGGGAACAACCCAATCCTACAATGAGGCTTGGGATGCTTACCGCGCGTTTTCCTCTCACCCTCTAGCCGAGGATCCCTCTCTGAACAAGTACCCTAGTCGCCATCTTCACCGATTGGTATCCCTCCTCGCCACCATCAGACCTCGGACTCGAAAAGTTTATCTGTCGCTGGTTTCCATCATATCAACACTCCGCGCCTCTGGCCATCTCATCTACACATGGGAATGGAACCTACTAATGGACGCTTCCGCGAAGGGTTGGAGGAAAACTCGTTTCGAAGACTATAAAACTTCATTACGGGTTTTTAATGATATGTTGGCCTACCAGAAGGAAGTTTTAGAACCCGATGATCCACAACATATCGACAAGAACGTTCGCTCGAGTTCTCACGATGAAGAATCGATCCCCCTTAACGACTTTGCCCCCGACGTATACTCATACACAACTCTAATATCTCATGCCGCCAGAACACTTTCTCCCCAAGCCTTAGAGCACGCACGTTCTCTACTCAACTCTGCCAGGATCATTCCGAACTGCGTCACCCTCCTGGCTCAACTCCGTCTTCACACGTATCACAATCAGATGTTTGGTGTCCGCCGTACGATTGCCGAGATTCGAGACAATGGTCTAACTCTCGACATATACGGAGTGAACTCGGTAGTTTGGGCATTTGCGAGGAACGGGCACATGGAGGTTGCAGAGGCCATTTACCGGGTACTGTGGAGCCACGTCAATACTGATGATGGACCCGATGACGGAATGCTCGACGGAGTTGCCGAGGAGATTGCTTCTGCGATCAAGCTTTTGGACGAGGTGGAGAATATCGCGATTCCACCATCGATGGTCCCCAACAGGATCACTTACACGATCCTGATCCAATCTTACGCTTACCAGGGCGACCTTACTCGTGCGCTCCAGGTCTTTGCGGATATGCTTTCTTCTCAGGACCCCATCGCGATCTGGAGGGGTAGAGTCGGGGCAGGAGCCCGGTTCTCGCCTGTGATGCAGATATTCAGAGCGATATTCTTGGGGTTCTACCGTCATGGAGTCGACCCCTCAAAACCTTCCGCTTATCACCGCGCTCGTCACAGATCAGGAGGGGGTCATGAACCTGGATTGGATTGGAACTTGGGTAACTTGTACACCATGTATGAGGGGTTCCTTGAATTACCTGCCGACCGGAAACCCGAGGACCCGGTGGTTTACTGGCTCATCATGGCGTTCGAGAAATGCACTGGGGGCGATTACTCGAGGATGAAGGAAGTGTTGACGACGTTGGAGGGGCGATGGGGTAATCAGTGGGGGTCGAGGTTGCGGAGAGTCCGGAAGACGATCCACAGCAATACCAAACATGCCGAGGTCGCGAGTGTTGGTAGCGTGCTAGAGGGCGAGAGAGGTGGCCAAGGGGGGGTAGTGCATTGATAAACCTATTCATCCACACACAATAATACTACCATAATGCCATCCCCAAAGACTGTGAAAGGTTGTACATGATTTATCTAGAAATTCCCGGTCCGCTACTTCTGGTCAAGAAAAACGAGTCCACTGTTGTTCCTACACGGTTACTTGTCCTTCATCCTCCATGTGCGTCAAATTGGGGTTATCTAGCCAATGAAATCTTAGGACCTAGACGCAATGGGTCCCGATGTGGCTTCCAAGCTCATCCTCTACATCTCCCCACCGTTCGCCTTCCTCCACTCCACAAAGTCGTGCCAAGTTACGGTGCAGGCCTTACTCTGGTATCTCCTGAGTTTGACGCTCCTCCTGATCTCTTCGGTGATCCGTCCCGACCAACCGGCCTTATGGACCGCGCTATTGACCGCTTCGATCTTATCCCATCCTTGAGCGGGCATGACCTCCGGCAAGTACGTAGCACTGAACGTCTTCTTATAGTTCGCCGAGGGTGTTAGTTTGGTGGAGGTGTTGGACGATAAGAGGGTCGTGGATGAGGAAAGAGGGGAGGGTGAACCGCTTCCGCTCTGGCTCGCCACGAGGAGGGACGGGTGAGGGAACGTGATGTAGATCCCATGAACGCCAATCGTCCAATCCAAGTACGAAGATGCGTCTTCGAAGTCTGTCAAGAGAGAAACCCTGAAATCCCACAAAACACACGTAAGCGATACGTCAGGTATCCAAACACAACGAGAGGGGGGAGTGGAGTGGAGTGTGTGTGGGGGAGGGAAGTTCCGCAGGTAACAAGGCGAAGGGAGGGGGGCAAAAAAAAAAAAGTGGAAACCCCAACTCACACGCATTCCAGAGAGTCCAACTCTCCCCTGGTGATCTTATTGAACCGATGATCCTTAAACGCGCTGATGAGCGCGTACTCGGCGATTCCTTCATGTAA
>Ga0307512_10008426_pt1 | contig 10053 bp, 10 predicted proteins | sample 14_EM_MG_FD_200267 | JGI IMG/M metagenome (GOLD analysis project Ga0307512, IMG submission 200267) | Populus trichocarpa ectomycorrhiza microbial communities from riparian zone in the Pacific Northwest, United States - 14_EM | ecosystem: Host-associated > Plants > Roots > Unclassified | place... | reverse complement strand
TCCTCAATCCCCTTCGGCTCTCCTCAGCCTAGATTTGGCGATCTTTTTCATTCTGCGCTCCTTCAGCACCTTCTGTGTACTCCTCTTTTCCACACAGCACTCCCCATCTGGCGCTCCTCTGTTCCTTGGTGGTTGCTCCCCTTTTTCATCCGAATAATCATTGCCTTTCAAACGCCCATTCAGATTCGCAGCTAGCTAACATCACATTACACCTTACTTAGATATCACAAATCGAGCCAAACGACATTGGAATTCCATTTCATCCACTCGCCCGGAACAAATGATCAGCAAATACAAGAAGTGCCTCCAGCTTCTTTGCACCATAGATGAATTGTGTGTTCCTGCTTTCGTTGGCCCTGATGAGATGGGAGATGGAGTGGATGACATCGACACCATGTTTGATTGATATTTGTCGATCGCTTAGTTGGGTTGATTGTGTCGGTGTACCTGCATTTATGTTTGAACCTCTCGCCTTTTTCTTTCGTTTCCTTGATGTAGCGAGGCACACAATACAATGTTGAAGAAGATGACGTCTAGTATGATTCAGAAGTGATAATGAACAATAATCCATGCATCATATTCGCTGTTGAGGGAAGTTGATTGCTCATGTACATCCGAAGAGTCTCAGATAACGCCTGCAGTCCTCCGAATGAATATCCATAAGAACCCAGGCATCTCTCAGAGTTTGATTGTGATTCCCGCATTGGTTCGGTGACACTCCCAGGTGCACCCAAAGTTCTCTCCGGGGCTCCAACGTGCTCCCAAACTTATCACACTCACTTCCATTGTACTCCTGTATCAGTCATCGGAGATCCCAGTTACTCCGGTACCTGTCGTCAGAGATCCCAGTTACTCTGAAGGCCGGCCAGAATACCCTCCTAGGGTCTGATACTCTCCTGAAATTGACGCTTCTATGTTTGTACTCCACATCCTCTCAGACACTCCTGGAGTCTTCCAGAGACTAAAATACATTTTGCTGATGGTGAGACAACCCCAGTGCCTTCGGGGATCGAGTCGATTGTTCCAATCCGCAGACAACCAGTTCGGGGAAAGTCAATCGCACCGGTGAGCGTTTCTCTTCGTACGATAGTGATGATCTCAGGGCAAAGATTGAGCCGCCAAGCCGCCAGCAGTACAAACCAGGCAACTTCCTGGCCATTAGACCACTGAATTGGGATGAGATAATCGACGAGGATGATGATGATGACAACTGGGCAGATCCCGGAGCGCCGAGCGGTGGAAGGAGCCATCCTAGTGATAGCAATGACAATAACCACGGCGAGGGTGAAGAGGACACGCAGGGCGGTGAGAAAGGGACCGGGAAAGGGAAGGGAACAAAGGATGGGAAGGGGAAACGAAAGGCGACTGAGGATGGGAAGGGGAAAGGGAAGGGGAAGGGGAAGGGAAACAGTGAAGGGAAAGGTATTGTTAAACAAACCACAGGGGGAGACGATATCTCTCGTGCCGTTGCTTTGCAGTTGCAGAAGGAAATGACAAAGGCAGACTTGGACATGGAGGGCTAACTAGAGCGGGTATAATTGAAGCCGGAAGCATCGCCCGCGGTGTGAATGTCCTCAGATGATGATACCGACTCTGCCGAGGCCGACAGCGAATATGACTCAGAACGTGATTCTGATGTGGATATGCGCATGGAGGATGATGTGGACACACCGGATGGCGTTGATTTTGAAGGTGATGTGGATATGGAAAGGGACAGTGAATATGAGGAAGATGAAGAGGAGGAAAATGAGAAGGAGGGGGAGGTGGTGGATGAGGATGAGGAGGAGGATGAGGATGAGGATGAGGATAATGGCAAAGAACCACGGACGATTGGCCAGGGAGAGATGGTAAATACATCGGCTGACGATGCTGATACCATGGTAGACGATCAGCAAACCGTGCTACCTGATCAAGGCCAGGAGATGTGCGAGCATACCCCGCGGCCACAACCTCAGGAGCCTGCCCCACAGCCACCAACCCTGGAACCTTGCCCACGACCATGAACTCCAGAGACTCATACCCTCAGTGGGCTGGAGTTTTTGGGGCTTGTGACGCCGCAAAGACCTCGCCCAGTGGCGCCACCTCTGCGAGAAGCTGAGGCAGCTGGAAACACCTCATATGTGGATGTGGATCAGCAGCTGCTGATTGAATTGGCAGGTCGCGACAGTCTCCCCGATGTCCCTCTCCCGGATGTCCTTCTCCCCGATGTCCCTCTCCCTGATGTCTCACTGCCTGAGGCGCGCCCGGATTGCTCGGTAGGTGAGGAGTGAACCAGTCCTCGCGTTGCAGAGGAGACCTGCATTCAGGTCAGGGTCGGGTTCTTGTCTTGGGAGTTTCCTTTGCTGTAATCGATTCATCTCAGGCATTGATCAAGGCACGCATGGAGGTGTTGTGTTTGTTTGGGTTAGGGTTGTGGGCTGGTTCATTTCCTTTGTTCTAATCTATTTATCTCAGCCATCAATTATTACATGTGTCACGAGGTTTTTGGATTGCTCAGGGTTTATTTTTTATTTATTCATAGTATTATGGGACATCGCGCATGCAGTGTTTTTGCAACTCCTGGCATGTGAGGAACCTCCTTGTGATGGTGTTGAGGCTCAATAAATCTCTCAAGTATCATGAGCTTATACCCACAGCAGACTGCTGAGGCCCAGCACCAACTTTCGTCCCTTTCTACAGTGAATTCTCCACTCCTTGCGTGTCGTCGACAATGCCAGAGAAGACCCCTTTCCGTTGCCCCAGATTTTCATGCCGAATGACGTTCACCTCAGAAAGCTTGCGACTTACACCTATCAAATTACACCATCCTGAACACCTTCGAGTGGCACGCCAGAAGAATCTGACTGTTCGCAGCGCGCCCCGACCTGTTTAACCCGCTCAGGGTCGTAAATTCAACGCTAACAACAATTCAGTCCAAAACTTGGATGCGTGTCCCTACCTCGAACACCTTGAACACATCGCAGACTCAGAGTCTCAACCACCGCCACCACCACCTCTGCTGTGGACCGAAACATACCCTGGCACCGGTGCTCCGCTGAGCGATCACATTGCTGAGCAATGGGAATGCGACGCTCAGGGTTTCCTTGCGACGAACCTACAAAACAATCCCTACTATCCGTTTGCGACGCGTGAAGAGTACAAATATATCCAGTGTGGGATTAAGAAAAAGGGCATGAAGACGTACTATGACAACGTGCTGAAGGAAGAAAACACCGCTCTGCATTTCCCAAGCTTCAAAAACGGAGATGGCGTCCAGACGCTCATGGCTAGCATGCCAGATAATCTGGCTCTCGGGGAGTGAGAACTACACACTCTCGAGGATATGAAATGGAATGACAATCACCAACGCCCTGTCAAATACTGGAGTTGAGACATCATCAAAAGCATGAGATGGTGGATGCGGCAGCCAGCATATGCCTAGCATCATAGTTATGCCCCTCAGCGTCGCTTCAACAGCGATACGCCTCCGAAACTCCTCGATACCGAAATGCACACTGCGGACTGGTAGTGGGAGACACAGGTAAGGAGAGATACCCGAGCAGGATGACGTGCTAACCGACGTGTAGTCAACGCTCAGAGTGGGGGATACGCTGGTTCCCTTGATCTTCATGTCCGATGGAACGCATCAGTCAAATTTTGCTGGCGACAAGAAAGAGTGGCCTGTATATATGACAATTGGCAATCTATCTTCGAAGCTCCGCCAGATGCCCTCAACGCACAGCGTCGTAATGGTCGCTCTCCTGCCGATTCGGATCAAGAACCGCAATATTCCTCAGAAGTGGCTGGATGGGCAGCAGCATACAAACCGAGAGGTGCTGAACAAGGTACTCCAGCGGGTACTTCAGCCTCTCAGCCTTAAACAAAATCCCAGCGCTGAGAGCGGGTATTACAACTTTGTCTGTGTAGATGGCAACTTCAGGCGTTGCAAACCAGTTGTAGCAGCATGGCTTGCAGATTGGCCTGAGTACAGCAACCTACATCATCTCGAGGGACATGTTTGTTTTTGGTGCTAGTGTCGACAGAACGAACTTGGAGATTATGTCCCTCCTGACAAGCAACACCCCCAGCGGAATCACCACCTATATCGAATGCTCAGCGATGCCATCACCAAGGCAGCTGATGCCGAACTCTGGTCATGACATGTTCACCGAGGATTCAACGAGTTTTGACATACTCCCGGTATCGTGAGCGACCTCCCCAAGCCCGACCTCCTCCATACAATGCAGATCGGCATGCTTGAACACCTCCTGAAGTGGATTTTCCACTTCATGAAGACGCTCAAATGGCTCAACAAGTACAATGCAGTATGGTTATCCGTGCCTGCTTACCACAACCTCACACCAAAAACTAAGTCATATGAGGAAGTTTCTCAATGGAATGGGAAGGAGATGAAGGAAATGAGCCAGTACCTGGTTGCAGTTGTAACCCAGTCTCTACGAGGCGGAACCCCCGCTTGTCACGGCGCAAGAAGATACGGAAGGTGTGGAAGGAATTGTGTTACGGAAAGGCGGAGACATTGGAAGACGCGGAGGAAGCGGCGAGATGGTGGCGGTATAATTTAGTATAGATAAAGAAGTGAGTTGAGGTGTTGCGACGTCAGGAGAGGTGGCGTGGTTGTTATGATAAGGAATTACAAAGTGGTGTGTAAGATCATGGGATGAGATTCAGATGGTACATCGGAGCATGAAGAATGGTTCGAGGGTGGCAGACGAATTGTATATAAAGAGAGTGTTGATAGTGTTGGAGGGTTTCCTTTTCTTCTCTCTTTACTCGTTCTCTTGTATAGCAAGCAATAGTCCGACTTTGAAATCTATCTTGACCCTTGTTCTTCGATACGCACTTCGAATCCAGTCCAACAACATTCACATCACCTGCGTCCGACCCCGCCCGTTACACCGCTCAGCGTCCCATATTCAATCGCGCAATTGAGTGCACATGGGCACTGTTGGAATTGTATATGTATGCTCGATATAAATCTCACAATGATGCAACATTGAGCTACATGGAAGACGCCTTGTGTCGTTTTCACACCTTCAAAGATGTTTTCTTACTCGGGCGAGCCGGCAAATGGGAGAAGGCCAAAGCCAATGCCCTGAGAACAGAGCTCATGAAGAAGCGAAAGGTAGATCAGGATACAAATGCTGAAACTTCGACGCCATCCAAGAAGCGGCCTGAAATGAATCCGTGGCAGGATTATATCAGCTACGAGATAGATGATTCAAAGGAATTAGATGCCGACTTCAACTTTCCGAAGATCCACTTGATGTCTCACTGGGTCAAACAGATTTGTGAATACAGAACCTTGCAATAGTATTCTTCCGAGAGACATGAACAAACACATGAAACACATCCCACGGACGGTTGGAACGCCTCCAATCACAATCTCAACTCCCTGCCGCAAGTAGTCACCTTTCAGCGTCGCATTCTCTGCTTCGAAATCAGAGAGCTCAATCTGCAAGCCCTCGCTCAGCGTTGAGAGATCCGCTCTGCCACCTGCAAAGTCCTCCCTTCCGGCGCTGATCCGGCAGCCCCCCTGTGCTCCCAGTCATATGCAAAGCCCGAATTCATGGGACCCCAAAACCGCCGTGATGGAAAGCATCCGGACGCTATGATTAAAGACTTCACAGGATTACTCGACAATATGCAAGACGCAACGCACCGCGTGACAATATACAACGGCAGGCGGGAGTTTTTCAAGCATAAGAGTCGGAACAAGACGTATATATCAGATGAACAACTGCACGCAATGGAGCTCTGTATTTACCATGGTATTAAGGTTCAAGTTGATGGTTTAGAATGTGAACGCATATCTCAGATTCATCAACGCACAGGAAGCCAGAGCTGGCGCAGAGGGGACCGACGGAACGACTGGGTGTGGGTAAAGCAACACCCAGGGAGAAGTTATGGTGCGCTGAATGGTGGTCTCCCGTGGCAACTGCAATGACTATTCAAAATCAAGCTCCTGAACGAGGATGGAGCTTTCGTTGAGTACTGGTTAGCCCTGGCGCTCACCACATTACCTGAAAACTCGGGAAACTTGGATCCAGTATTGGATCCGGTACAAGTGGGACAAGCACCGGCAGCAGTTGCTTTGCAAGTTTTCAGCATGGGAAACATCGTCAGCTGCGTGCACATAATTCCAGAGATAGCTACTAGTAGTAAGACAGGAGACGGACGGAATGAGCAATGGATTGTCAATGGCAACATAGATCTGGCGACTTGGAATGATGTGTATAATTAGTAAAGAAGGAATCACATTTTACACGCAGGTGAAAGGGACGCGAGGAGAGATTTTCGCAGCGTCACCCATTGCATTGCAATCCCAATGCAAGCCCGTGCCCAATGAACCAATTCTGACGTATGGTCACAGTTGGCCTTCAACGCCAGAGTGTTCGTTTGAAATAGGAGACCGACACAGCACGAAGAAACGGTGAAACTGCAATGGGAGGGCGATATGCAACGCGACACGTGGTATTGACCCCGGGCGCGGAGTGAGCCGCCACCGGGATGTCGCTGACGGCTCTGACGGAGTGCATCCACTCAGACGGAGCCATTCCGCCAAGACGGAATTATTTTTTGTTGATTTGTATGATGAGATGAGATGGAAATGAAATGATGTCTATCTACTGCAGGGTCTGCCGAATATAAACTCCCCGTCACTCTGTCCACCACCGTTACCTCTGTGTCACCATTCAACCACCGTCGCTCCTTGAAGATGTACTTGCAGACCGGGATTGAGTGATTGTGGAGACTCACTTGGAGGCCAGGATCAAGTGAGTTTGGAGATGTACATTGAGGCCAAGATCGAGTGAACTCAGAGATACACACGGAGGTCGTGATCAAGCGGGTGTGGAGATGCACTGAGGCCGAGATCGAGGGAATCTAGCGATGCACTTGGAGGCCATGATCGATCAAGATTGGAGGAGTACATGGAGGCAGTCAATCTGGAGGTGAATGATCTGAAGGCGGTCAATCTGGAGGCAGTGAATCTGGAGGCGGTGGATCGGGAGGCATGTGCGATGGAGGCTGAAACTCTATTCATTGGTTAACTCGTAATTGTGGGAATGTAGAGAATTGAGTACCACACGGTCCACTGAGAGCTGCGACCTCGGCAGAAGTGCAAATCAATTATAGACTGCGCTACGCGCAGCTCATAGCAAGCTTCCCGTGGACCCCTGCGTGACACGCAGCCTATAGTCGTCTATAGTCGATTCATAGAGCTGTGCGCGTGGGCCTAGGGAACTATATACAGCTGGCGGCCGGAGACGGACCTATACCAGTCTTCAGTGCCTGCAGTCTTCGCTGCCATACCGGTACTGTATACTATCGCTGAGAGACCGCTTGAGAGCCTGCTTGTGAGCCTGCTGGAGAGCCTGCTTGAGAGCCTGCTTCAAAGCCTCTTCGAAAGCCTGCTTGAGCGCCTTCTTGAGTGAGTCTCGCATCGGGACGAGTAGAGTTTTCCACGAGAAGCTTTTGGCCGATGGCAAACCCAGAGTTTGTGGAGGCTTTGGCTACTAGAAGGCTCTAGGTCTGTGGAAGCTTTGGCTAGTAGAAGGCTGTAAGTCTGTGGAAGCTTTGATGCTGACGTTGACATAGCCTACTTGTATAAGTACTTCTGGTACAATGATCACAGTCGCCAACACCATCACCATTGCCATTGCCATTGCCATTGCCATCTTCCCCATCAGCTCCGGATCGAATGCACACACATACGCCCACAATCAATGGGAAGCGGGCGCTAGATTCCGCTGGAAAATCTGATTTGCAGATCTGCTCTCCCCAAGATTCAATTGTCTACAATTGTCAACACCATGAGTATGGGGCATCTTGAGATCATCTTGTGGTAGCCGCGCTAACGATAAGGTTCAGACTATGATATCAACCGACATCATGATTTCGCCCACCATATGCTGCCCGCCATCTGCCACACACCACACGCCACATGCTGCCCGCCATACACTGCCCACCATACGCCACCTGCCTCACGCCTCCATGTGCCTTGCTTCAGCAACTCAGGACGTCTCTGGATCGAGCATGCAGGAGCATACATGGGAGCATATTGTCAAGCGAGATTGCAGGTGTCTTCCCTCTTGAGACTGTACTTGCAAGCGACTCGGAGATGTACTTGGGTGCGTACTCGGAGGTGTGCTTGGGAGTGTCTTGAGAGCTTACTTGGGAGCATATAGTCAAGCAGGCTGGGAGTGTGCCATCGAGCGCAATTGGCAGTGTACTTGAGAGCATGCTCAGGAGTGCGATTGAAAGCGTCTTGAGTGCTTACTTGGGAGCGTAGAGTCAAGCAGGCTGGGAGTGTGCCATCGAGTGCAATTGGGAGTGTACTTGAGAGCATGCTCAGGAGTGCGATTCAGAGCGTCTTGAGAGCATAGTTGGGAGCGTATAGTCAAGCAGGCTGGGAGTGTGCCATCGAGTGCAATTGGGAGTGTGCCATCCAGTGCAATCGGGAGTGTACTTGAGAGCATGCTCGGGAGTGCGGTTGAGAGCGTTTTGAGAGCTTACTTGGGAGGGTATAGTCGATCAGGCAGGGAGTGTGCCATCGAGTGCAATTGGGGGTGTGCCATCGTGTGCAATTAGGAGTGTACTTGATAGCATGCTCGGGAGTGCAATTGAGAGCGTCTGGAGAGCTTACCTGGGAGCGTATTGACAAGCAGGCCGGGAGCGTGTCATCGAGTGCAATTGGGAGTGTACTTGACAGCGTGCTCGGGAGTGTGATTGAGAGCGTCTTGATAGCATACTTGGGACATCAGCAAAAAACATTTCCGTCCGGGCGGAATGACTCCGTCCGAGTGGACGCACTCCATCAGAGCCGTCAGAGAGACCGCGGTGGCGGATTACTCCGCGCCCGGCGTCAATACCACGCGTCGCGTTGCATATCGCTCTCTGATCGGCGTTTCGCAGTTTCTTCTCGCTCTGTCGGTCTCCTATTTTAAACAAACACTCTGGCGTTGTGGCCAACTGTGACCATACGTCGGAATGGGTTCATTGGGTACACGTTTGCATCAGGATTGCGATGGGTGATGCAGCGAAAATCGCTCCTTGCGTTCCTTCTACATTAAGCTCGAGGAGCATAGGAAGGTGAGAAGATACGATACTACCCGGCCGTGAGGATCCATGCAATTGCGCGGATCCACAAAATCTCGGACAGAGCGAGTGAGACCAAAAGTTGGGAAAGATAGAGTGTGAATTTTCATTGTATGATTAGAGGAGATGGAAATGAGATGATGTCTATCTACAACGGGGTCTGCCTAATATACTCCCCGTCACTCTGTCCACCTCCGTTACCCCTGTATCTTTGGATATGCACTTGGAGACTGAGATCGAGTGAACTCAGAGATGCACTTGGAGGCTGTGAATGAGCGAGTTTGGAGATGCACTTGGAGGCCATGCTCGTGCGAACTTGGAGGCCGTAATCGAGCCAGTTCGGAGATACACTTGCAGGCCGTGATCGAGCGAGTTTGGAGATGCACTTGCAGGCTATGATCGAGCGAGATTGGAGCAGTACTTGGAGGCGGTCGATTTGGAGGGAGGCGCGACGGCAGCTGAGACTCTATTCATTGGTTAACTTGTACTTGTGGGAATGTAGAGAGTTGAGTACAACATCCGCAGAGAGATGAGAAACTGGCTGGGAGCGGGAGACTGTCGATCTTGGGATGATGCTGTACTTGGTGTATGCTGTACTCTGTGTTAACTCATGATTATGGCATGGAGAGATAGAGATGGATGACTTAACTTCGTGTTCTTAGGTGATGGTAGAGTTGAGCACAAGAAAGAGAGAGATCAGAGGAGATGGGGGAAATCATCATGAGAAACTGGGACTTAAGAGACTTTCGTGTGCGAGTCAATTGACCATCGCCAATACGGCAGGTACGAGTCCCGATCCGGCGCGAACTAACACTGATACGAGGTCTTCCCAACCAAATCAGGCAAGTCGTACCCCTGATTTCTCATATCCGCTCGTATCCTCCATATCGCTCCCATCTTCATCCTCCATCTCTCTTTCTTGTCCACAACTCAACCATCATCGCAGAACACAAAGTT
>Ga0307512_10008425_pt1 | contig 10055 bp, 10 predicted proteins | sample 14_EM_MG_FD_200267 | JGI IMG/M metagenome (GOLD analysis project Ga0307512, IMG submission 200267) | Populus trichocarpa ectomycorrhiza microbial communities from riparian zone in the Pacific Northwest, United States - 14_EM | ecosystem: Host-associated > Plants > Roots > Unclassified | place... | reverse complement strand
GAGTTGCACGCGCTTGGCATCCACCTTTGTCGTCCGGAAGAGCTCCACTTTGATCTTTATTTTACCCGAACTCGTCCGGGGTCGCTTGATTTTCGAAGGATCCGGCCCGATCGGGTGAAACGAAGCGTAATCGTCCTTCGGGTTCGTCACCGGAGGTACGGACAAATTAAGTTCCTCCAGTACGTGATCTGGCGCAAAGACTTTGATGACAAACGGTATCGGCTCATCCAATGGGCAGACTTGGCCGCGCGGTAGATACAGCTGAACGAAAGTAGAAGAATGACTCGGGGTCAGACGAATACTTACTTCGCACTGAAACGTAGCCCTCACTTTTATCTCCGTCGCGCGTTCACCATGCAATGATGGGTTCGTGTAGATGAAGACTTTTTGGGCTTGGCCGTTACCATGGCCTTTATGTGCCGAATGTGCGCTTCCAGGTCTCGAATTACTAGTTCCGGGCCTGAACCAGGGGTTCGCAGGCGACATGACGCGATCGAGCGAATGGTACCTCGGCTTATAGATGAACGGCGCGTGAAGCTTGAAACTACGCCAGAAACAAGCAAAAAGGAAGAAAAAGTGTCAGTCGATCACACGATCCGTGGGCACATCATAAAACGCCGATCAAAAGGTACGGAAGAAAGCGGAAAAACGGCGGACAAGGGAAATCTTTGAATCGGTGCGGTAGGAAATAGGGGTGCGAATGCGTCCGACAAGCTCACCTTGTGGTTTTTGTCATGAAGGGGATCCTTCGCCTTGATCGGACGATTTCCGCAGAGAGATCGTATTGAACCTTAACCCTCGATCCAGGTACGGCGGTGTTCAAGCGAGCCTTGTAAGTGGGTGGTATCTGATGCTCGAGACCGGTGACACGATCAATGTACTTGGATGGCAACGGGTATGAGAGAGGAATCAGGGTCGGCGGCGGTGAAGAACTGTATTCGCGGCTCCACTCGTAAAATAGGTGAGAAAACATTACGCTTTCCCCAGCCCCAGCGCCTCCCAGGTCCTGAATGATGATCCTCCCTGTGACCTGTGAGAAAGGATTAGTCACGGGCCCCGGGTGCCTATACTCCGGCCGGAATACTTACCATTATCTGGACCAACTGCAACATCTTGGAAACCTTGGATATCTCCAGAGTACCCGATATCACCGTGCCATTGGAGAAGATGGGAAGGCCAGAACTGGCTTCGTGGTCCGCGTTGAGGGATAGTGTACAAGGGCCATACGCTTTCGTGTAATTTTTGGGGTGCGCTGGGAGATTCTGGTGGGGGAACTTCCTCCTGCGCATGGCATTGGTGATAGAAGGTATCGAAACCCTGGACTTCAATTTCGGATGATGGTCACCAGGAGGAAGCGAAACCTGCGAAGCCAAATTCTGAGCCAGGAAAGGTGCTACCATAGCGGAGGGAGGAGGATAGCTCTGGTGAGGTCCTTTCCCAAGTAGAAGAGGCGGGCGGGTAGGGAGGCAGCAGGCAACAACTTGGGACGAATTATATATGAGAGAGCCAGCACGCGAATTGACCCCAACAAAGTAGCGCGTATATGCAGTTGGAATACAAAGCCAATTCGGAACGAATGACGGAAGGGGACGGAAATAGAGGTACTGGTGATCTAGCGCGATCTCGACATCTTGATGGAGGGGGGAAAGGAGGGGAAAAAAAAAACGGATGCCATGTGCGTAACACCCAAACGAGATGCGCGGGGAGGACCCTGGAGGACCAAGTTCGATGATGATCGATGGAGGGATACCGGGAGAACCAGGGAGAACCCCGGAATGAAACCGAGGCGAGCATAGAGCGAACGCATCGGAATCGGAGCGATCTATCTGACACCAAAACACACGACCATCTCCTCTGCGACGATGGAGAGGATGTAATGACGTTGTGGCGGATTAACGTTTAGCATTCGACGGTTGACTTGGATCACCGCTTAGAGACGGGGAACGAGAAGAGAGTCAAGCGAGGGAGGGAGTGGACCGAGACACGTTTATCGTAAAGCCGGGGACCTCGCGCCTCTCTCATCAACGGAGAGAAAGGGAAACTGCCCGAACAGGGGAGGAGAAAATAACAATGACCAAAACGACGAAGAAAGTTGTATCGGGAATTTCCGGGGGGACCTGTGCCGTCATGATCCAGCATCAAACTTCTTACACGTCTGCCATCTGCCATCCGTTTCATTTGGCCGTCCGTCCTACTGCTGTTCGGTATAACCCAACGCGAATCATCGGTAACACGTTCGTTGCGGGGGGTTACTCCGGGGCACCTCGTGCGTCCATGCGAGTAGAACCCGAGAGAAACCGGGGTTGAAGTTGTTGAATAAACGCGTACATGGCCGACACACCGAGAGCATCTGCCATTGTCCGACGGGCTTGAAGCTTGAGCAGCAAGCGTCGCGTCGATGATCGGCGGAAAAGCCGGGAGAATTTGTCGTCGGAAGAGATCCACCTCACCATGGCCCATTTGTGGGAAGAGATCAAAGGACACGTACCCAAGACACACAACCCTCGGCCACGATGCCAAGCTTAGCGCGACATACATATACATATGTATCATATGTACGCATGGGGTATGAATTTGTTGCCTCAACCCGACCACCAACAAGAAGCAAAGAACGAGGCATATCGTAAGCCGCGTTCACCGTAAAGCCACCTGTTGATCTCCCAACAGAGAAGGGTATGATAAGATCAAGGTCCAAGAGAGAAGATGGAAGGGCTGGGGGGCACAGCCAACCACTAGGCATCCATTCGTTTAATCACTGTCTCATCTCACTTCAGCATATCCTTCCAAGCAGATAGTCAACAAAGAGTAGAGGCTTGATCAGGTACCCTGATCCGCTATCAAGACAACACGAAGACGAAGCCCAAACCCCCCTGCAGGTGCTCAGAACTGTCACCTATGAGCGGTCAAAATAATCAGCACCATATATTTGGGCCGACAGGGCGGTCTTTACCTGGCTGCTTCTGATTTTTTTTGCAAACCCTAACCCATACTCACCACCACTCGAGCGCTCATCCTGTGATCGAGGGGCGACAACCTTCGGGGGTGTTATCTGTACGTCTCGAGTTAGCCCATTTTCTCTGATCGGGCTTTGAGCGTCTCTCCAAATCCATCATGGACCCGGGCTTCTTGATACCGTGATAAAACCCAAGTTCATGACTAACGCTGTTAATCCAAGGGAGATAACCCGGGGAAAAAAACGGCGTAGTCACAGCAAATCTCCCTCTTCAAAAGCAGTGACCTCAAAACGTCGTACAAACCGATGGTCGGAGCTTCTCGTGGTTTTTTAGCGGTCGTTATCGATAACGAAGACGAACCCAAGGTGGCGAGTAGGGCACCGAAAAATATCGTAATCATTAAGGATACACACATACATCAACGAAACAAACATCCGGCACTGGAGAGCGAACGCAGCACGAGAGAGTGAGCACCAATATCGTCAAAACAGCCGAGAAGGAGGGGTGAAATCGTCCAACCGTCGTGCAATCATGAGTGCCCTATATCAATACAACTTTTTGAAATATGTCAAAAATTCGAAGGGGTGATACACGGTCACCGCGAGTTACGAGAAGCGACCGATGCGTTCGACGGTCGCAACAACGGCGTGGTTTCTACGGGCGGAGACGGAAGCCCAGATACGCCCTCGTCCACACTGAAAGAAGAATTCGATGCAATCTCGTTCGTTGGCGACGGTTGATAATCTGGATGATCCCTCGTAACATCCACCTTACACACAGGACACTAAAAGCCGGTTCAAAAGTCCGTCAGCCGTACCATCATGGAAATAAATGTGACAAGGGAAGCAACGCATAAGCGAAGATAAGGTAAAAAGAGGGTGCTCACCAGCTTTTTTCGATTGATCAACCAATCATCGATCTCGTTCATGTGGAAAACGTGCTCGCAAGGCAACACCCTTACTTTATCTCCAACTGCAAACTCTTCCAGACAGATTGCACATTCTACCTGAGTCGCGTACCACGGCAGATGGATTCGCGAGGAACCCTGTTCGACTGTGTCTAATCCGTCATCCCCCTCGTTACTGGTGTCGGCATTCAAATTATTGTTAGGGGAAGAATCGGCAACGTCTCCGGTTCCTGGGAGAGTATTGGTGTGGGGTGTGCCATCAGCTTTCTCCCACCTTGTACCGCTCCAGACGCGCCACGGGAGGTTCTTGACAATGCCCTCCGGCGCTCGATCACGTTGGGCAGCACGCGACGCGCGGACGCGATGCACGAGGAGTGTGACGAGAGTGAGGAACGAAGGGAGGAGAAGGATTATGATAAATGTTACGATTGGCCTTGAAAATGAGAAAGCCAAAATCAATCCAAGGTGGTCACATGACCCGATGAACGATGGGACTTACGAGTACCACTCCCATGCGCTCGTTTCAGTACTCAGAAGTAGGGATAACGTTCTGAGACCGTTGTGGGAAGTATTCGATGCTCCGATGAGAGAATATAGTTCGATGTAGTCCGAATACCGGATGAACGTTGCGGCAATTTCCACGTCCGATGCGTCCTCTGAAAACAAGTCCAACACATCACCTATCTAGAAGGGATCGCCGAACGAGCAGGCGCATACGCACCAGGACTGTACATATTAACCAGAGTATCAGGGTTCCCGTAACGATCCGGGTTGTCACCTCCAACAACAATGGCTTTGGCACCCAACCGCTGCGCCTCCCTCGCTTTGTCAACAAACTGACACCCTCCTCGCTGTACGAGCGCAATCCAGGGGTCATTCGAGCCTGGCTCGTAAGGCCCCCCCACACAGACCTTCGGACAACCCAAGTTATCCGGAGTATCTGTTGGTTTGTCGCTCACGAGACCTGCCTCCGTCGGTTTTTCGCTGCCACTGGAATCGTCGAAGACCTCGTCTACGCTTTCCACGGTCATCTTGTCCGATTCCGAGTCATTCTTTTTGCAAGGGACGGTGAAGGCATCGAGGGGTATGACATAACCCAAAAGCGGCTCTTCCAAGCTGAGACCGAAACTGGCTGGTCGGGCTGTGAAGGTGATGGGAGGGGATCGGTCGACGATGGACACGCTGCTGTCGAGGCCCCACCAAGAGAAGAATATTCCGCGTTCAGAGTTTTGGGACTTGACTTGAGGGGAGCGGAACAAGAGGCCGTCGCGGATCGGAAGGGCGTGTGCCAGAAAGGGTGAGTGAGACGTAGAGGAGGTTGAGGGGAGGTTAAACAGAGAAGGGGAGAAGGAGAAGGAGAAAGCCCAAGGGAGGAGGAAGGAAAAAAGTAGACGACTTGGGGTGAGGGTCGTGATCATCGAATACACCTATTCACTGTCTGATATCAAGAGAGGGCGCTGATACAGAGAACCGGTAAACGCTCTTGAATCCTTTTCTAACACAACTCGGAAGCAACTCGTAGGCAAGAAGCGGAAAAAAGAGGAGGCTGGAGGAAAGGGGAAGAGCTCTGGGGAAGGTGCGTGTGTCCGTTGCCTCTCGTCTCAGTCTGGGCACCGTCGTCCACTGCCAGCCGGGAGGTGTGGGTTCGGCAATTGCCGCTGCTGCTCCAGCCTATAGCAAAAATTCAGTATTTCTTTAAAAAATCCCCGGTCGCCTCTGGTAGTTTTGGAAGCGGCGGGGCCGGACAAGAAGGAGGCGAAGAAAAAGGAGACACCTCTGGGGGGATGCGCGCACCGGTCACCCTCACCTCAACCCGGAGCACCTCTGGTGTTGGCTACGAGCGCATAGATTGTAAGGAAAGCGAAAATTCGAGAGGGGAAAACATTTTCGGGGACCACTGTAACGAAAGCTAGGGGGTGGTGTACGGTTCGTGACTGAACACACTACGTGATTCGGACGACTTGTGGTCGAGTGTACCAGCGAAAATACGCCTATTCTTCTGAGGTTCTCGCTGCCACGGGGGATGTCCAACTCTCCCAACCAATTTCACCGTTCCAATCCTCAGGCCTCAGGCCCACCTCCAAAACATCCACGACACCTTGGAGAGCGAAGTAGTGAAAATGCAGTAGATAGTACTCCTTCCTTGCACTCTCCGGCGAATTTACCAAAACTTCATCACTCCACACCCTATTCCTGACCCTTACCTTTTCCCACCACGCTAAAAGTGTCGACCGTGGGTGATGAGAGGTGGTCAAGGTATTCCACAGTTTCGCCCCTGTTGGTCCTTGCAAGAGATTCCCTCATCGCACGATCTTCGGTGGATAGCTCTTCGTGATCTCTGTTGAAGAGTACACTCCAAAGGGCGACCCAAGGCAGGATTCCAGGTCGTCCACGGGCGAATGTAGGTATCCTTCCCCTAATTTTGCTGCGATCATGAGCCCACGGGACATAAACTCGGGTGTGCCCTACAGGCTTCGTCAACAATGGTTTCGGACCTTGGAGACCGTCTCCTCCCATGACCCCCCCATCTCCACTGGTAATATGAACCCGTTGGTAGGTTTACCTTCTGGCAGGTCCTGGTAGATATCGTTGTACCACCAATCCTGACGGAGTGGAAGGTCTCGTTGCTTGTCGAGAGCATCGTGGCAGGCCTCTACACACCTGGCAAGGAACGAAGTCAAGTTGTGGACACCAAAGGCCCGGGAGGTCAAGATATCATCGTTCTCGAGCTTGGTGACGACGTCATTGAGGGCGTCCTGGAGGGCTAGTTCGTCCATCATGCAGTCGCGCTGGTACAGCAGGAGCAACTCCCCAGCAACTTCAGGGCAGTGTTTCGGCGCCTTGGGCGGCAGCATGCGTGCTACTTCAGGGGAGGGAATTGCTATGTGTGGCCCGCGATCTCGTACAATATGTCGTTCTTCAATTCCCTCTGGGTTTTGGAGCAATACGACGAGTGTTCAGAGCGCTTGGAAGGGGAGGAATTGGACGTCATAGAATGGGCGAGCCTTAGGACCTGGTCAGCTCCGCAGCAGATCAGTCTCGGACGGTCGGGGGAGGGGAAGACCTTCAGTTTATAATCGCACCGCAGTGTACATTGGGCTTTCTATAGCAAGAGGGAAAGAGAAAAGAAACAACACTGGGAACCCAGCTGCGGGTTTTCTTATAGTTACTTATCGGGCCGGTCGTATCGGAGCGTTGGCTGGGAGCTGACGCAGCTCGTCAGACAAAACCCTCCTTCAAGTTCCGGAGTTTGGGATCGTGCATCCTAGCTCACTACTATTCCGCTATAGTTAGTTTCTCATTCTCCCCTCTCCCGCCCCAGATAAGCAGATATCGGGAGTAGAACGAACTGTGATGCGAAAAAGGAAAAATCGTGGAAAGAGACCGTGAACTCGAAGCGACGTTGGAATGTATGCCTCCGACTCAAGTCTCGGAGTCGATCCCAAGTTCAATGAGTTTCGATAGGGATGCACGTGGGCAAGGACTCTCTCTGCGGCGAGAGTCCGGTATCCTTGAGACAATGCACAGTGTATAAGGCACAGGGCCGACAAGTGGCAGACCCAGAAGCTGTGGCATTTCACACTCGAGACGTCTCAGTAGTCGAATACCCGATGTGGGAGACGCGACGACATTCCACCAAAACCCGAAACAACGGAATAGCACATACAAAGTACCGACGAAACCATAAGAGGGGACAGCGAAACCGGGGACAGTGGCGAGCGTCATGGTTAAAACATAAGCCTAGGAGGCAGCTACCGAACTGCAAGACCCTGGGAATCATCGTCCTCGCAACATCTGAACCAGCTCTTTCCATAGTCTGCGTTCCAGTATTGCACTACACCATCATCCGGTCAGTTGAGGAACAAAAGAGACAGTAATGTGGCGAACCAACGCTCACCAAGCTCCAAGACATACACCCAAACATGCAACCCCCACTGCAATGTGTTTTCCCTGAGCCAGGATCTTCGGTTGGAGGTGCTCATACACTTTCCAACTCCACCTCGTTACCAAATAAGACCAACTGAACGCTCCAAGTACACCTCTCGGAGGCACTGTCGCACCGAACCCAAAACCCACACCCTTCTCCCCAAAATACTTTTTTGCAAACATCCAACAATACACAACCCTCAAAAACAGGTTCAACACGTTCGCATAGACCAATCCAGAATCCCCAAATCCAAGTTGATTGAACAGGTATGCGGCGAAGACGAAAACGATAGAGAAACCAATCATCCACCGGCTCTGGTTTCTTAACTCCGATGGGGTGGATGTAGAGGCAAAGAACGCCTCCAAGATACCGTTGAACGCCATCATGGGAATATAAAAGACGTAACCCCGAAGAATGGACGGTGCCGATGTGTTCTGGAAACGCGGTGGGAGCAGGAGGGTGGTTGCGATCGAGAGATATGGAGGTCCAAACGTCACCAAAAGTAGCAAGAGGTGTGTGAAGAGGAGTAGGAGAGACGAAAGGATCTTAGAGGCGTTGTCTAGAGAGGTTTTCCGTACACCACTACCACCGTCGCCATCTTGATCTTTCGGTTTCGTTGCCTCCGGGGATGAAGATAGCAGCTTGGAGAAGTAAAGCCTCGAGGTCTCCTCAATAGGTTGGAAGATGATACGTGCCATCAACGAGCCTGATGATCAACGTCAGTCAAAGTCCCAACTCATACACCGACAAATCCAAACGAAAAATGGACAAAAAGTCACGGCGTTGCGACGATAATGAAGATTACGAAGCGGTTGGAGAGAGGTTCAACGCACCATAATTAGATGCGATGGCGTATCCACCCTGGTCTTCCAACGGGCTCAATCGTGAGACCAGGAATTTATCCCCTTCAGTCAGGAAGTGCTTGACGACGGACTGTCCGGTCATCGCTATCGACAGATTCAATAACTCAGCGTCGAAATACGATGTCGTGGTACTGTTTGAGTTTGAGTTTGGGGAGATGTTAGATCTGACGGTGAAGAAATGTTGTACAGAGGGAGCACACACTTGCCATGCAACCTCGTCCGAACACGCTTTAGGACATAGTTGATATCGCCCTTGTACACCCCCAAAAACGCGACCAACAGTGATAAACCGTACGCTGCCTGACCGGCAGCAAATGCTACTAAAGCCCATCGACCGGAAGCGAACGCAAGGACCAGGAATGTGACGACCGACTTTGACACGACAGCAACGCCCTCAGCCCGTACCCTGACCTTCAACCTGAGCTCATTTTGGGCTCGAATGTAGAGCGGTTCGGAAAGGAGTTCGAGGACTGCGGCGACGGCGTAAATAACGACGCTGAGGTGGAAATGAGGTTGTGATGTTGTGGTCGTGGATGCGAATTGGACGTAAACCAAAGCGGTTAGTCCGGAGACCGGGATGCCAAGGAACACGGGGATGAGAGAAATGTTCTCCACCAGCGCCACGTTTGAATCCTTCCTCTTGTCCTTGACTGAAGACCGGAGCAACGCATTCCTGACACCTTCTCGAGAGAGGAACAGTATCGTCGACAGCAAGAGCTCGAATTGGATCGCGGCGGTGCCGAATGTTTGAGGGGTGGCTAGGCGCACGAGTGCCTGATTGAGTCCGAATGTGAACGCCCTGGAGAACAGCTGGAGGAGGACGAGGGAGGAGGCATTGGCGAGAGAGCTTTGTCCGAGTGTTGTGCTCATCAGAGACTCTGATCGACTTGGACAAATAACCTCTTTTCTTCCCGTAGACACCCTAACCAAGTAATGTCCAAGACGACGGTGAACCCGGTCATTGAGAGCTCTCTCTGGGCATACCAGGTCTCTCTCTTACTTTCGCCCGAACTCCCGGTGATAAAAACTGACGCATATATTCTTCTCTGCGAAGGCGACTGATGTCGTCAAGCTCGACGACGCTTCCCTCAAAGAAGCTGCTAAACATGTATGACAAACCACGATCTCTCCATCATCCCACCATCATATCACGTAACAAAATCTAAATATCTTATCTAGATCCACACAAGAATGCTGGCGGAAGGGTACAACCCACGGACGTGGCGAACCAACCCGCTCCATATGCTCCCGCCGGAAGCAGAAGAGTTTTCCTGGGATGACCCGAAGACCACAGCGTCGTTGGACTGGATTTTCCTGATTTCCAGCCTGAACTTCAGCTTCTGGTCTGATAAATGCGGTTCGGAGCGGTACAGCGTCCAATTGCGGGAATCCTGGACGTCCGG
>Ga0307512_10008424_pt1 | contig 10056 bp, 3 predicted proteins | sample 14_EM_MG_FD_200267 | JGI IMG/M metagenome (GOLD analysis project Ga0307512, IMG submission 200267) | Populus trichocarpa ectomycorrhiza microbial communities from riparian zone in the Pacific Northwest, United States - 14_EM | ecosystem: Host-associated > Plants > Roots > Unclassified | place... | reverse complement strand
TTGCACGTTCTAGTGAAATTTTAATTAGTACTTGTGGCCATGCTTACAGCACCAACAAACTTGACTTCAAGTTATTTCTTAACCAACTTCATAAATCCAAAAGGTTTAGTGATAAAACCATGAGGTGATGTGCACATCAGGCTTAAGATACATAATGCACAGAATCAAAGATTCATGGAATCCCCTCCTGATAAATAGCATCATTTTTCAATGTCTTCCAGAGAGTCGGAGAGAGAGAGAGAGAGGATCTGTGTTCAGTGTATAAATATAGCAAATGCTAGGGCTGATGCATGTATGCACCCTAACAAATTTAATGATATCAATAAAACAAAGTGGAGAGTAGGAGAGGCATCTTAAAAAGCTATTAGAGAAAAGTGACATTTATAGATTACAGAGTAGTAGAACAACATACTGATCCAGGCAATGCATAGGTTCGATGGTCTTCAAAATCAACCTTAAGCGATGAGATGTTGATAACAGGCAACTGAAGTCTTAATACCTCAAATGTTTTCCCTGCTTTCTACATCATCCAAGATGAATTGTCAAACTCAGGGAAATGGGAAATGGGAAAAATAAATACCACCTATATCAAATTAGGGTTAGAGTCTACCATTTAGAAATAGCAGTCACCTGAACAATTTGAAGAAATTCTCTGAGGAATAACTCCTGTGTTGCCTTGGACTGATGGCTACAGGCCAGGACTTCCAACATATGTGTGAAAGCAACATCATACATCCCAAGAAAACCATAACACCTATGTTAAATAAGCCCTGTTAAAAAATTGTGCTTTGCAAATTTTGCAGGCCCAGCATGTTAAACTTCAGTTGGATCAATTTGAAATAACTTACTGGCCGATATGGAAATGAACATGATCTTTGATGTAGCTCCATGGGGTTCCCTTATATACTGAGACAGCATTTCTATATGTACGAATTGCATGTTTAATCTACAAGAGGAAGCGGCAAATATCTTCAGAAGCCGCATCATGCAATTTGCTATAATCAGATTTGTGCGTAAATAAAATAAGTACCTGGTCACATTTTTTATACCGATCACCAGAAAGAACAAGATGAAACCCATACTTGTGCAACATAGGTGGTTGGGACAACAAGTAGCAATAAGATGCTTGCTCAAGCATGACAGCTGAATGTAACAGTTCCTGCAAAAAGAAAATTCTCGGTAAAAAATAAATCCACCCTCATTCATTTTTTATTTCATAAACAGTGGGCAGTACCTCACTGCAAATGCGGAAGTAAACAGTGGCAGCCTCTTTAAATTGATCTTTCATCTTCAACATTTCTATCCACCAAAGACCACAGCGTGTAGCATTTTGTCGACCAGAAGACCCAAGTTTCTGTAGTAAACCAAATTCGATATACTTAGACAAAGTTGAAAGAGTACATAACTAGGTGGCATTTGTTGTTTGATTCACTTGACCGGAATAAGTTGCCAGATTAATAGCATCATGTGTAAATAACCAGCTCCATTGTGTTAGGCCAGTGGTCATATAAAGCTAAGTTAGCAAACTAACCACCCTTTCTCTGCCAAGTTACAAGGCCTAAAAACGAGTTGCATGTGCGTCATTTTAAATAGAGCAAAATGCAACCAAGAGGATTTATCCACAATGATGAAATAGCTTTCTTCCTTATATTGCAAGATCAAGGATGAAGCAAGAAAAAACACACATACTAAATAAGTGTTAAAAGCATTTTCCATGCAATTATCTGCTTCTTTTCTTGATTGATCCAACATAAAGTACGTAAGCCCCATCATTTCCTGCATGGAACCAATGAAACAAATGAAGAATGTCGCTAGAGGAGATGATTCACATGTTGAGATAATATAGTTTGAAGAAATATCAAGAAGCAAATAAAGGAACTTCTGGTAGGCAGGCAAAACACAAAGAATTTTCCAGGCAATGACAGACTAACCAAGCATTTCCCAAAACATATATGATACACATGCCATATAAAAGTTACAAGAGCTAGAGATGCTTCAAAAACATGGATTTGCACTCAAACGTTCTGGTAAAGAAAAGTTTGTTTAGTACATTCACCAATTATCACACAGAATAGGACCCCAAAACAACAAAAAGCTAGAGTAAGGAACAAAAAGGCATAAATATAAATAAACCACTCCATGTTTTTCCAACAATAATCACACTACTATCCCAGATCCACCATATGAAATCACATAGTATTATTACAGCCTAGAAAATGGTCATCAAGAGTAGCAAACAGCAAATAATTATAGAAACAAAATTTGAAGATACCTGCACACCAGCATAGCGCTTCCAAGCTTTATCAATCTTATAATCTGTGGAAATAAGGCGATAGTTTGATAATGCCAGTTCATAATCTCCTAACATGAATGCATAGTCACCCAAAACTCTGATCTGAGACTCGACGGAGCTATAGGTATACCTTCAACAGTGAATGTAGAAACCTATATTAGGGAAAATTTGCGTAAAATATGGAGAAAGCTTTGGCATGAAAAAAAAAGAAGGTATTTTTTAAACATACATAGGTCCATTGGAGGAATCTGGTGTGTCTTCTTTCCCTTTTCTCCACCATAAGTTTTTAATTTGGTTTTTAAAGCCTTTCCTTGTCGCAGAAATCTAGCCATGATAAATTATGATTTGAGAAAGAAAGGGAAAGGAATCATAGAGACAATAAAAAAAAATTGTATTAATAGCTTAGATTTCAGAGTAGTGCAAGTGAAAGCAAGCAAGCCCCCTCGTGAGAAGACTCGAAGCACAAAGGAATGCTGGAGATTCCCTACCTGCTGATTGAGCACACGAACTTTCTGCTCCATGTAAGGAATGATATGTTTAGATGATAATTCTTGTATTAAATCCTTTATCTGTTGCCAATTTGTAGGGTATATTTGTTAAAAGCTCTACAATAATTCACCCCAAAATAAAAGATAAGGAAACAAAAGAAAATATATAGTTTACACCATATGCTAACAGTGATAAAAGCAATTTACCTCATTAAAATCATCAATGTTAAGATAACAACCAAGATCCTGACTAGGTGAAGAATCAAATTTCTGCCAATGTCACAAAAGTAGATAAGGCCACCACCTTAATCTTGCTCATTGTGTCCAATAACTCAAGACAGAGAAACGAATCACGTGGTAAAATATTTCAAAGCATGAAAAGAATATATGATACAAGAAAGTAACTTACATAAGGAACCCAAGGATTATCTTGATGTTCTATCTGCTCATCTTGAGAAGAATTAATGCAAAGTAAATGACAGCCATTAAAGCCAAACGTATTTTTCATCTCTGTTAGTATTTTAGTTGCCCTGAAATCAAACAAATAAAATTTTAAAACCCATCAAAAAACATTCAGAGTTGTAAAGACTTGCCTAAAAGAGAGAAGAAAAAAATCTTAGCAGAGTGAAATGTAGTTAAAATGTTATTTAAAGGAATAAAATGCAGGATACAATACCAAATTAACAAATTGATATTACAAGTAACAAATATAAAGTTTGGCCCCTAGAGATATGCTTTTTAGCAGAAAATGGATTGAAACGGAAGATTCTGTTAAATGCACCGAGTCAAAAACAGGACGAGGCATTGACTCAGAATAATAACCACAAAGATTTAATTATACAACCAAACACTAGCCCCTATCTATTGTTCTTGTATCGTATACTTAGATAATACCTTCCAACATAAAAAGAAAGGAAAGAAAACCATACTTCTCTGAGGGACCATCTTTATTATCATGCACCAATACATAATGTTTCAAAATCTTTGGGTCCATTGCACCATCATTGAGAAGGGAAGGCAACTTGTTAGTGTTGAAAAGGTCCACAAATTTGTTGATAGGCTGTTCATCCTTTGAAGAAACAACTGAAACACCTACATATCAAATTAGAAATAAATTCAGGAATGAAACCCAAAATGGTTTTATGATTACAGTAACCAAAACCTTGAAGAACTATCATCCCATTAGCCAAATAACCCATGTATCATGAGTGTGCATGTGTAGCCCAAAGAAAAAGGGGGAAATAAATAACAACCCCTCTTCCTATCAATTTTCAAAGCTTACATGCCACAGGGTGGTCAAAAGCCTCGTGCTCGGAAAAAGAGACAGTACGTACAAGCTCTTTATTGAAAATCTCAAACCAAGATGGTGAAATTTCAGATTTGGAGCCTGCACAAATCACAATTCAAATGCACCAAAATGATTCGATAAGTTAAAATCTTAAATAAATTTCATTAGTTAAAAGCATCTAAACTAAAAAAATTAAGTAGATGCAAAGGAGCAGAAAAATAGAATATAAATTCGCATCAAAGTCGATAAAAACATTCACCTCTGCAGAAAACAATTCAAATGAATAAGAAAAAAACAAGTTAAATGAAATCGTACACAATTGATAAAATAGCTACGTGTTGACAAATTTACATTCTCATACAGTGAACTTACTTGCAAGTACATTGCTAATATCTAGAGGATCAGTGGACAAATCCGATCTATCCTTCTCTCCTGCCTCAGTAATAACCTGCTTTAATCGCTCCTTCGCTACCTAGTTCAACAAGAACATAATCAAAATGCCAAAATTGCAGTTTAGTTTCATCGAGAATAAAATTGGACCTAATCTAAATTGTAAATCCAAAATTTAATTTTTTTAAACTACCAAACAAAACGACTACCACGATATCCGGCTGCTTAATATCAGACTCATAAAATAATCTCAATTTGAACTTCTGTAGCCTGTATGGCTGATCACTCGAAGTCCGTACAGGCACTGCATTTAACAAAACCAAAGGAAAAATCTCAACTTTTACTCTCAATTAGCTTCAAAAATTGGAGCATGAAATAGATAGCGGAGAGAGCGAGAGCTAACCGTCGATGTTATTGAAGTCGCAAAAGGGACTAAGCATTTCGATGAAGGAGAGGCTGTTTTTGAGGCAAGATTCTTCTACCAGGGGTGTACGGAGGACCATGACCACCGGAGTGATCTCCTCCAATAGCATTTTACCAAGTGAAGTCTTCGCCGGATCCATGCCGTCAAAATTACCGGGTGGCTCCCTCGCTGAGTTGACTCGGATTTGGTTTCGATCAGATCTCTTAATTCTCTGCGTCTGGTGCTTGTGGAGAAGGAGGGAGCGCTGGTTAGCGTAAAGAGAATGACGGTGGCCCGTTTTGTTTATTAATGGACTGGACTTTTGGCTTGATGATCCACGGACTGTGCATCGACTTATTTGGATCCCCGTTTCACTCTCTTTCTCTTCTTTACTTAGGGTAGGGTGCCATGGTATTTTCATTCTCTTTTTAGTAAATAAAACGTATTACAGTTACAAACTTACAATTACAAATTACATTATATTACAATTAAAATTACAAATTACATTACAATTACAGAAAAACAAACCTAAATAAATTCTTTTTTGGATCGAAAACTTTATTTTTCAGTTTTTTTTTTATTTGAGAGATAAAGTCATCAGATTCTAGTAGTATAAAAAAACAATATTGGTTAACACCGATTCTGACCAGTAACATGATCAATCTTGGTGTAAATAGGTTTCATTCAATGAATATAGCTCTATTGGGTTGTTATATCACCTTGAAATTGCATGGGATAATAGATCTTATCTCAAAAAGTTTTTAGTTTTTGGGTTGATTCTTCATTTTTTTTTATCATTTTTTGGGTTTTTGAAGATAAAAAGGGGTTTATTTAGATTTATAGTGTGTTTTTTAGGTTTTTTTTGGTCAAAATAGTTTAAAATGAATTTTTAAGTATGAAACACCCATTGATCGATTTTCCAGCGACCCCTAATCGCTGAAATTGAGGCAGAATAAGCGACATGTCACATGATTTATATAAAGAAAAAATGAGACGGGCGACATGTTATCTTCCTCTTATAAAAAATATTATCAAAGCTCAGGCACATGGACCTAAGCTGGCAGACCCGCGCACCTTGGCTATTCTTATTAAGGTCGAGGCGCATTGAATCACCCAAGCCTGTGCGCCAAGGATTTTTTTTCTAGGTATTTTGTTTTTTTATTATTATTAGCTTAATTTCATCCTTCAATTTTTTTATTTTTTTTTATATTACCTACTTGTCCAGAAAATAAAATTAAGAACTATCAAATATTTGTACTTGTTGGATTATAAATTTTATTTAATTATTTTTATAAATTTTAAGATGCTATAATTATAAAAAAAAAATTGGTAACTATTGCAAGACAGAGTAATACATTCAAATATTTTCATTGAAAATTACAATTATTTTTAATCAAATTGAATTATAGTGATTTCATTATTTTTTCAATCATGGTAATTATTTTTAGAATTACATGAGATTGTTAGCATGTGCTATGTTGCGGATCATATCAGTTTTTTTTAGGAAAAACAAATAAAGAGGTAGACATTGCTAACATATTCTATAGTAGGGAAAAAAATTAAATAATATGGGGATTAATCTAATGTGACATGATCAACTTGATTAGTTCAAACACAACTTGAATAATTAAAATAAATAAATAAAAATAAATGTTTCCAAAATCAAACACCAACAAAATGATAAAAAGTTTATGCGAGACCGTGAAAATCAATTTAAAATAAATCAAAATATTGAATGCTAAAAATGAAAAAAAATCAATTGAAATTGAAAAAAAAAAACTAAATGCCATCAATGTTTCATTGTGTCATATGAGAAAGAACAATGTAGATTCGCACATTTTTCTTTATTTTTTTGTTTCAAAAGTGTTTTCCACTTTAATGCCTCGATTTGTTTTTCTTTTATTTTTTTCATTTAACATTGCTTTTCTACGGGATTGGTTATAGTGATTTTTTTTTTGTTTGGGAATATTTTGTTGCTCGGTTTAGCAAATTAAAATTCAAATTTATTGAATTATAAGAATTAGAGTTTCGAGAATCAAATTTAAAACTTGAACAAATATTAAGTCCTTTTTGTTTGCCAACACCAAAGGCTGATTTGTATGGTCAAGGTAAGTTTTTTTTCCGGTCCCTCAACTTTTTTTTTAATTAGATCCTCTCAAATTGAATTTATTTGGGAATTGACTCAATAGTTTATTTTATTTACCTTGATACGGGGATCTTGTATTATCAAAGGAAAAAATTGGTGCTCCATTTTGCAAAATAAAATAAAATTTAGCTAATTTAAAACAACTAAGTGTCAGGGGACCAAAATTGAAACTAAAATAAATATAAGAACTTGATAAATAAGTTGCACAAAGAGGCTATTAGGTGCAACGCACGTGCTAGCGTGTGGGAAGGCTTTGTTATCTTCCAATGGCGTGTGAGGCTTTAGACGACGGCCTAACACCTCCTTTCATGGCGACATTCGAAGTGTCTTGACGTGATCTTCCTGGTAGTCACGCATGTGTATACAACAGCATGGCAGTTGGGTTCTTGTGAACTTTTTCTTTCCCTCTATTTTTTTCTCTCTTCTCATCAGGTTTTCGTTGCTCTGTAAAAAAATTAAAGGTGTCTTATCATTTGTTTTTTTGTATCAAATTTAGTACTCGTTCTTTTGATTATTATTTGTTTTTTTTACTATCCTTTTTAGTATTGGTTTTTTTTCTTCAATTTTGTCCCTCATCAGTTGGTTTTAATTAGTTTTTATATCAAATTTAATTTTCATTCTTTCTATTGCTATTTTTTTTATCTTTTTCTTCATTGATTTGTTTTTTCAATTTTATCACTCAACATTTAATTTAAGTTTATTTTTATATCAATTATGGTCTTTATTTTTTTATTGGTATTTGTTTTTTTTAGATCCTTTTTTATTGATTTTTTTTTCAATTGCATTTATTAGCATTTGGTTAATTAGGAATTTTGCTCCGTGATTTTTTAGGGCTTTCCTTCTATATGGTTACTCCTAAGCTTATGACTAAGGTCATTGATTTCGCAGAATATCGCAAGTTGACCATGGTTTTTTAGGTTCTTTTCTAAAATTGATTGTTTTTTTAATGTTATCATTCAGAATTTCATTGGTTTGGAATTGGTCTTAGTATTGCTTTTTCACTTTTTTTTATAGGTTCATCCTGAACATATATCCTAGGATGCGGGTTAACCCGAGTCTTTTTTTTTCTTTTCAATTTTGCCCTTCAACTTTAGGTTGTTTGATGATTGAGCTTCATGGTTTCATTTAATTTGCTTTCAATGGGGTTACCCTGATATCACAACCAAGTCACGAATTTGGCATACTAACCTAAATGGGCTCGGGTCATTTTTTTTACGATTTTAAAATTTCTTCATTTTTATCCTGCAACATTTGACTTGCTTTAAATTGGCTTTAAATTATTTTTTTTATTTTTCTTTCTATGAGGTTATTCCAACCTCATTTAATTTTTGCTTTATTATCAAATAAGACCATGGAGATATTTTAAGAATATATGGAGGATATCTTTTTGTGATACTGACAAACGTTCATTTTTTTAGTTCATCATTATTAATTTTTTTTGTTGTTTTATTTATTATTGTTGCACTTTTTATTTATATTATTAAATTAGTTGAGTTTATTAAATTTAGTTGAGTCAATTTAGTCAAATCTTTTTTTTTTCATTGGAAAACATATGGCTTGGCCTATGGCATAGAATAAGCCACCTATCTAGTTTCTTTTTCTGTAATGTATCAATGTACTTTTTTTTATAGAAATGGAAAGTATATCTAATTATTGACAATTATCACATTATTGTTTAAATCACAAAATAAGATGAGATAATAATTATGTATGAAATAAAATAAATTATTCCATCAACAAAAATTTTTTTATTAATAATTATTGTCTCAGTCTATAATATATAAAAATTCTAGTGTTAAAAAAATATCAAAGACTCGTGCATTTTTTTTTTATTTCACTAAAATTTAATGTTTGAATTTTATAATTCCTTAATCAAATAAATTTTAATTTCAATGTAGATTTTTGAAAATAAATCTAAAATTACAATTGGTTATTTATAGGAAAAATATGAAATACTTGACAAGAGAATTTCTTGTTTAAATTGTAAGAATCTTGCTTTTTCTAAGCAAAAAAGGGAATGTCATATCATATATTTATATATTTGTCCTATAATAAATACCCATTAGACAATGCAATTACACTATGGTGGAAACTTTTCAATTTGATTTTAAACCCAAAAAAATATCAAATTGATTTTTTAGCTTCAACTTAAATATTAATAATATCTAAAAGAGTTTAGGTTTCTATTATAGACAAAGACACAAAACACTGTAAATTGAAACATTGTTTTGACACTTTTGTCTTTCTATAAAAAATCATTGAGCTTTGTATAGGGATAGGATGGTTTGTTCTCAATGGTCAAAAAGTCATTTATGAATTAAACGGGAATAAGAAGATCTTTACATATTTTTTAGCATGGTAAAATTACTTAATTTCCTGTAAAAGTAAAAAATCATAAATCTGGATCTTGGAGGTTTATGGTCCTTTTTTTTTAACAGTTGAATGACTAATTTTACCTTAAAAGACAATTTTTATAACTTATATCCAAGGGCTCTGCATCTTTTTTGTAACAATCTAGTTTGTTGAGGGGTTGTTTGGTAATTAACTAAGCATAAATATTGTTAAAAAAACTTGGTCGGCGCATGCGATGCACGTCCACCGGGTGAGTTATCTCTGCATCTTCTCGGTGGCACATGAGATGCCATTTAGTGGTTAAAAGGTGGCTTCCAAGGTGGTGTTTAGATCATCTTAACTTCCCCTCCATCCATGGACGACGTGTGTTTCAAATTGACCTCTGGTTTGATGCGTGTGTTCCTAACTGACCTTTAGTTTGGTGCGTGCGACCTTTTTTTTTCGTCTCTCATCCTCAATTTCTACATTGACCTTGCAAAATTCAAAATCAGCTTTTCAATTATTTATTCCTTCACATTTGGTTCCTTTTATTTTGATTATATATTTTTTTAAATGATATATGAAATTTGATTTTTTTTAATTTTATCCCTATTTAATTTTTTATCTTTCAAATCCGGTACTATTTCTTTTAATTGATATTTGTTTTATTTGAGATGATTTTTAAAAGTTTATTTTTTTTATGATTTCATCATCCTT
>Ga0307512_10008423_pt1 | contig 10057 bp, 5 predicted proteins | sample 14_EM_MG_FD_200267 | JGI IMG/M metagenome (GOLD analysis project Ga0307512, IMG submission 200267) | Populus trichocarpa ectomycorrhiza microbial communities from riparian zone in the Pacific Northwest, United States - 14_EM | ecosystem: Host-associated > Plants > Roots > Unclassified | place... | reverse complement strand
CTCTTCATACGTAAAGGTATTTGGCTACAAGAATCCTTTGAACCCTCCATCAAATTTGGTTGATAATCGAGTATATGTTTGTCATCTTTTAACTTGGATTATCCAAGTCTTGTGAAGACTGATGTACATTTTAGTGCTCTTCCATTCTTTTAGGTTTTAATCCTAACAAAAACAGAAGCATGAGTTGTAGTCACACCAAGATGATGTTAAACTAAATCTTCAAGAGGTGTAGGCTGACTTTGTTGTTTGTCCTTCACTTCTTCCAAACTTATATATCACAAGGCTTCTTTACTAATCTGAAAATGAAGCGATGTGGAAGACTCGTATCCAAGACTAACCCTTAAAGTTTTGCTAGAAGTTTTCTTCTCCCTCTAAACCTTCCTAGTCTTTACAAAAACTTGTTTACCTTCGAGTTGAGTCATATTGCTATCTTTTGCTAACTTATTGATGTCCTCATGACTATAACCAGCCCTGGCTAAAAGCTTACAAGCATTGGGATCAAAGTTGTTCGCCTGTTTATTAAGGAGTCTTTCAAGATTTGGAACCACCAACTTAGTCTGATGAACAAACCCTTTTAATAAAGGTTTTAAAACATTATTCAATGCGAGATTAGTAGATGGTAAGGTAAAGTTTTCAAGCCCCTTGTTGATCTTCTCTTCATCTTTAGTAAAATAAAATTGACCCACTTTTCTTGCTGATACTAGGATATATTATAGTACCATGATTTTACGTGATACCTTATCATTTACAAAGTTTTCTACTACCTTTTCTTTTCCTTTATTCTTTATTGGATAACTCACTCATTCATTTGCAAATGACTTATGCCCTTTTGAGCTTTTTGAGTCAACTTTTTCCTTTCTTGGATGGTTAGGTGGGGATCATAGTTCTTTCATCACAGTTGACTTAAAATAAAACTTTGCATCGGTAAATTGGGTTTCAGCTATAGTAAAGAGAATGTGTTTGTCATTATCTTTCCCACTTGTCCATCTTAACACTACCTAATACATTGGTGGAGCGTTAAGGAGACGATGCCATTTTCATGTATTCATGGTCGTCTAAGTAGCATGTTGTAATGACATGGAAAAATACATTGGATTCCATTCTTCCATATATATCACAAGTTTTATCTTTCCCATTGTGTTTTACCCTCATTGATTAAAGCCTTGAATCATCAGATGACTTGGGAAGAGTTCATCTATAGGAATCTCGAGCTCTTTCATGGTCTTAATAGGTAATATATTGACAGTCGAACCATCATCCACCAAGATACAATTCACCATCTTTTCATCGACATATCCTTTAATAAAAAGAGGTCTACTATGGAGTTTTGATCCAAGCAACAGGTCTTCATCATTGAAGGATATCTTTGTGGTGCATACATTGTGAGGCAAGTTTGAAAAGTCATCATGACTTTCCGTCATGACCTTTTTAGTAGGAGTTTTCTCTTCATCAACATGATAGCAAGCAACAAATACATTTTCCATCCTTCTCATCTCACTTAGCATGTACTCATTCAGTGTAACGGGCTTTCTTAAGGTTTGAGCTGGAAAAACCTCCTCTCTAACTGGTATGGATTTTCATCGAATATTTCAGCGTATCAGCTCATTAATTAGCTTCCTCACCATCGAGATTCTCATTATAGATGGCTTTGTCATCTGCATATGCTTATTTCATCCTTTTCCACACATGATTAAAGTCCATCCTTTGTCATCGTTATTTTTAGATGAATCAAGCTTCAAGTTGTTAACTTAAGGTGCAAGGATTATGTATAAAGTTTGACTTGATGATATGGTGAAGGTCGTAGGCAAAATGATGCCAAATTTTATAGGTTCAAAGAAGCCAAAACTTATTGTAGGGGACGAATAGTGTGGACACAAATTGATCATGGTTGTGATATTAAAGGTTGTTATTTCATCATTGAAAACGATATCCCTAATCTCATGTAGCCTCATGATCTTGTCTTTCAACACAAAACACTTCTCTACGGGATGGTTAATCAAGTGATGGTATTTGCAATAGTTCAAATTGTCCATTTGCTTTGCTTCTTTGGGACGCTTCACCTCTGGAAATTCAATGAGATTTGCCTCGAGCAGATCATCCTAGATATGTCTAATTCAAGGAATGGATACACTTTTTCTTGTCGCTCTTTTAAGGATGGCTTTTTTCTTTCACCCTTTCAAAAGTAGCCGGTGTTGCAAGATCATTCCTTTTAACTCTAATTGGTACCTTTATGGCAGCAGAGTTAACTACTAAAGATTGTTTTCCCTTGACCTTTAGAGCACTCTTTCTGAATCTATGACCTTCAGGCTTATTTCTCTTGGGCCCTTGTATATGCAATAATGAGCTTTCAGCTGCCGCAATGCTAAATTCTATGTCGTCTGCTCGAGTAGCCAATTCTTCAAAAGACTTTGGTTTGATGCCTTGTAAAATATAGCAAAGTCCTCAATGCATCCCTTGAATACACATGGCTAGCGCAGAAGTTTTGGTGAGTTAATCTCTATAGTTGAGGCTAAAGTTTCTCCATCGATGAATGTAGTCGATGACAGGCTCTTCCTTCTACTAACGTGCATTGGTGAGTTCAATCATGCTAACCATACAACGAGTGTTGTAGAAGCAGTTAAAAAACTCGCGTTCCAATTGCTCCCAACTATCAATTGAGCCAGACTCTAAGTTAGTGTACCGGTCAAATGCATTACCTTTCAAGGAATGAACGAACGAGCTGTTTGACCATGAGATCACTATTAGTTCCGACATTGTTGCAAGTCTCCACAAAGTGAGCTATATGTTGCCTAGAATTTCCTTTGCCATCGAATTGTTGAAACTTTGGTGGTTGATAACTTAGAGACATCTTTAATAGGTCGATTCTTTGGGTGCATGGCTTCGCATAAGAATACAAAAGTTGAATTGAGCTTTCTATTTGGTCCGTGATGACTTTCTTAATGAGTTCTTTCAGTTGATTCGTGGTGAAGGAGACATCCGTAATAATACATATATTCCTTACAGCTCCAATTGTAGAATCCTTAATGACATCTAATTGATCTACTTGAAAAGCCTTGGTAGCCGAGCTTTGGCCTCCTTCGTTTATGCTCTCAAGTTTGTTCATCAACTTTGTTATCTCATAGTCTTTTGCCTTGAATGAAGTCAAAAGCCCTTCAACGAGTTTTGTCAAGTTAGCCATTTGATCCTCTAAAGATGTATTTTGGAATTAATATATTTTGGCTAAATTTTTATTTTTCTCATTATTCATTTAAATTCTTGTGAATGTTTAAAAAAAAATTAATATCAAGTTGATGAAATTACAAATGAATAAATAACAAAATAAAAGAAAAAAACCCACTTGTTGGCAAATTTAAAGAAAATATTTTTTGAGGGTGAAAATAATAATAAAAAGTTGAAGATTAAATAAACATTGCATTAGAGTAATTTGATGTCGGTATACATACTTAAAAAATAAAAAAAGCAAATATACTCTAAAGTTATTTTATAGTAATTAATCACAATAGCGATTGTCAAATTTTATTGTTATAGCAATATTTTATATATAAAAAAAAACAATAGAGAAATTAAATCATGGATTTTCTTTTATGCCGCCTTTTGGAGAGATTAATTTTCTGAAGCCTTTTCCTTCTTAGTTGCAACACGGCCGTCTGTTCCTGCAAGGATAGCGTACTTGTCCTTCCTAGTCAAATTAGTGCACTCAAATCCAAGTGTCCCAGCCAGCACCCTTTGTATGTAATTTGCAACTTCAATGGATGATTTGCCTCCTTTGCAAGTAAGCTCTGTGGGCAGCTGATTCAAGAAGGTGATCTCATATGTTGGCATTGGATTCATGAACACAAAATAAGGGTCCAACAGTTTGTGCCCTCGAACCGTCGTGCCATTGAAGACAGATTGTTTTGTATTGATAGCGACTGGCACAATCCTATCTGTAAGTTCTGCAAAAAGAGCACTAAATCTCAAGAGAAATGGCTCTCTACAAGTGGTTCCTTCCGGGCAAATTACCAAGTCACCTTCTTCAAGTAGACGCTTTATATTTGCAGCATCTCTGTCTCTCTCCCTTGATAAAGCAACAGCCTTGATAGGTGAAATAATCTCAGTGAACTTGCTTATGCTGTATGTGACACAGCTAATTTTTCTTCTTAGGGCGACAGCAGTGACAACAGGGTCTAAGACAGTACGGTGATTGCAAACAAAGAGGACTCCACTTTGGCCTTTTCTTGGAGGGGGTGGAGGATTACCCTTAACAACTACTCTAATTCCTAGCAGCTTATAATTGTACCAGGCAATTCTCTCAGGCAAAGGGATGTTAAGGTAGACCCTAAGGACGGAGAGAATAATACCAATTGGCATCCATAAGAACGTCAGAAGGGCAACCAAGGGAGTAGGTCTTTGAACCAGCCGGCCCTCATGGAATATGACAGGGCTTAGAAGCTTGTTTCTTGGTAGTGGCTCGCACTTGGATCTTGGCACAATATATCCTTCCTGCAGTATAATTTAACAAAAAAATCATGTCAGAAATTGATCGTAATTTGTCCTTCTGCTTCAGTTGTAGAAAATTAATTATTCAGCCTATTGAACTATTTTCAGCAATGTTTCACATGCATGTTTGCATCAAATCTGTTTGCTAATTAATTGATCAAACTAATGAAAGCGAAGGTAATTAATCAAGATCAATTAAAGGAATGGGGATCCACTTGTGTTGTTGAAATAACTGAACTTTATCTATCTCTGAAAACGACAGGGGACTAGATTAAAAAAATATTTCGACATACAAGGGGACTACATCACCCACTGGACCACCCGACCAGTTCATACTATTACGACATAATTAGCTTTCAATTCCTGTATTGTTTGTTAGGAAATGGCTCCACAAACGGAGCAATAAATTATTACATGAATCTAGTACCAGATCAATTATATTATCAGGATCTACTGCAACAACAGTACTTTGTGGCCAGTATCAACTAGCTAGATCCGTGTACATAACCAATTTTGTAGAGTGGAAATGCTCCATATAATCACGAACGAAGTGCTAACAGAATTCAAAGATGAGAAAATATTGCTAGAGCTATACTTTGGTCATCATAGTTCTTACATGATGTGCATGGATTACAATTTGACTTGAATAGAAGAGTGGTTTTGGACATGAAGAATGAATGGCGTGGATATTTGTTGTGATAGTATATGCTATAAATGTTTTTCGTGCTTCATAATTAGGTATTTGAAATTTATCAGATAAGGGCAGGAAAAAAAAAAGGAGGAAAAGCAATAAGATTAAGGGCTAAGAATAGAAGCCGTTAGCAAAGTGTTCTCTACACACTGATGGTCCTGTACCAGTAGTAAATTATTAGAATAAAAGCTCTCCTAAAATCTGATGGACAGAGAAACATAGAAAGAGAGAGATTCATGAACAAAATAATGCTTCCATAAACTTTCTCACCAAACCAACAATAAATATTAAAGATATATTGACAGTTGGACTATACTGTACATATAGAGCTAGAAACAGCTCACACAGCGCTCAAAATTGTTGTCAAAATTGAATAGCATCATGCTAAAAGGTGTATGCATTGAGGGCATTTGTGCATCAAGTTGTGTTCAAATCTATGCTTAACGCAACCGATTCAATTTAGACCGAATATATTACATGCATTTAACAGCTGGTCTAAATTGAACATTTAGATATTGAATCTTTGAGAATGCAATTTGACATATTTTAACGAAGACAATATAGAGTAATTTACTGAAAAAGAAAGAGGGGCTAAGTAAAGAGTAGTTAAATAATTTTACAGTTTAATTAATTCTGAGATCTTACCTTGCAGATGGACATGAAGTCATGGTCAGTTTCGCGGTCTCCCAGGCCTAAATCAGGCAAACTTGTACCAAACTCCTTTAAGAGAGCATTCCTCTTATGATCTCCAACAAGAACTCCAGGTTTCTTCACAAACCCAGTTGCCCTTCCAGATTTTGTAGCCTGTATTTCAGTGCCAAGAACCTTGTCAGCACCTAAAAAGTTCTTGGCAAATGGCTCCACCATAATCCTAGGATTTGCTGTAACAATGTATCTCTTTCCAAAAGAATTGAACACCCTCCAAGTTTCTGGATGGACATCATCAGCATAAAACTTTGGCAAGACAGACCTTGAAACAAGCTCAATGTCTCTTATTTTAAGTCCAGCGAAGGCAATGAAGATGAAGGTCTTGATTGCCATTTCCTCTGATATAATTAAGTACGTAAAGTACACAAATGGGACTGATGATAAAAGAATTAGTCCTCTCAGGAGACTCCCAGCTTCAATAGCAACAAGCAAGAAGTAAGGAAAAGCACTTCTTGATACAAGAAGTGTTCCATCTAGGTCTGCAGCCACGGTCTGATTCGATCGCCCCTCTGTGCTACATTTTGCTATTGGTTCAAAATGGCGATGAGCCCCCATGACCATCACAGAGGGGGATAGAGAGGGAGAGGGAGAGGGATAGATAGTGTTTATTTTGAGAGTTCTTAGGAAGTGTGAGTTATGTTGTGTTAAGAAGAGAGAGGAGAAGGGTTTATAAAAGAAGAGAAGAAAAAGATTGCATGGACAGGAAGTTAAATGTTTGAGCAAGGAGCATGAAGATAATATGTGGTTGAGACTCGAGAGACTACACTTGACATTTCGTTTTTTTCCCCTCAAAAAATAAAAAAATTATTTTAGGTAGGGATTAAGGGTTGTAAGTCAATTTTTTGACGTATAAATTAGGGCAGTTGTGAGGAGGGGTCTCTGAGTAGTTGGCAGTCGATAACACCACCCACAGGACATTCAATTAGCCTACTTTTTAGTTTTTGGACGCCGGCCATATGCCTCCTTATTAAAGCTCAGCTTCCTTTCTCTTTGATTTGGCCAAGCTTAATCCTTTTTTACACAACTAGTCGCAGCAAATTTCAATGGCTTGCAGCAGTGCACTTAGCTAGCTAACATAATTTCTTACCTAATATAGAGATTCAATAAATAAATTCAAGAGATGAGTGGCACAAACGGATCGACCCCTTGTAGCCTAGATCTTTTCCAGAGTGAACGATAAAAGGAGATTAGGGTGGGAAAAAAAAAAAACATAGCATAGGTTATACTTATTTTAATTTCCAGATGTGGAACGTAGGATTTCATAGTCTGCATTCCAGAATAAAAATCTATTAAAATAAATATCAAAATGAGTTAAAATTAGAAAAAATTAAAAAGTGAAAAACAAATCACACATAAAATAAAATTTATTGTGGAAAATTTATTGCGGAAAATTTATTGCATGAATTTGGAACTCATATTTACGTATATAGTGCATTCCAAAATCATTAATTTTATGATGAATCCTTTATAAATTACGTGAGTGGGATTTTCCCTTTTGATCGAGCAATACGATCCGATATTAATAACAAGTCTTATATGTTTAAGTCTGAGGTGATATTATTTAGGTATCCTAAAACTTAAATAATTAATTGCAACACTAAATTTGACCTATTCAATGCCGAAGTGATTTCTATTTAATTAATCTGTCAAACTTGATGACATATAAAATTGATATTGTTTGGAATTTTTATTAATGGATGGTATTTAATCAAAAATATATTTTCTGTTAGAAAATAATATAAATCATATATTGGAACTTCACCTAACAAGTTTAAGTTTTTGGGTTGAATTGATTTTTTAATATGGTATCAGAGCCTTGATGACCAAGCGGTCACGAGTTCAATCTCATCATCCTCATTTATTTGATAAAAATTAAGCACAAGTATTTCAAGTCTAAATAGCTTTCACTTGAGGCAATGTGTTCAAAAATAATATAAATCATATCTTGAAATCTTATATAACAGCTTGAGGTTTTAAATTAAGATAATTCCTTCATATTTTCATAGTTATTATAATTGCCAATCCCACGAAGAAGCATAGGAATATTCAGTCACAAATAATAAGAGATCTAGCAGTACGTACTACCAAAAAGAGAAAAAATAAGAGAGAATTACTGCAATTAAATGCGCTATGGCATTCTAAAATCACCAAAGAGATATCTAGAAATAAAGAAAAAGAAAAAAAAGAGAGAGTCATAAAGCTATGTAGCTTTAGTAGTTGAGCGTAAAAGGAGGCTAGGAAGAAACCCATAATGAGTCAATGGATAATTGGTCTTTTAATTAGTTATGAGTTTTTCTAAGATAAATTATTGTTTAACGGTATAATATTTATTCATTAATGTTGTTTTCATTACAGATCTGGTGATGATCGATGAGGTTATGAAGAAGTATGCACGTACGATGATATTTTGAAAGAATTTGATGAAGTAATCGGTTGAATAATTCCATGACACTTGATTCAAAATATTTATTTATATATTTTAAATTATCATTTATTTTTGGATTAATTAAAGAATACATTGAAATTAATATTATAAATTATGCTGAGATTGAAACATGTACGTTTTGATTTAGCATGTGAAATTATTTTTAATATAATATGTGGTTGATCCACCAGATTGACCCATGATGTTAGAGTTAACTAGTGTTCTAAGATTTTTTTTATTTTATTTTTTCGAACAAGACAACCATGATTATTGTTCACTTGAACAGTTCAAACAAAGTAACCGAACTGGGGGCTTGCTTTAATATAAATTTGGTTTGTATTTTTTATTAATTACTCGGAGAAAATATCCTTCTCGATCCGTTTTGATTTTATCGATCGTTGTTGAAGTTTCTATCAACAACTTTAGGAACAGCCTTCTTCTTCAGGCAAGACTTTCTAACTGGTAGATATTGACACCAACCGAAATTCTCTCTTGCTTGGTAAGAAACAGTTTACTTGAAAGCAATCGAAACCACAAGATATATAGGAAAAATAATAAGTGTTAATTAATTGCAATAACTGTGGATTTTGTAGTTGAGGTTAGGAAGAATTCTTCCCCTACCAGTTAAGCTGCTGGAAACTACTCACGGGAGCACATAGAACATCATTGTTTACTCTTTATAAAATTCAGGCATTTTGTTACATTTAACGTATCTCTAAGCTTTGATTTCTTTGATTTAAAAAAAAAGGGTTTTAAGGTTATGAATTTCTCCCTCGGGATTACTTCTCTTTGTATTTGTGTCTTTCTCAACGATATTATTTCTATTCTTAAGTGACCTAATTTAAACTACTTGTACCAAATGGGAGTAGTCGGAGGAGGCTATAACGTGGCCTGCCATCCTATCATATGCTTTCCGATAAAGGGGCATGCCACACGCTTTTCTAAAAGCATTAGGTATGTTAGAGGTGATTATTTTTTGTTTGATTTGGTTTTTATCAAAAAAATAACTAAATCGGTTTTTTTCTGGAATCGAACTGGAACCGATTCAAACCGATCGATTTCGGTTCGGTTTGGTTAATTTTAAAAAAAATGGTTCAAACCAGTTTGACTCGGTTTTTTCCGTTTTGGGTTCGGTTCGATTTTTTTGGTTTCAGGCTTACAATACTGAAATCGAACCGGTTGATTTTTTTAAAATTCCAATCGGTTTAATATGTTTTTTTTCACGGTTATGTTTTTTCGATTATTTTTTTTCTCGGTTTAATCGGTTTTTCGGTTTTTTTGCTCACCCTTAATGTATATGACAATTAATGTGTTGGAGTATAAATAGTAGTTAACATTAGAAAATTATATAAATTATATTTTGAGATCTAATCTAATAATTTAAATTTTTAAATTGAAATGATTCAATTGATCAAGTGGTTATGGATTTAAATTTTACCATTCTATTCTAATTGATAAAAATTAAACACAAAATAATATATAAAACTATACAAATTTCATGTTTAAAAAGTTTTTACTTAGAGATATATATTAGATTCACATATCAATTACTTCTTTATGAAACAATTGATAATTAGGTGTGCATTATATGCCACTCCTACAACGAACTTAAAATTATATGCATGGGAAGAAATAGATTTTACAAATGGGGTGTCTCAATTAAATATAGTTGAGGACATTGAGAAGAAAATAAAACGATCATGCATGCTCATTGGTATTTTTTGTCCGGGGAGATGTTTGTTGTTTGATATAAT
>Ga0307512_10008420_pt1 | contig 10057 bp, 15 predicted proteins | sample 14_EM_MG_FD_200267 | JGI IMG/M metagenome (GOLD analysis project Ga0307512, IMG submission 200267) | Populus trichocarpa ectomycorrhiza microbial communities from riparian zone in the Pacific Northwest, United States - 14_EM | ecosystem: Host-associated > Plants > Roots > Unclassified | place... | reverse complement strand
CAACATAATGCCTCTTCCGGTTTGAATACGCGTCTCCTCTGCAACACATCAGAAGGTCACATACACTGGCGCCACGCGAATGATTGACCCTGCGGCACCGCGAAATTTGTTGGGGATTTGCGATAATTTTTTTTTGGTTTCGGCGGGCGGCGGGAAAAAAACAGGATTCTAGCGGCATGGTGGGAGCAAGGCGCATATCATCACCACAGACATATATATATCAACACCATCTGTACCATCTGCAATTTGCACGATTTCGTAAAAGGGGGAGGAAGGTATATACACTCTATCAATGAGAGCGACGGAGTGCGGGCGAGAGAAGAAAGTGTCCAATTGCATGTGTGCGGATGTGCGGGAAGGCCAATCTGAGAGAGAAACTACAACAAAGCAAAGCACGAAATGAGAGTCACTGATATCTAAGTCTAGAAACGTTACGTGCGCGCACGATTGGGGAAGCAGGGCCAAAAGTCTATGCGTGCGCGGTACTATTATGTACATGCAAAGAGCGTGTATGTACAGATAGATGGCCTACCATACTCTATAACGTGTCCGTAAACCTGACAACGGCGAAAACCACATTCTGGCGCCTAGGGCGCCGCATGGCAGTTTCCACTGTTACTTGCCGCCGGAGGTCTTGAAGAGAACGAGACCGCCCAGCGCTATTGAGTAACCTAAAGGCAAAAAAAAAAAAGGCTGTGAGAAGTCTGCAGTCGATACAAAGATAAAATACAAACCAAAGATTTGGAGCGGCGTAATTGACGAGCCAAAGATCAGTACTGAGCCCGTAATAAGTAAGATGTCCTGTGAGGAGGAAAGAAATGGGGTGAGTCCAAATGATCATGTGGGTACGCTCGCACGACGGCGTGTGGCAACCGCACATACCTTGAATACGCCGGCCAGCGTCAAAACGAGGCCAGAGCCTGCGCCTACGAGGAAGACGGCGGCGACATTGAGGCCAAACGCGATGGCGGCGTTGGAAAGGAGGATAAAGGGGCCGATGCGTGCGAGCTCAAAGAACGGCGCCCAACCCTCCGTAAAGGGGAGAATGGCGAGGTTGATGAGGGCGCAGACGGGCGCGTAGTAGTGGAGCGAGACGAGGGGGTCCATCTTGAGGCCGTGTAAGAGAATTTGGATCATTACGAGACGGGACGCTTCGAACTGATATTGTCGTGCGGGTGATCGCAACGGCGAGTTAGAAACGACTGAAACGCGCGAGACGTGTGGAGTAAGGAAGGAAGGAAGGGTGTACGTACGGCGACGGCGGCGGTTTGAGTGAGGAAACCGACGAGGTTGAAACGCAACTCGCCGTGCGACGCGAGAGCGACGCCGAACGAGATCATGAAGACTATGAGGGCCGGTTTGCGGTTGGGCTCTTGGATGCGAGAGCACCAGGAGATAAGGAGGATGGCAACGGGTGTAAATGCCTAGACGATCATTTAACATTGGGAGATGAAAAGAAGCGCAAAGATGAAAAGAAAAAAAAAAGGGGGGGTTGCGCACCTTGAGCATTTGGATGTAGGCCACGCTGAGATAGAGGTAGGCGGTGTTACTCAGGATGAGGCTTCCGCTGAAAAGAAGGCCGATGGGGAGGATAGAGCGCATAAACATGTCCTTTGTGAGGTGGATATCTTTCGCGCCATCGAGGAGGCGCGTCGTCCGTTGCAGTATGCGGGTGCCAGCTGCCTGTATTACGATATCAGATCCGTGTGAGGGGGCACTAGGAGGGGATGCGTACGGCAAATCCAAGGTGGAAGGTGACGAGGAAGACGGGGAACCTGAAGTTGAGGGTGTTGTACAGGTAGTTGTTGTAGATGATGACTGAAGAGGAGAGCACGATCCAGATCGGGATGATGGCCGCGGCGGATAGCTTGTACTTTGACTTTGGCTGAGATGCGGACGCTGGTGTGGGCAGGGGACTGCTGCTGCCACTACGGATGTCGCTCGATATATCAATTTCCGATTTCGACGTGTTGAGGAAGTGGGCGGAGGAGGCCTTGTCGGTGTCGATGGGACGACCGCCATTCTCGAAGAATTTTTCGGTGGCCATTTGTTGGCGGGACAGGCGAGATTGTGGGGGAAAGGGGAGAAGGAGGATGGGGAGAGAAGAGCGATAAAAGAGAGAGGAAGGAACGGACAAAGTTAAGGAGCGGAAGGGAAACCGGCTTTGACAGCTAGCGCGCGGCCTCTGGAGCGTTGCAAGCCCCGTCTGTCATTCTTACGCCAGGACCTCAGACACTCCCTTCCTCCATTACTGAGTTCGCGTCGCCCTTTCTTTCAACCTTGTTGACCACTGCGCCCTCGAGCAAGCAAGTAAGCAATGGCAAGCCTACAGGGCTACGTAGATCGTACGCGTTCTCTTTCAATCACAATCACCCCTTTGCACACTATCTTATCCTATCCCCTAAAAAGGTCGCGTTCTCCTCGTCCTTCAAGATGGACGCGCTATCGCCGTGCGTCCTTTCTCCCCCAACGCACTTTTCTAAACACCCGCCTAACGCTTTTGGTGTTACGTCTCCTGTGCACGCGATAGGGCGTCCTCGCAGGCTACGACCAAAAATCTAACGTCGTCCTCTCCGATTCCAAAGAACGCATTTACAGCATGGATGAGGGCGTCGAGGAGGTACCCCTAGGGCTCTACCTCGTCAAAGGTGACATGATGTGCGTTTTTCCCGCCATATATGCGCTATTACTCTATAATCGACCATCGTTATCATCTCGGTCTTTCGCCATAACGGCGCTGATTATATCCCCCTTTTTTTTTTCTCAGCATCCTCATCGGTGAGATTGACGAAGAACGCGACCATGCAATCGATCTCTCTACTATCCGTGCCGAACCCATCCCACCCATTCGATACTAGGTGATCCCACCTCCCAAGTCTCTTCCCTTGTTCCCCACTTTCCATCGTTCATTCTAGCCCTCAAACCCGGGGCGTCAAGCGCACCCCATATCAGCCACTGATATGCCACGATCCCCGGACACCCGGTTATATAAACGGCGTATGGGAGGTGATGCCCATCCCATCAGTTTAGTATCATTATTGCGCCCAACATGCGACGTAACAACCTTCGCAAGCGCCCAACATCAATCGTGTGCATCCACACGTGCAAACAGACCCAAAAAAATCGCTCATCCTCCAATCATGGAAGGTGAAGGGTACCCTCAAAAACGGGAATGGAAAGAGGTGGCGAGCGGGTGATTTATGTGAAGTCAAGAGTACTATACTGCAGTCGGTGGCACTGACGTTGTTTGGGCATTAAACCAAAAGGAACGTATCGATACATTGCAATGCCCATAGATCACCACGTGGCAGAATGACAGCCGGCTAAAGGCCGTATGGAACGCTCCTTTAGGCTGACAGTGCGTGCAATGTTGGGATACTGTACTGTACATCATGTCCATACAGCCCCCTGGATCGGAGACATGCATCATCCTTTGACAGGGGCGCTAGGGCCGCAACACCGTCCTAGCGTCTAACGATAAGCAAACGTGAGGCAGACAAAGGCGGATATCAGTCGCCGACTGGCAGATTTACTGTAGGCCTTCGGTGATAGCAGTCACAACAGCATGCACGTCCAACTCAAAGTCCTCGAACGTCGACGATTGCGAGAGCTCGGGCAGATTATCGTCGGTATATTTTCTATATGGTGTGTCAGTCAACTGGGCACTCCGGTACTCGGTCATCCCGGGGAGGAGGGGGGGGGGAACGTGACGTACTGATTGCCCTGCCAAGCCACGTATCGGATGCCCATCGACCGCACGACGGTCTCCCAATTCCGGTTGAACTCGTCAGGCGGGAAAATCTCCATGAGTGTGCTCCGCGGCGTGCGCTTCATGAACACCGCGTCCGAGAGGTGGTCGCCAAACACGCTCAACACGACCGTCGAGTGCGCCAGCGCACGCATGCGCTCCGTCCACGTCGCGTACTCGTCCAGCACGTACACCGTCACGCCCGTCCTGGCCAGGTTCTCCAGCTCGCTCAGCAATGCCACGTGATCCTCCGCGCGCAGCCGCTCGCCCTCGGCGCCATCTTGCCTGGCGAGGTACGTGATGGTGTGCGTTTCCGCGGCAGGGGCGTTGCTGGACGTGGCGCCGGCGCCGGCGCTCTCGTCCACTCCAAAAAGGCACTCCGACAGTGCTTTCCGCATGGGCTCGAACCAGTCCTCCGACGCACGAAGCGAAGCGAACGGCACCGTCCATGCGGGCGCACCGTGCGGGAGCCCGCCGTGCCGTGCTGCACCACGGTCGGCGACGACGACGCGGTCGAGCAAGACGGGCAAGCTGATGCCGGCAAAGTCGGCGAAATCCTCGGAGAACTGCGCCCCGGCGAGACTTGGGTAGGCAGCCTTCAATGTCTCCGGGGGCACGCCGATGTACGACCGATGCCGCAAGACGCTCTCGTCGTCCGGATTTGGCCGCGGGTCCGCGAACGTGGGGATAGAGGGGAAGAAGATGCGGTGGGGAGGGGAAAGCGATTGGGGCGAAGAGATGTTCAGGGAGCCATAGAGACGCGCGAGGGATAGGAGTGTGTGCGAATCGGTTGTGGCTACGCCATCGTACGATATGAAGGTGACGCCGTGTATCCTGTCATAAGAGATTATTTATGTCAGGAAAACTGAATCCACTTCGAGGAGAAGGTGAAGGCGCACCTTCCACCATGTGTGCCGAACTGGCGGAGTGCGTCTCGGGCGGGGAAAACCTGCCAATCGATATCACGCGGCGCACTGTTGTGATTCACCCTCGACGACGCAATAACATCAGCAGGGGGCATGGATGTTGGGTCATCGGCGACGACGTAAAATGTGCCCGAGTACATTATGACGTTGTCAAGAATTGTGTAACCTAGGGGGATTATGTGGTGTTCACCCACGCGCGAGTGGAGGAGACAAAAATAAAGGAGGGCGCACCAGGGACATGCTGTACGAGCTCGGTGCGTGGCACGTCGTCGCCCCAGCGCACAAAGTCATCATTCACGCTCGTCGTCGACCCAAACTCCTCTCCATGACCGAAGCGACCCTCACCGAGACCTCGCAGCCACATCGTTTGTTCGCCGCTCCGGCCCTCGCCGCGCAAATACGCGTCCGGGTGGCCGTATGACCTTCCGTGCAACAAGCGACTCGACTCGGCCTCCTTGACACCCGCGATGCGACCAGGCTCCCATTCCCACTCGCCAAATATTTCACTCTCCAAGTGGTCGCGGTGGCCCTCCAGTCTGCGGCCATCGAACCCTATTGGTGCGGCGTGGGGGGAGAAAGGGAGAAATGAAGAAGAGTCGAGGCCGATGAGACGGAAGGACGAGCTGGCATTGAATGCGACGATGAAGACGGTCGCGCAAAAGAGGAGGAGGGTTAGCTCGCGCCTCGTCGGGGGCGAGGTCCACTCATGCATGGTCAGCGTTCACACAGAAGGAAAAAGTAAGCCAGACGTGGGAAGAGGGAGCTGAATCTTTTTTCCTTTGGGAAGCGTCAGTCTCCAAGGGGTAATGTAAAGCGAGCAGGGTCAGAGAAATCGGGTAGGACGGTGTAAGCGAGACCGCTGAGAAAAGAGAGCTAGCTGTTGGGGCTGTGTGCTGGCGCGGTGACATTATATTACGTGATAGCCGTCTGCACACTTTTTACCCCTTACCCCTACTGCACCCGACCTTGAAATGTGTGCAGTTCGTTCATACTGTATACTGTACTCGTAAAGCATAAAATGTAAATACACCTGTTCTTCCCTTTGCAATCTTGACCTTCGTTCTGCAAGGCTGGGAAGAGGACAGTCGACCAGTGCCACTTTCCACACGAAGAGTTCCTCTCTCAAATTCTCACCACGCGGTGCCGAGTTGGGTACGCGCTTCTTGGCACACAAAGAACCCCGTCCCGAACGAAGTGAGACGGCCGCCGAATACACACACTGCACTGCAGTATTTATGCAAAACATATTTACCATCATTTCAGGGTGGGACGAATATCATCATCGAATTGAATTATCAGGTCTGCCTTCCCACCCGGCAAGTGAGGGCCTTGTGGCAAGTGGGTGATTTTTCTGCAACGAGGGCATGGACCAGGCGCTTCGTTTGCCGTACAGCAAGGTCAGGTTAGACTGCTTTTACTTCCCATCAGAAACTGGGGTGGCGCGGGGATTCAGCGTTGAGATCGATCGGTGCGGCATCAACTGTAAGCAGAAGTTTAGTCCAATACAATGCTGCGGTTTCCTCGAGATCGGAACTAACGAGCGAAAGAAGATGACAGTGGGTGCGATTGCACCTCTACCTCTAGACCAATTACTTCTAACCTAGGAATCAAAAAAGTCGAGCGGCGGTGTGTGGCCCTGGCATGCAAGATATGGCCGACTTTTTACTATGTGCTGGTCTTGGTCGTCAAGCTAGGCGATGGCTTATCGCGCGCGCACACGAGAAAAGATCCCACGCGACTGCTCCCGTCTTCGCCGTGCCTGCTTCTTCTCCTTTCACCCTAGGTGAAGACAAGCGGAGTTCGCCGGCTATTCAATAGGGACACAAATACGCCTTTGCCCTAATCATCACTGGCATCGCACGTGGGCGGCTTCTCCTTTCCTCGCGGCCCATCGTGGCTGTCAAACTTGAACTGTGGCTGGCGGCTCAGTTGTCTGTTGGCGACGGTGAAGCCGCCAGCGGAGCCTTTTACCGCCATCTTCCATGACGCGAGAAATACCGTTCCATATCCCCTATTGTGTCGATGGGTTACTGGTGCCGCGGATGCATGGCCAATATCTCTCACCACCGCGCGGCCGCTTGAGTTCGTCCCTGGATGTCCCTCACTGGATACCAAAATTGGGCCATGGCATAAGCCCTAACGAACCATCTCTTCAATCCCGCGCGCAGGAATCTTTGCTCAAATTTCAATTAGCCCCGAATTTGATCATGACGCTTCGCCGCTAGCGCTGTCCGTCACCCGCTTAGGGCGTGGCACCCAGCGGAGCACCCTTAAACGCCCGTCTTCACCCTCAATCTCACCCCTGGCTAGCGGCTTCCTCCAGGCTAACCAGTCTTTGGGTGGCACGAAAACAAAATTTTACGGCGTGCTCCCGTATCCCAGGGGACCGCGAGGGGACGCGGCCACCTGACGGGAAACATACAAGGCAACCGATTCCAGAACCGAGCGGACCCTCTTTCCTCTTAGTCTCACACTTTTGAAGGACTTCTGCTCCCCCACCTCTCACTCCCATTCCCTGACGTATTGTGCACCATGCCCTCTGAGGCTGATGTTTCCGGTGAGTCCGAGCCCCCGATGTCCGCCGCTGATCGCGTTTACGATCACAATCTTTCTTTCCCCAGTCCACCTTGTCAAGGTTATCCATCTATTCAACGGTGTCTTCCTGTTCGCTTCGATTTTGCTGCTCCTGCATGCACCCGTGCGATGTTGACGGCTGCTTACCACAGATGGGAATATTTCACTACTCTCGACTTTGAGTGGGAGGTGTTCACCGGGAGACGGCCATGGAAGTGGTCATTCGTCGTGTATTTCATAGCAAGGCTATTGACCATGGGATCAACAATCCTTACCTTCATAGGATTTAACCTCACCACCCAATTTAACTGCTCTGTCCGTGGCTCCTCGATACCTTCATTAGGTATCCATGGGACTAATCTTGCACAGGCATGGTTCCGTTGTACCCTCGTTTGTTCATGGTTCTCTGTTGCCATTGCCTCGTTCCTTCTCGTACTTCGTGGGTTCGTGCTCCATGATCAGACTTTCCCATCGAGGATATTCTCGGCTGATGACATCGATTAATAATTAGTGTTGCCATTTGGGGCCGAGACAAAGTCATTACAACTATAGCAGTGGCAATCTGGTCCGCGAACATCGCGATGTCATTCTGGAGTGGGTTTCACCATTTTTTTTTTTTTTTTTTTTTTTTTCGGTTTCAACTCACCGTAAGTGACACACGTATCTATCTAGGTTCCACACAGGTAAGCGCTCCGTTCAACGGTTCGCGACAGCAAAGGATGCCAAGGTCTTGATCGATGAATATGTCCTTTGCAGGCCCAATCCGTGTGGAGCCCTGTTGCACACGCATGTCTCATCACCGGGACGAGCATTTTCCGATGGAGTATCCTTGTTAACCTCCTAGTGGACCTGTCGCTCCTCTGCATCATGTTTGTCGGCGTGTTACACAAGAAGAATGCGACGTATCTTTGGCAGATGCTCTATTTCCAGGGCATTTTCTGGATTCTGACTGCCATCGCTACTGAGGTGCCGTCTGTAGTGAGTGGCCATTGCGACGATCTCATTTTGTGTCCGCATCAGTAATCTAATCCTTGCAAGGTTCTCCCCTTCATGAACATGAACGGTGTGTGGGAGTTTATGACCAGCCTTGATGCACTTACCCAACTCCGTCTGTTATATTAGATGCATGGAATTTGGTGGGTGAAAACAAACGTATGTATTCCGTAAGATGGCTCACAAACTTCCATGCATATAGATGTTCCAAGTGCCACACAGTTCGTACATCTTCCTTGCTCGTTTCATCGATTCCTGATTATGTGACGTCTCTTCGATTATAGTGGTTCTCATGTTCGTTCACACCGTTGTATCTTTTCAAGCCGTTCGTTGACTTAGGTATCATGCAGGGTCATTATGTCAACGCGTCTTTATCGTGACCTATTCCAGTACATCACAAAGTACGCCCTCCAGGCTGACAGCGCAGGCTTCCTTCTCTCAACTGTCCTTTTAAGTGACCATGACCCATTTGGTCGTCGTCGCCCCAATGTATGGCCTCATCAAAACGTACAGGTTGCCGTACACAAGACCGTAGAGGTTGACGTGGACCTTTCACGCATTGATGAAGAACAACCCGGACCTCACGATGACTACAAGCAAACGATCACGGTGCGATCCAAAGCAGAAATGGAGTTGATTACTGCAGAACTGCAGATGAAGAAAGACTTGCAGATTTGAGGTGAGTGGGTATACGGCGTGAATTGGAACCCGTTCTTACCGAGGAAGGAGGTTGGTAGCATATCTAGAAGTGCAGCGGCGCTCCGTGGGAACTGTAAATAATTATAGTCCTCACACCGGCTTCGGGTTAGACTCACTCGAAGCCGTATGTAATCATTGATATTGGCACATTTGCCGTGGCTGGTTCCAAATGTGCCGGCACATCCATCCTTTGCGTTCCGTGCTTGCTTGCTCCCACCCCGCACCGGCCGACAGCTCGCGAACAAGACGCACGTCATGCACGGATTTCACACGTACGCAAGACGTGTCAACGGCACCATTTGCTCTGAAGGCACCCAATTTTGCTATTGGATTTGGCACGGTGGTGTGCGCACGTTATCGTAACTTGTGCCAAACGCCACCCACCAAGCCACAAGGTATTCGGTGGGGCCTGGTGAATGGAACCTGGCACTGCCGAAGTTCCGCTCTGCCCTTGCGTCCCTTGCTGGTGTGTAGATACTTCGACCATTGAGTGAAGGAGGGAAGGCTTCAAGGGACAGTCAGGTCAATTATGTCATTACCGTCTTTGGAACGGATGATCTTGAGAGGGTTTGACGGGTTTGCTTCCTCTATTACCCCCATCCGGAATCTTTTTCGCATCGTTATCTCAGCACAAAAATGGTGAGTCGGCATCCCCGAGCTGCGTCAGAGATGTTCTCTTCCATGCGGCGAAGAGTGTTTTCGTCTTGGCGGACTTGGCCTCTATTCTCCTAGTGGCCTGCCTGTGGTTGTCATTCAGACTATTGCCCAATGAAGGGTTATGGGATACTTTTTAGGGCCAGACAATGACGGCCATGTCTGCCAGCTGGGCTTCTGGCCCAGTTTCTTACAGGTGCACGCGGCGTTCCCGTTGTGGGTAACCTACTAAAATTTTCCAGAATGGTTTTTTTTTGTTTCAGTGGAGTATGCGCGGAGGGGTGCGGTCTTGGGCCCAGTGGTATCATATATCCATACCATATATGGGTTCTGATTTGATACATGAATTGACGATGACAACAGTTTTCTCCAAGAGGGCTGTCAATATCTGACAGATCGCATTTGGCCCGTTCCGCCGCGGAATTCATTTTCGATCCATGGGTTCAACCCTTCTCCCGGAGCC
>Ga0307512_10008419_pt1 | contig 10058 bp, 15 predicted proteins | sample 14_EM_MG_FD_200267 | JGI IMG/M metagenome (GOLD analysis project Ga0307512, IMG submission 200267) | Populus trichocarpa ectomycorrhiza microbial communities from riparian zone in the Pacific Northwest, United States - 14_EM | ecosystem: Host-associated > Plants > Roots > Unclassified | place... | reverse complement strand
ACCAGTTGCCGATACTTAGAAAACCTTATGGTAGTATGACTAGTCTTACCGGAGCTTGGGAAGCTTACCGGAGCTAGGGAAACTTACCGGAGCTAGGGAAGCTTACCGGAGCTAGGGAAGCTTACCGGAGCTAGGGAAGCTTACCGGAGCTAGGGAAGCTACTGGAGCATCGGACGCAGACAGGGGTTACCGACGTGCAGGGGTAAATTTTCAATTTTTTCCTGATGAAAAGTGGGTAAATGGACGCCTGCATGGCCGCGTCTCCAATGTGAGGTGCTCTGGCCAGCTGTGTTCGAACGTACATTGCCATGGCAGCCGCTTCTGGATTACGCCACTCTGGCAGCTGTGTCGCCAACGTCTGGTGCCGTGGCTGGCCCTGATGCCTTTCTCGCCATGCCAGTTGCCGGATCGCTGGTTTGTTCTGCTTGTTGGCGGTTTGCCTGTCGGGCCAGTCACCACTTCGCTCACTTATTCAGCTCGTCAACACCTCGCTTGCCGTGCTGCTTGCCGACTCGCTCCTTTCTTTGGCTTGCCAATGGCTTATGCACCGGACCGCTCGCCAGGTCACTCCTTTCTTCCGCATGTCAACGGGTTGCTGGATGGCTCACTTGCCAGATGGCTCGTAGGATTGTTTGAATGGACGACTAGATGTTCTCTGCTGAAACCGGGCTTCTCAGTGCTGAGTCGTAGAATCAAGACCTAAGCATAGCAATAGTGCAAAGCAGTAGTTAGTCAGCAGGCTGAAACTTTCGGACAGGCAGGACCGATACCACGGAGACCAATTGCATGGCTAAAAACAATGGGTTCCATAGTATCTATGACTGACATATGACCCTACTGGATCATGGCGAGATGATGTACAGTCCGACCCTGTTAACCGTCCGCCCCGACCTCGAGCAGTCCACAAGTGGTACGTGGCAACTCCCCCTGCCCAAGGAAAGAAACGAAAGAACAAAATCCCTCTTACTCTTGACTCTCTACTGGATCCCCGCCCCTTCCTGTCAGACCCTGTTGGCAGGCCTATTTCTCTCACTTCCTCTGCCTCCTAATTCAGGCCTGTACTCCGCCCCACCTCAGTAGTACGAAAGAACCGCAATCCACCTTCCAGCTTGGATAGTATAGTATTTACGATTGTTGGAGTGGTTCTCGCAGGTTTCGCATTGCGAGTGATCCCTCGTGCACGAATAACTAGCGGTAGCATGTGCGTCGGCTCGCTTAACATGAGTGCGGGCCTAATTGAATGTCCGCAAGATAACCTATGTGTCGTCATTCTCCGCATCGCCATCATACCCACCGCCATCGTACTCGTCAAATTGTATTGCACCCCTTCTGGCTGTTTCTGATACACTCAGAGCTGCGCTAACAACATCAGAAAGGTCGCCAGCATACTCGTCGCGTCCTACAGGCCACCGTACTCCTCGCATGGTACTCGCCATTGTACTTGACGCATCTTACCCCCTATCGTACGCGACGCCAGCGTCCTGACCGCCATCCTCCTCATCGACATCGTACCCATCACATCTTACTTGTCATCGTACTGGCTGCCAGAGTCATGACCGTCATTCTCCTCATCGACATCGCACTCGTCGTATCATACTTTTCATCATACTTGTCTTGTCGTAGGTCCTACTGTTTCAGGCAGTCTGAGAGCTGCGCTAACAACATCAAGAAGATCACCAACATACTCTTCATCACATCTTACTTGCTATCGTAGTAGACGCCAGGGTCCTGCCCACCATCCTCCTCATCATCATCATACATGTCACATCCTACACGACATCGTACTCGCTGCCAAGGTACCATTCTACTCATCGACACCCTGCTCGCCATATCTTGTCATCGTACTCGTCTCGTCGTATGTCCTGCTGTTTCTGACACTCTGAGAGCTGTGCTAACAATGTCACAAAGCTTGCCAACATAATCATCGCATGTTACTCGCTGTCATAGTCGCCGCCAGAATCCTTACTGCCATCCTCCTCCTCGACATCATACCTGTTGCGTCATACTCACCATCGTACTTGCCGCCAGGGTCCTGACCATCCTCCTCATCGACATCGTACTTGCTATAACTTTCTTGTTAACATACGTGTCTTGTTGTATGGTACAACTTTCTGCGGTTTCTGACAAACTGAGAGCTACGGTTACAACGTCATGAAGCTCGCCAACATACTCGTCGCATCTTACTCGCTGTCGTACTCACCGCCAGGATCCTGCCTGCCATCCTCCTCATCAACATCATACCCGTCGCGTCTTACTCGCGATTGTACTTGCTGCCAGGTTACGACCACCATTCTCCTCATCGACATCCTGCTTGCCGTATCTTGTCATCATATTCGTCTCATCATTTGTGCTGCTGTTTCTGACACTTTGAGAGCTACGCTAACAACGTCGCGAAGCTCGCCAATATACTCATCGTATCTTACTCGCTGTCGTACTCGCTGCCAGAATCCTGCCCGCCATCCTCCTGATCGACATCATACCCATTGCATCTTACTCGCCATCGTACTCGCTGCCAGGTTACGACCACCATTCTCCTCATCGACATCCTGCTTGCCGTATCTTGTCATCATATTCGTCTCATCATTTGTGCTGCTGTTTCTGACACTTTGAGAGCTACGCTAACAATGTCACAAAGATCGCCAACATACTCATCGTATCTTACTCGCTGTCGTACTCACCACCAGAATCCTGCCCACCATACTCCTCATCGACATCATACCCGTCGCATCTTACTCACGATCGTACTCGCCGCAAGCATACATCCACCATTCTCCTCATCGACACTCTGCTCGCCGTATCTTATCATCATACTCGTCTCGTCGTATGTCCTGCTGTTTCTGACACTTTGAGAGCTACGCTAACACCATCACGAAGCACACCAACATACTCGTTGCATCTTACTCGCTGTCGTACTTGCTGCCAGGATCCTGCCCGCCATCCTCCTCATCAACATCATACCCGTCGCATCTTACTCATGATCGTACTCGCCGCAAGCGTACCACCGCCATTGTCCTCATCGACATCCTGCTCGCCATATCTTGTTTTCATACTTGTCTCGTCGTTTGTCCTGCTGTTTCTGACACTGTGAGAGCTGCGCTAACAACGTCATGAAGCTCGCCAACATACTCGTCGCATCTTACTCACTGTCGTACTCGCCGCCAGTATCCTGCCTGCCATCCTCCTCATCGACATCATACCCATTGTGTCTTACTCACGATCGTACTTGCCGCCAGGGTTTAACCACCATTCTCCTCATCGACACCCTGCTCACCATATCTTGTCATCATACTCATCTTGTCGTATGCCCTGCTGTTTCATACACTCTGACAGCTGCGCTAATGCCACGAATATCGCCAACATACTCATCGACATCGTACTCGTCGTGTCGTTGCACAATTTCCCGCTGTTTCTGCTTTATTCAGAGCTGTGGTAACCACGTCACAATAGTCACCAACATACTCATCGTATCTTACTCCCTATCATACTCAACGCCAGCGTCCTGACCACCATCCTCCTCATTGACATCGTGCTTGTTGCGTCTTATTCGCTATAGTATACGTCGCGTCTTACTCACCATTATACTTGTCGCTTCTTACTTGCCCTTGTACTCGTTGGGTCACATTGCACCTTTTCTCACTGTTTCTGATACTGAGAGCTGTGCTACCATCACAAAACTCGGCAACATACTTGTCACGCCCTACTCACGATCGTACTTGACGCCAGCATCCTGACCGCCATCCTCATCAACGTAGTACCCATTGTATCTTACCTGTCTTTATACTCGTCGCGTCGTATGGCACAACTTCCCCCAGTTTTTGACAAACTGAGAGCTGCACTAATAACCTCACAAAGCTTGCTAACGTACTTGTCGCAGCTTACTCTCGCTCGTACTTGCCACCAGGCCCTGACCGCCATCGTCCCCATTGACATCGTACTTGCCTTATCTTGTCATCATACTCCTCTTGTCATATGGCACAACTTCCCACAGTTTCTGACAAGCTGAGAGCTGCGCTGACAATGTCATGAAGGTCGCGAACATACTCGTTGCATCTTACTCACTGTCGTCATCATAGCCAGGGTCCTGCCCCCCATCCTCACCAACGTAGTACCCGTCATATCTTACTTTTCATTATACTCGTTGCATCGTTTGACACAACTTCCCGCAGTTTATGACAAACTGAGAGCTGTGCTAATAACCTCACGAAGCTTGCTAACGTACTTGTCGCATCTTACTCTCGGTCATACTCGCCGCCAGATCCTGACCGCCATCATCCTCATCGACATCATGCCAGTAGCTTCTTACTCGCCATCGTACTTGTCTGGTCGTATTGCACAACTTCCCACTGTTTCTGACAATCTGACAGCTGCGATAACAATGTCACAATGTGTGCCAACGTACTCGTCGCATCTTACTCGCCAGCTTCCAACTGTTGAAACTCGTAGAGCTGTGGTAAGCACGTTAAGAACAGCATATGCAGGTGGTGATACTTGCGGTCGATAAACACGATGATGCATGCAGCATTGGACACGATGATGGATGCGACGCTATGTGCTCGCGCTGGGTGCTCTGTGAGGTAGTGTATATAGCTGTATGTTAGATATAATGAATACACCTGGATTGATTCACTACCCCTAGAACCACCAGCCACTTGTGTCCTAGAATACGGATGTGATGTAAGGCTTCGTACGATTTTCAGTACCGTGACAGCTGTGTTTGGACGTGTGGTTCCATGACAGGCATTGTCCGGATGCTATTTGCCATGACATTCTGTGTATGGAAGACATGCGCTGTGTCCAGAAGGCAAATGCCCTGACACTCCTCATCCAGATGGCATATACCATGGCAGCTGCATCCGAAGGCAGTCGCCTTGACAGCTGCGTCCGGACATGTGGTGCCGTGACAGGTGTCATCTGGATGCTATTTGCCATGACATTCTCCGTATGGAAGACACGCGCTACGTCCAGAATGCAAATGCCCTGACACTCCTCGTCCAGACGGCAGATGCCATAGCAGGTGCGTCGGAATGCAGTCACCTTAACAGCCGCATCTGGCTGCGTGGTCCCATAACAGGCATCGTCCGGATGCATTCGCCATGACATTCTGTGTATGGAAGACACGCACTGCGTCCAGAATGCAAATGCTCTGACACTCCTTGTACAGAAGGTATATGCTGTGGCAGCTGCATCCGGACGCATGGTGTCATGGCAAGCAGCGTTCGAGTTAAGCAGGTTGCGTCCGAAACATCTAGAGTGTCTAGTGCATCCGGACACTCGGGACGCAAATTTTTTTTTTTCCTGATGTGTGCCATTTTGGTGAATCGGTCGATGATTACCCAGAGCTGGTCACAACCTTCCGAAAGCAGTAATTCCGTGATGAAATCCATTGCTATTGATTGCCAAGGCGTGTATGGCAGTTCTAGCAGCGAGATCAGACTGTAGGGCTAGTGTTGTGATACCTTATTTTTCTGGCATTCCGGGCAACTCCTGACGGAATCCATGATTCTCTCATTCATTTTTGGCCACCAAAAGGTTCTTCGAATGAGTTCAATCGTTTTGTCCTGTCCCATATGGCCGGCAACCTTTGTGTCGTGCTCGGACTTGATGAACTCTTGTATCATTCCTTTTGGTATCCAGAGCATGGATTTTCAATACAGTTTTCCTGCCCGGATTTCCAGAATTCCTTCCTTGGCCTTTCAGTCCTTTGGTAACGGATCCTCCGTTGCCTCTTCCTTTTTTGCTTTTAGGTAGTCTTCATCTTGTCTACCTACCTCCTCAATTTTTTCCAAGAATTCTTCTAAACATCTCCTTGGTGGGAGCAATGTTAGCCTGGCTGATGAGCAGACGAAGGAAATTGCTTTTCTCTCGAAGTGTTTTTCCCTTAAAACTGTCGTTATCGGCTGGTTTTCTATCCCCCCCATTTCAGGGCGGTACTCCAAACCCCTAGAAAGCACATCCAGTTTTCCGTTTTGCGTCCCTGGTCGGTAGTAGACCTGAAATTGATGCCAGCAAGTTGCGGTGCCCAATGCGCTTGTCAACAGTTTAGTACTTTAGTTGTCGTAAAGTACTCCAGGTTCTGGTGATCCTAAAATACCTGGACCTGGTGTGTTGCTCCTTCACAATAGCATCTCCAATGCTTGAATGCGTCCACCACTGTGAGGAGCTCTTTGTTGTGGATTTCGTAGTTTATCTCCGCCAGGGAGAATTTCCTGGAGTGGAAAGCTACTGGGTGCAGCCGGTTCTCCTCATCACGTTGTGACAGGACTGCTCCAATAGCGAAGTCAGATGCGTTGGTTTTCAGGATTACTGGTTTTGTTGGATCGAATGGGCTAGTACAGGGGCTGTGGTGACGTGTTTCTTTAATTCGTCGAAGGCTGCTTACACTTCTGCGTTCCAACTCCATTTTTCCGTTTTCTTGGTTAGCTCTGTCAGTGGCCTGGCTGTTTGGGAGTAGTCCTTGATGAAGCGTCGATAGAAGTTGGTGAACCCCAAGAAGGACTGGGTTTCCGTGAGCGAAATCGGATGCTGCCAGGACTGTATTGCTTCCATCTTCTCCTGATTCATCCGAATCCCGTCTCGGCCAATGACATAGCCTAGGAATTCTACTTCCTTAGCCTTCCATACGCATTTTTTGGGAGACACTGCCAGCCCGTTTTGTTGTAGACGTCCTAACACCTCTTTGACCAGTCGGTCGTATTCTTCCTCTGTTTTGGCGTAAATCAGTATGTCGTCCATGTATGCCAGTACTCCCACTTCGAGTACATTGGACAGGACGTGATTCATCATATCCTGAAACATTGATGGCGTGTTGGTGAGGCCAAAGGGCATGACTTGGAATTCATATAAGCCGTACCAGGTCCTGAAAACGGTTATCCATTCGTCTGCTTCTCGGATTCGGATGAGGTTAAATCTGTTTTTCAGGTCCATCTTGGTGAACCACTGCATGCCCTGTACTCGGTCCTGCAATTCTTTGCATTAGCGGGAGCGGGTATCGGTTCGGGATGGTGACCGCGTTTAGGCCTCGATAGTCGACAGACAGCCGGAGTCCTCGTCCATTTGGTTTTGGTACGAACAGAATTGGTGATCCTGCCAGTGATGTCGATCTTTTTATTTTTCCTGTTTTTTCCATTTCGCTTAGCCATTCTCAAAGTGTCTGGAGTTCTATTTCGGAGAGTGGATAAATTAGCCCCCAGGGCACCGTAGCCCCTTCCTTTAGGTCAATTTTGCAATCGTACGGTCGGTGTTCTAGTAGTGTGTCTGCTGCTTCTTTTCCCATTATCCGCAAGTATTGACGGAATTCTGTAGGCACTTGTTCCAGAGGGTCCTCGCTTTGTATTTCTGATACATGGCCTATGACCTGGGCTTTGGTGTCATGTAGTACCAACTCATCCCAGGTTAGGGAGAATTGGTTGGTTTCAAACCTGGTGCATTCTTCCAAGCATCGGGCACTGTTGAACCTTACTTCTTCTGTTGTCCATGCATCCTGAGGCGGGTGGTTTGTTATCAATTGGAAAGGGAGAAATATATCTACGTCTTTCTCCATTGGCAATATTTCGAAGCTTTCCTCCATATAGTGCTTTCGGTGTTGCAAGCACAGAGACTCCGTATACCATTGTCCGGCACCTTCAACGATTTCTCCCATAAAGTTTTCTACCTGGATTGGATGGTTATGTCTTTTTCGGGTGATTCTGAGGTGCTCGACCGTTTGTTGATTGATCATAACTATTGAGCATCTGGTGTCCAATAGTGTTCGTACTGTATGTTCCTTGTTGTCCCAATGTAAAATCATTAAAATTATGGGACGGGTGCCGTAGTGGCGCGCTTTTTTCATAGAGGTTCCAGTGCTTGGTTCCTTATTTTTGCGTTTTTTGAACGCACCACAGATTATTTTGTAGACCTTAGGGTGCGGCTTGCCCTGGTCTTCTAAAAATCTGATTCCAAGTCGTCCCAGAGTTGGGTGGCACTGGTGTCGACATCTATGGTTTCGACAGCCGCTACCTTCTGCTGTTTAGCTGTGGGCAGTTCCTCCGGTTCTTCGGATCTCTTTCTTTTGTTCTGGCTTACTACCGATACCATTCATGGTGCTTTTGGTAGGACAGATCCCTTAATTGTGTTGAAGGAAAAGGATTCAAATGTTTTGTGGCCACTCCTCCCGCAGTGCCAGCAATCCTCCCTGCTTTTCCCATACTACTCCTGTTCTTTCGGCGGGACCCCTTTGAGTGCTGGGTCCTTGGTTGTTCAGGCTTCTTTTCGACCAAAGAATTCTTTTTTCCCTTGATTCTCCATTTGAGGTTCTTTCTTTCGTTCTGTGTGCCAAGTGTCTTTTGATACGGCGTCCTTCTTTTTATCCTCCGTCTGGCTGGGTCTGGTGGATTCTCGTGCTTTTTCCAGGGCCTTCAACCGTTTGACCTGTAGGCCTGCTTGGTAGGTGGTCTGCAGGAAGCCCTCATCATCTGTGAATTGTTCAAGGTAGTGTGCAAACCGCATTCACAGGATGTCGGACGTCATCACGAGGTCGACTTTTTCTTTCAATGCTTCCCCTGTTGCCTGGGCGAATATGTTCAGGGCCCGGAATTCTGTTATGTAGGTTCAGATTGACCCTTGGTATCGGAGCTGCCCTAGTTTTAGCTGGGCATCAGCTGCTTCCCGCTCATTCCGATATTCGGCTCGAATGGCTGCTGCCTAGTTTGTCCAGGTGTCATTGCCCTGTAGCTCTCAGTATCGGTGTAGATGCCAAACCAGAGCTATGTCGGTCAGAAGTGTCCTGATCCATGTGATCTTTTGGTGGTCAACTGTCTTCGGGTAGAAGTCCAGGTACATGGTCACTGATTTCCACCATTGGTTGAAAGCTGTTGTACTCTTTCCGTTGAATTTTTCTGGGTTTTCCATTTTTAGGAACGATGTATTGAGGCGAGCTTCATGTCTTGGTTGTTTGGGTGCTCGGGCCACCGCAATCCCTTGACCGACTAGTCTTGCAATTTCTTCTGGTGCAAGCATGGTTGCCAGTCTTTCTCGAGTTGGTTCTTCTGCCTGCGGGGGAGGTCGACCCATTGGTGCGAGGTTCCATTCGTATAGATCTTCATCATCGTTGTGATTGTTGTTGCTGTTGTCGTCGTCGGATCATGGCGGTGGGGACGGGGATACCGCTGGCCTTCAGGGCCATCTCAGACGTCCTCGACCCCCTCCTCCTTGGTTCCCGCTTTCCAGATCTATTGTCAGTCCTAGTATGGCAGGAGTTGGTGCATGCGGGAAGAGTGGGATGGGGGGTCGCTGCGTTCGGAGTGGGCTCCCCAAGGTAGGTCGGGCAGCCAGTTGCGGTGGCCCACCCGAGTTTCCTGGTATACTCGTACTAGGAGGCCAGATTGGGCTGCGCCATGGCTGAGGTGGTTTGTTCATGGGGGATCTTGGTTTTGGGGAAGCGGGCAAGGATATCTGAGTAGCGATACACCGGATTTTGTTGTGGGCCTGCCGTAGTTTCCTTTCCATTTGTGTCATTTTTCTTTGGTGGTCGGCTGCCCAGAGCTCCATATTGCCTTGGAAGGTAGCCAGATGTTGTCCTCAAACGGTGTTTGCTTCGGCCTGGAAGGCCAGTGCATCATTCACCCTGGTGAGCTGAGTGGCCTGGCATATCTGGCACTGGTCTACCTCGTCTGTACGTTAAATGATTGCCTGCTAGACTGTCACAAACCTGGCGCGACAGGCTCCTAGGCGCCGCCGCGGGCGCCGCGCTCACCCTCGCCACACTATGGCTCATCCTTGTCTCCACCGCCACGGCCACTGTCATCCTACGTGCCTAGCCGCAGTACCTCAGCCCCTGCCAATATCGCGCTGGTAGTGATATTCCTCAGAACCTGGTCGCTGGCCGCCCAGGATTTTCCCTGCTTGTTTCCTTACTGTCTGCGTGTCTGCCTCGCTTTACTCTGTGTTATGTTTATTGCTTACCACATTGCGCTTGACGTTTCCTTACTGTCTACGTGTCTGCCTCGCTTTACTCTGTATTATGTTTATTGCTTACCTTGTTGTTTCCCTACTGTTGTGTGTGTCTGCCTTGCGTATTGCGG